>Ga0209938_1000607_pt1 | contig 19516 bp, 18 predicted proteins | sample SalPonR2_C_D1_MG_FD_185708 | JGI IMG/M metagenome (GOLD analysis project Ga0209938, IMG submission 185708) | Salt pond soil microbial communities from South San Francisco under conditions of wetland restoration - Salt Pond MetaG R2_C_D1_MG... ... | reverse complement strand
ATCTTTTGCCCCTGAACTGTGTTGCAAAAAGCTTACGTAGCTAAGGCTATGTGCACTTTTTGCGCCTTGTTCAGGGCCAAAATCTTACTTTTTCGCCATCAAAAACATTTTTGAGATGGCTTCTAGCACTCCGTTTAAACCCCAAGTTCAAGTTAGTATTCATCATTTAACATTAACCATTCAACATCCGTAACATGAAACATGTACTCTTTAGCATCGCAATGACAGCCTTCCTGATCGTAAATATACAGGCCCAGGAACAGACTTTATTTGATAACGCCCGCGTGGTTGGCGGATTCGGTGGACCCATTGTAGAAATAGGGTTGGGTAATGAGTTGAGCACCGCAGTAGGAGGGGGAGGAGGCCTGGTAATCAACAGCTTTTTCCTCGGAGGATATGGTATGGGGAGTTTTGACTTTTCCACGCTGACCGACGAAGATTCCGATTTGGAGGGCCTGGAGCTGGGGCACGGTGGAGTTTGGCTGGGCTTTTCTGTACCAGGCCGCAAGCTGATCCATTTTTACGGAAGTGCCCGGATTGGTTGGGGCGCGCTGAATATCCGCTTTGAGGATGCCCGTTTTGACGATCTCGATAACGTTTTTGTTATGACCCCCGAGGTTGGTCTGGAGCTTAATTTAACGCATTGGTTCCGCTTGGCCGCTACCGCGGGCTACCGCCTGGTCGATGGCGCCAATACAGACCTGGGATATACGAACGATGATTTCTCAGGCGCTTTGGCGGGAATCACCCTGCGCTTTGGTGGTTTTGGCGGTAACCGCTGGTAGATGCTGATTAGACGATAGCGCCAGGTAGCAGGTAGGTGAGCTACAGGCCTGCTACCTGATACTTACCTACTTACTACTGATAACCACTTCCCCGCTGATTTCCTCCGTCATTTTGACAAGTTGCATGTGCGCGTTGTAAATAGCGTTGAGTGCAAACGGACGTCCCTGCATTACATACTGATAAATTTGTGCATCAGTGGGAGGAATAGGAACCTGATCAATTTGATCGAAAGGAATCCATTCCAGGGTGCCCTCACCGCAGTAAGGAGGCAGCATATCATCGATATCGCTTAGGTAAATAGTACATTGCCAGTTGTAAGGTGTCGGAGAGGTTTCGATAAGTCCACCACAGTACCGAAGCTGTCCGGTTTGCAGGCCAGTTTCCTCTTGCAGCTCACGCCTGGCTGCCGTATGAGGATCTTCGTAGGGCTCGACCTTACCACCTACGGGAACATACTTGTTTTGGTGGGGAGGCTTATTGCGGCGCAGCAGTAAAAAGGAGCGTGCGTGGCGCAGTATAACCATGGCGGCCGAACGTTTCAGGCCCGGGGGTAAAGCATTAGTCATATGATGTTTTATGGGGTAAGATAAAGAAAATAAAGAGTCAGCGTTGCAAGTTGAGTGGAATTGCCTTATATTTGCAGCCTGATTTGAAATGCTGAAAACAACGGAAAATGAAAAAGGGCATTCATCCTGATAATTATCGCACGGTTATATTTAAGGATTTCTCCACGGACGACTCCTGGATGGGGCGTTCTTGTGCACCAGCTAGAGATACCATCACCTGGGAAGACGGTAACGAGTATCCTCTGGTGAAATTGGAGATTTCGAATATGTCACATCCATTCTTTACGGGTAAAATGAAGTTTGTGGATACGGCAGGGCGTATTGATAAGTTCAATAAGAAATTTGCCAGATTCAATAAACGCAAGGATACTACGAAAGAAGAACCGGCGAAAGAAGAACAACCTAAAGAAGAGGAAAAGTAAGCTGATTGCACTAATCAGTCCTTTTTTACATTCTTTACTTAAAACGGGCCGTCATATCAATGACGGCCCGTTTTGTTTTATCCTTTGAATCCGGGCGTTCATTCGCCTGGTTTTGACGATACGCCAGTTTAAATATCGATTTCAGCACAAGCAAAGTCTCGATACACAGGCCGCTATATTCAAAGTGAGCTCCACGTTGCGCAGGTCCATTGTCACACTAATCGGCAATAGCCTCCTGAGTAAATGCTCGAGAGTAGAGATCCTTTTTTGGCGCTGGAAAAAGACAATAATTTTTCGTGCCCACAATTTCTTTATCTTTGAGTCGATCCAGGTAAATAGCACTATAATAAAGCGACTCATGCCCAACATAATCCTATTTGACAACGACATCCGGGAAAAACTACTTCCACTTACGTTTACTCGTCCTATGTGTGAGCTACGCGTAGGTATCTTACGCATTCGCGAAAAATGGGAAAAACACTTAAAAGGCAGTGCTTCCTTTATTACACACGATTATCTTGCCGGGAAGTACGGGATTGATTACGACGATGATAATTTTTTCATCAATGGATCAGTCATGCCTTCACCAGAGCTGGTGACACTGGTGAAGCAAATGGAATACAATGAAGCCTATTTGCAGAATGACGAATTGATTGCTGCTCGCCTCGATGCTGCGCAACTGGAGCGATTGATGAAAGACGACGATTTCGAAGCGCTTAGGGGGATCGAACTATACGGCACTCCGTTTCTTAAGATCAATCAATTAACCGATTTATTTCGTCTAAACGGGGAAGCGATCAGCGCCGACATCGATTTGCTGAAAAAGGAACAGGACTTTGTAGAGGTGCCACCGTCAAATTTTGCGAAAGCTAAAGAAAATATCTTCATGGCTAAGGGCGCCGAGGTGGAAGGCGCGTTCCTGAATGCTACTGAAGGACCTATCTACATCGGACCGCAGGCCAAAATAATGGAAGGTAGTATGCTGCGTGGCCCCGTAGCGATCGGCGAGCACGCCACAGTACGGATGGGTACCAAAATTTACGGTGGAACTACCGTCGGGCCCTGGTGTAAAGCCGGAGGCGAAATTGTGCAGAGTGTACTCCTCGAATATGCCAATAAGGCGCATGATGGTTTCTTAGGGCATTCTTATCTGGGAGCCTGGACTAATTTGGGCGCAGATACGAATACCTCAAACCTGAAAAATGATTATTCCGAAGTGCGTTTGTGGTCATATTCGGAGCAACGTTTCCTCTCTACAGGAGAGCCATTCTGTGGGCTGATCATGGGCGACCACAGTAAAACTGCCATCAATACCAGCCTGAATACAGGTACGGTGGTGGGGGTTTCCTGCAACTTGTTTGGCGAAGGGTTCCCTCGCAATTTTGTTCCATCCTTTGCCTGGGGGGGAGCACATGGCTTTCGCACCTATGCTGTTGATAAAGCATTTGAAACCATGAACCGCGTAATGAATCGCCGCGATCAGGTGCTAGATTCAGAAGAACGTTTAATTATGCTTCGTATATTTGAAGATACAGAGCAAAACCGTCACTGGGAGAAAAAATGATAGTCGGCCGTCCTCCATTTTGGAAACGCTGGTTGAGCCATTTTATCGAATATCATATCGAGAGTGCTCCCAGCGATTATAATCCTCATCTTTATGTCGCCCTGAGAATGGGCCGATATCAATTGTGTTCGGAAAATGCGGTGTACTCGTACGAAGACTTGTACAGTAATTTTTTCGATGCCTTTCAAACGCTCGATATTCAACAGCTCCCCATCAAGAACGTACTGGTACTCGGGCTTGGCTTAGGAAGCATTCCCTATATGCTGGAGCGTAACTTTTCCTGTAACTATACCTACACCGCAGTAGAAATTGACGATAGTGTCATCTATTTAGCTCATAAATATGTACTTCATCAGTTACAATCACCGATTTCCTGTGTACAGGCTGACGCATTTAGCTTTGTCGCCCAGGCCAGGGAAAAATACGACATGATTTGTATAGACATCTTCCTGGATGATGTGGTACCACGCAAATTTAGCAGCAATGCTTTTTTGGAAAATGTGCGCGATTTGCTCTTGCCCGGTGGTCTGTTGTTGTATAACCGGCTGTCCCTGACTCCCGATGATCAAAAAGAAACGCTGCGCTTTTACCACAACCGTTTCAAAGAGGTTTTTCCGCAGGGGACTTACCTCGATGTCAACACCAATTATATGTTGCTGAATCGGAGTGATCTGTTTCGATCATAGCCGGAATTTCCCCTGTTTGACGGCTGGCCGACACGCGGGCACTTGCCCGGAAATAGAAAATTACTGATTTTGAAGAGGCTGTATCGTCCCACTGTGCGTATAGCCTTCCGGCAAAACACCCATTACATTAAAAATTGGTTTACCGATGAAGAAGCGGTGTTTTGTATGTGGCGAATCCTTTCGCGGACGCTCCGATAAAAAATTTTGCTCAGCCTACTGCCGTAGCAGCTACCATAATCGCATCTATGCCCGGGAAGACCGGGAGATGCGTCGTATCAACAATATTTTACGGCGCAATCGCCGGTTGTTATTGTCTCATCTTTCCGATCAACGTCCAAGTGCCAACCTGATGCGATTAGTTGAGCAGGGCTTTCGTACCGATTACTGTACAGGCTATACACTGATGGATAGCGGCAGGGTACAATACCGGTGTTACGAAGTATGCTACGAAGTAAATGAAACCGAACAAACTGTGGTACTGAGTAAGGCTGTTGCCTTAGCCCGCACGTAATAACGCAATATCACTCGATGCGGGTTGCGTTATTGCTCCGTTCCTTTACGGAGTGGATGTTTGACGTCATTTATTGTTCGCCTTATCCTCGGGGCGCTGTAGCCCTACTTCTGCCAGGGAATTGTAGCAGGATTCGATATAGCTGATCACATCCTGACGGGCGGTGTAACTAAGGCGCTTGCAGTTACTGATCAGGTCGATAATGTCCTGCTTCTCCTGCAGTAGTTTTTGTATGGCGGGCTCCATCTGCTGATCGGTAAGATTGCCGAGAAACACCCGTTCCCTGACTGACGTAAGGTCGTAATCAGAATTAGGCGCGGCATAGGCAGGGTTGACAATACCAGAGTAATCAAAATCGTAAGGCACGGCATAATACTCCGTGGAATCGGTAGTCGTATGCATGATTTCCAGATTCTTATTCAGGGTAGTTGACCAGTCGGCATTGCCAATCAAATATTGGAAGAGGGCGGTCCGACGGAGATTTTCCTGATTGAACTGCTCGGTGGGGATGGAGTAGCAATCGGAACAGCGTTCGAGGTTGTAACGACGTTCGAGCGTCTTGCCATCTTCAATGATAAATCCCCAGCCTTTGTTTTTTTTCCTGCTTTCGGTGTCGGCGATGGTAAATTTCACAAGTTGCACGCGAAAATGTATATCAGACAATTCCTGGTAAATTTTATAAGCCAGGTATTCCTTGAAGACGTATTCACGGCCAGTTGCCCCCCTAAGGCATGGAGTAACTAATTTGTATTCGTCATCATTATACCATCCCCGGTCTTCCAGGTCATCCTTATCAAAATTGAGTTTTAAGGGCGGAAAGGTGCAGTTCTTACGTCGGAATTTCCCCCGCATTCGTAGTTTCATATCAAAGACTTCTTCCTCTCCGTCCGCATTCTTATAGATGAAATTGGCATCCTGATACTCATTTTGACGCCGGCTGCCATCGGTCAGGACACTCAAATCGGTTTCCAGGGTAATTTCCAGGTATTCATCGTACATCCATTGGTCAAATAGCGTTTCTGTTTGACTCCATAGTAGGGTAGGGCTTGCGCCAAAAACAAAGAAGAACAGGCATACAAAGTAGAGGCTGGTGAAATGGGTATTTGGTAATTTTTTCATAATAGATACACTGTTTGTGGTAATAAAGATAGGCATTAGTTAGGTTCTTTTTTCCTTATGTTAAGGCTGCTTGTTTAAAACGGGGTGGACAATAGTTACTTGACTACGTTTTAAGGATAGTTTAAGTTCAGGAGCATATGCTTTCAGCAGCAGCAACAATAGATTTAACATAGTATACCTCAACGGGAAGTCAAAAGAAAACAGGCAGTACGATCAATTTCGGTACTGCCTGCTTTGTGGCCGCTCGTTAATGTTGCGGGGGTTACCCTCCGGATGATTCATCGGTGATGATAACAGGTTGCCGTAAGGGAGTCGTACGTGGTGATTTTTGTAGGGGCATAGCCAATGTGTTTTGGGGCACCATTGAACACTTAAAGGATTTGTATGTATTCCTATAGATAGGTGCCAGGGGGTTAATGAATAAGGGTTCTGTATATGAAAATATACGGAATCCCTAAATACTGGCCAATCAGTTGCAGGCAAAATGTAAGATGAATAATAAAGCTGTTATCGCGCTTATTTTTTCGCATGTAACTGGTTATCAGGTTTTTATTTCCAGTGTTCCCAAAAGGTGAATACGGTTATTCCGCCTTGGAACCTTTTTTTCGTATCTTTGCCCTGAAAACGAAATCACTATGTTTACGATAAATATTTACTTGCGCTTTGCGCTGATCGCCGTGCTTATAGGAGGGGGAATAGCTCTGGCTGTCCTCTATGGATTTTGGTATTCCTTTCCGCTGCTATTGATTGGATTGGCCCTGCTGGTCGGTTACGTTATGTTGGGTACGGTACAATCGGCGGCACAAATTATGCAGGCAGGCGATTTTGAGGGCACCGAAAAGCGCCTTAACCTTACCCTGACTCCCCGTTGGCTTTATGTAACTAACCGGGCTTACTACTACATGATTAAGGGATCCATCGCGATGAACGACAAGCGAACGGAAGAAGGGGAGATGTGGCTTAAAAAAGCGCAGGAAGTTAAAGTGCCTACCGATAACGAAAAGGCCATGATCGAGCTGCAATTAGCAAATATCGCAGCGACGAAAGGAAGATGGAAGCAAGCCAAGTTGCACATGCGTAGCTTAAAGCAGCTCGACATTACGGAGCAAGCCGTTAAAGATCAGGTGAAGCAATTAGAAATTGCGGTTCAGAATAGTGGTCAACTCAAGCATGCCAACCGTATGGGCGGTCGTGGTGGTGGTATGGGCGTACGCGGAGGTAAAGGAAAACGGCGTCGCCCTAAAATGCGCTAAAAGCCTTGCCTCAGGCAAAAAGCGGGTATCTGCGCCAGAAGCACGGATACCCGCTTTTTTGGTTACTAGCGAACCGTAAAGCCGTTGCCAAACGGTTCGGATGGCTGGACGAAAACCAGTTTCCCGTCGGCGTTTTCTGCCATCAGGATCATTCCCTGTGATTCGATACCCCGCAATTTGCGCGGGGCCAGGTTTGCCACCAAAACGACCTGCTGACCAATAATATCTTCGGGTTTATAGTGCTGAGCGATGCCCGAGACGACCGTGCGGGTTTCGGCTTCCAGGTCAACCGTTAGCTTTAGTAGTTTATCTGCTTTTTTGACTTTCTCTGCTGAGGTAATGGTGCCGGTGCGTAGGTCTATTTTTACAAAATCATCGAAAGTGATGGTCTCTTTTACCGGCTCGCGTTCTTCTCCTTTTTCTGCTTCCAAAATAGATGCTAATTTTTCTTTTTGTTTATTGACCAGTGCCATCCGGGAGCCGTCTTTGCGGTCATTAATCTTGGGGAATAAGACCTCAGGCTTACCAATTTTATGGCCGGCAGGGATTAGAGGCTTGCCGGCTTGCAAAGCATCCATAACCTCCTGCAGACTACCTGCTGCCAACTCATCCAGGTTTAGGAGTTGACGAATCCGTGGTGCCGTAAAGGGTATGAAAGGTGCCGTAAGTACACTCAATAAGCCGGCTACCTGCAAACTTAGGTACATGCATTCCCGAACGATCGGACTGTCGGGATCTTGTTTATAAATTGCCCAGGGAGAAACTTCCTGCAGGTAGATGTTGGCCTCCGATGATATTTCCATGAGGGTGAGAGCGGCCTGCCGGAAAGAAAATGCTTCTATCTCGGTACACATGCGCTCCGTAAGGGTAACGACCTGCGGCAGTTTTTCCCGTAAGGAGACCTGCACCTCGGGGGTAATACCATCAAAATATTTATTGGTAAGTACGACTACCCGGTTCAGGAGATTACCCAGGTTGTCGGCCAGCTCTTTATCGTGAAAATCAACAAACTCGTCCCATTTGAAGTCGCTGTCGCGGTTCTCCGGCATGATGCGCGTCAGGGCGTAGCGCAGGGCATCTTCCTTATTGGGCAGATCTTTAAATTCTTCCAGGTAGACGTGTTGCTCAATGCCCCATCCTCTTGATTTAGAAAATTTATGGCTCTCAAAGTTGAGAAACTGGTTGGCGGGTACATTTTTGGGAAGGACAAAGTCGCCGTGGGCTTTCAGCATGGCCGGAAATACAATACAATGAAACACAATATTGTCCTTGCCAATAAAATGGATAAGCTCAACGTCTTCTCCTTTCCAATACGCTTCCCAGTCTTTACCATTCTCTTTAGCCCACTGTCGGGTAGCCGATATATAACCAATAGGCGCATCGAACCATACATAAAGTACTTTTCCCTCTGCCTGTGGTAGCGGTACGGGGATGCCCCAGGTCAAATCACGGGTAATTGCCCGTGACTGTAATCCACCGTCGAGCCACGATAGGCACTGACCAACAACATGCTTCTTCCATATGGTTGGGTCGTGGTGCAAAGCTCCATCGAGTTTTCCCTCTTTTATCCAGTCGCGAAGCCACTCTTCGTGCTGGGGCAGCTTGAAATACCAGTGGGTCGTTTTCCGCAGTACCGGTTTCTTTCCACTTAGGGTGGAAACCGGATCGATCAGTTCGGTGGGGGACAGAGCGGAGCCGCAGCGTTCACACTGATCGCCGAATGCTTCTTCGTACCCACACTTGGGGCAGGTACCCTTAATGTAGCGGTCGGCCAAAAATTGGTCGTACTCCTCATCGTAATATTGATCAATACTCTGTTCATCAAATTGATCACCCCGCTCGTAGAGCTTTAGGAAGAAATCCTGCGATGTCTTATGGTGCAGCTCGGCGCTGGTGCGGTGGTAGTAGTCGAAGGAAATACCAAGCTGTTCAAATGTTTTCTTATTTAAGGTGTGGTATTTGTCAATGATCTGTTGCGGAGAAACCCCTTCCTTTTTTGCCCGGATAGTGATGGCTGCGCCGTGCTCGTCAGATCCGCAAACCCAGACAACGTCTTTTCCCAGCAGGCGTAAATAGCGTACATATATATCGGCCGGTAAGTAAGCTCCGGCTAAATGTCCGAGATGCAGCGCTCCGTTGGCATAGGGGAGGGCAGAAGTGATGAGGTGTTTCTTGGCCATGGTTGTGTGCATTTTGCGTTAAGAGCTTGTTTGGACTTCACACTTCGTTGCTCTGCGGTCACGTCCGTACGGATGTTCCCTTATCGCGCCTCGTTCCCTGCAAAATTTGGCAGCGTTCGTACCAAAAGCGAAACCCCAACAAGCTCTAAGCGCGAAGATAGGCAATCGTCAGGCAAAAGTGATAGGTTTTTGGGCGAAAGCCCGGTGTCTTTATGCAGGACTCCCTTCTGCATATTTTCTTTCTGACTGGCATTGTTTCCCGGGGCCTGCATCAAGCTTTTCGGTTAAATTAATGCTGCAAAAGGCTTAAAACGTAAACAATCAGGCGGGATCTAGCCACATTAGATTGCGTTTTTGCATCATTTTTTGTACTTTAAGATTGCAAATTTGATAAAGATTCATATTTTTGCTTATGCACGACGAGTTAACCATTTAATTCATCCTCACTTAGATAACAATTTTGTTAAAGATTATATAACTGGGGTTTAGTTTATCCGAAAGGCGTGAGTTGCACTGCAACTCGCCCTTTCCTTTTTAGGCCTCCCCTTTGCTGATCAGTGCCTTTCTTCTTTCCAGGATAACCGGTTCTTTTCCTTATCTTCGGCCCACTAAGGGTAGAACATAACCCTTGCGCTACTGGTAAAGTTTCCATATGATACCAGTTCGTCATGCATCCCTGCTTTAATTGAATACTAGAGTATGCAAATCAGCCCCTTTAAGGCCTCCTTTCCCCTTTGGGAAAAATTACCCTCCACCGAAGATTATTTTTTGTCGGTCAAAGAGAAGTACACCAAAATGGCCGGTCAGGGATTGTTTCGTCCGGCTACTGAGCCGGCTTTTTACATTTATCAAATCCGTACCCCCAGCCGCTACCACACGGCTCTCATAACTTGCGTTGATGTACGAGAATATCTGCAAGGCCACATCTGCAGGCATGAGCACACACTCGAACCAAAAGAACGTAAACAGTTGGACTTGCTGCGGTACCGGCAGGCAGCCGTTAAGCCGGTAACCCTTGCCTATCCTGATGTCGAACCCATCAATTTGCTCTTACGCGAATACAGCACCCGCATCGAGCCTGATTTCACCATAAAATACGGAGCGGATACCCACCTTATTTGGGCAGTAGAAGAACAGGTTGGTATTAATAAGCTGCAATCCCTTTTCGAGGAAAATGTACCGAGCGCATATATTGCCGACGGACATCACCGCTCGGCAGCCACAGCCCGGCAGTTTTTGGAAGCCGGCGAAGATGAGCGGTTCAGTCAGTTGCTGTGTGCATTTTTTCCGGCATCTGAGTTGGAGATTTATGATTTTAACCGGGTCGTACTGGATATTGGAGGTCAATCACATGCCTCATTTCTGGCGCGCCTCTCGCAGGTACTCTACGTACGTCCGCTTGGCCAGGCCCGCAAGCCTCAGGACAAGTTTATCTTACTGTTGTATATGGGGGAGGAATGGTTCGAGTTGGCCTGGAAAGAGGAGGTGCTAAGTGCATACGTACATCAGGACGTGGTCCTCGATGCCCAGCTCCTCAATCAATATGTCTTCAAGGATATTCTGGATATCGAAGACGTGCGGAACGATCCCCGCCTGTCGTATGTAGAAGGCCCCCGTGGTTTGGATGCCTTACGGCAAAAAGTCGATAAAGACAGTGCAAATCGGGTAGCTTTTGGTTTGTATCCGGTGCAGCTAGCCGAAATGTTTGCCGTAGCCGACAGTGGGGAGGAACTCCCGCCTAAATCAACCTGGTTTGCGCCCAGAATTAAAAATGGACTAATTGTTTTGACCTATCCCGAACATCCCGGGGAGGCTAATGGTATTTAACGTGACACGCATTTGCCAACTTGTAAAACATAGTTATGAAAAAGTTTGCTGCTGATCTGGTATATACCGTAGCTGGCGACCCCATCAGGAATGGGCTGGTGATTACCGATGATGAAGGACGAATTCTCGAATTGGATACGCAGGATAAGCACGACCCTGCCACGTTTAAGAAGTATGCTGGCGCTATCATCCCCGGCTTGGTGAACAGCCACTGCCACCTCGAATTATCGCATATGAAAGGTAAAGTAGATACCGGAACCGGACTCTTACCTTTTTTGCAGCAAGTTGTTCAATTCCGGGATATCCCGCAAGAGAAGATTGATGAGGCCATTCGTAAAGCAGATGCAGAGATGTATGAGAATGGCATCGTTGCCGTCGGTGATATCTCTAATAAGCTCGACACGGTAGCTGTAAAAGATGAATCACCGATCAGCTACTATACCTTTGTGGAGATGTTTGATTTCTTGCAGGAAAAAAATGCAGAACAAACGTTCAGGGAGTACGCTGAAGTACTGAAAGGACAGAGCGACCGGGCTGAAAACCGGAAAAGCGCTGTACCCCATGCGCCTTATACCGTCTCGCGGGAGTTGTTTCGCCTGATTCGCGAAGCGAACCCCGATGATGCTACCATAAGTATCCACAATCAGGAAACCGCTCATGAAGACCAGTTTTTCCTGGAAAAGGAAGGAGGCTTTCTCGATTTCTATGAGCGCTTCGGCTTTACTATCGAAGATTTTAAACCTAGTGGGCAGCGGTCAATTCATTACGCACTGGCTAATATGAATCCAAAAAACCGAATACTTTTCGTCCATAATACTATGACGCAGCCGGAGGATATTCAAGCTGCCATGTCGTGGGGCGAACAGGTATTCTGGGCAACCTGCCCCAATGCCAACCTATACATTGAGAATCGGTTGCCCAACTATCGGCATTGGCTCGATACCGGTGCCAGGCTGACGATTGGCACCGATAGCCTCACGTCTAACTGGCAGCTTTCCGTTTTAGAAGAAATGAAGACGATCGCTCGCTATCAATCCTACGTGCCTTTCGCTACTTTATTGACCTGGGCGACACGCAATGGTGCCGAGGCACTCGGCTTCGACGATCTGCTGGGCTCCATTGAGCCGGGCAAACAACCGGGGTTAAATGTACTATCCAATCTGGGACCTGATGGCGGGCTCACGCCGCAAACTGCGATCAGTCGCTTAATTTAAAATTGAGTGCTATTGCCTAGGGCAGACAATGTAATTTGATAAGCTTGCGCAAAATGTGCAGTTGTTGGGGTGTCTCGATCAGGTATAATAAAGACTTATCCCGGGGGTGCTCGGTGGAAAAAAGTTCTTCTGCCATGTAGGCTAAAACCGGATGTTTCTGCGGTTCTTCAATCCCGTATGCTGTTGGATAGAACGGTTGGGTAATCCAGGTTAGTCCTCCACGGACATCCGTTACCGGGCGTAGATAATGGTACTGATCGGCAGGGCAATGAGGGCAGGTCTGAAACTGCTTAAGTTCCTGGTCGATCATTCGGAAATACTCGGTGATAAATCCTTTTGTGCTGTTGCTGAAGGCCTCATTTTGTGCCATTACCCGGCAACCACCCAGCATCATCGCAATGCATAAAGAAATAATTTTTGGGTTCATCGTTCTCTCATGCTGATCTGAAAATTGGCGGGGAACCGTCAGAGCAGTTCCCCGCTTCCAAAAACACCCATCTAAAACTATTTGAACCACATAGCTCTTATCCTGTGCGTTTACCGATACTGCAGCTTGAAGCTCCAATGGCCACTACCCACACTAAGGGGAATATATGGTCGGCCGCATAATCTGCTGCCTGCGGGTAAATGCAATAGCCGGCAAAGACGGTCAGGTATTCGGTAGTATCCTTCTATTTTCCACCTATTCTCTGCTTTAATCTGCTGATTAAAGGATGAAGGCAGGTGATGCCTGGGGAGATAGCACCATAGAAGATTGGGCTGATGACTCCGGCAAATAATAGCTGGAAAGCTAAGCTCATTCCGGGGAGCCTGTCTCATTATGTTGGGCTCGGCCATGTCGATGGATAACACCTGAAAGCCGCTTTTTTTGCTGGTCGAGGTTGCCATACGGATGGTTACCCGCTGCCCATCTAGCAATTGTTCCTGGTACCGGTCTGGGGAAAAACGGGCCCTGATCATTTGTCCTCCGGTTTTTTATAGTTTGGGCAGATAACATCAGGTGTTGCTACAAGTAGATAGGTGCGAAGGTATTTTCCCTGGCAGCATTCTAAATACATCCCCCGGGGTGCACAGGACACTTCCGCTAGTCGTCGCAGGAATCGACTTTGTTTCATCAACATCCAGGTGCAGGTATTGTCGGAGCAGATATTGGCGACCGGCAATTGCTTAACCCCGTGGTCAGCCGGTGGTACATCGTTGGGGAAGATAGTCTGTCCGGGCTGAAAACTATCGGGTATACCCGGTAGGGAAACCGGACCGGTATCTTCTTCCAGGAGATTGGATTTTCCGGTCAGCTCCTGCAGGAGCACCTGGGGCTGCGAAACGCTAAATGGTTGATTTGCTGAAATGGATAGTGAATAGGGGAGTAAGACCAAGAATCCTTCGGAGCCCAGAAAACTTTCAACGGGGGTCGGGTTTGGCAGATTGGGAATAGCTTTACCGGGAGTAGCAAGCTCATGCTCTGTCTCGTGATTGCAGGCGAAAGAAGCTGTAGCCAGGAGGGCTACAGCCAATAATACGATTCGCTTCATGGTTTTTCGTTTTGTGTGTTTGAATTGGGTTCATACACAAAACTAGATGATAAGGTAGGGGCTCGCAGGAAGAATTACGCCTATTTGTAAAAGGGAATACTCGGGCTGTAAATGAGTCTTTTTCTGATAAAAGTTTGAAAATGAAGTGATTGTATTTTTTCTTTTGTAAAAACTTCCCAAAGGCAGAGGTTGGCATTTTGGCGAAAGCCAATACCTTGCGTACTAAAAAGTGGATGGAGATAATCTGAAATTAAAAAGTGGGGGTTTGGCCATATATTTCCCTATTTTAGGCTTTAGAGATGCTATGCGAGCACCTCTCCATTATTCAACGTTAAATCAAAAACTATGCAAACAGGAACTTGGCGATGGCTGGTACTTACCGTACTTATCCTCGCGGGAGGATGGCAGCCGATCGCAGCCCAGCAAAGCAGTGCGGTACTGGAAGAACTCAAAGAGATTGCCGTAATCGATGAAAAGGTGATGATGCCGATGCGCGACGGCATTCGTCTGGCGACGGATATCTTCCGGCCCAGGACAGATGAACCCGTACCCGTTATTTTTTCGCGTACGCCATACAACTTTAATGCCTGGCGCAATGGTGAAATGAGTGAGCGCACCTACCGGGCAGCATTGAGGTATGTTAAAGCCGGCTATGCCTATGTCGTACAAAACGAGCGGGGGCGCTATTTTTCGGAAGGTGACTGGGATATTCTCGGCACGCCTTTGACCGATGGCTACGATGCTTTTGAGTGGATGCAAGATCAGGAATGGTGCAACGGTAAAATCGCCACCTACGGCTGTTCTTCCACGGCGGAATGGCAAATGGCCGTGGCCTCCCTGGATCACCCGGCTCATACCGCACTGGTACCTATGGGCTTTGGTGCAGGAGTGGGCAAAGTAGGCGAATATGTCGAGCAGGGCAACTGGTATCGAGGTGGAGCCACACAGATGCTGTTCATTGCCTGGCTCTACGGTGTACAAAATGACGTCATTATGCCTTCCTTTCCCCGGGATGCCACTCAGGAACAGCTGATTCGTGCCTCCCGACATTTTGACCTGGCTCCCGAACGCCCCCGGGTCAGCTGGAAAGAGGGACTGGCGCACCTGCCGGTTAGCGATATTATTGAACATCAGAAGGGACCACGGGGCATTTTTGATAAAATGGTTGAGCGCAAGCCCAACGACCCGGAATGGTACGAAGGGGGGCTGTACCACGATAATATGCCGTACAATAAACCCACTTTTTGGTTTGTCAGTTGGTACGATGTGTCAAATGGACCGAACCTGGCACTTTTTAATCACGCCCGGGAAAATGCCGTGGATGAGGAGGTGCGCGATCAGCAGTATTTGGTCATTGCTCCCACCCTGCATTGCCGCTACACCCGCGCTACGGAAAATACGATCGTTGGCGAACGCAATGTCGGTGATGCCCGCCTTAATTACGATTCCCTGATGATGGGGTGGTACGATTATTTCCTGAAAGGAGAAAATGAAGAGTTTCTGGAAGAACTGCCCCGGGTACAATATTATACGATGGGGAGCAACGAGTGGCAAACCTCAGCTACCTGGCCCCCGGAAGATATGGAAATGGAGACCCTCTACCTGTCTAGCGAAGGAAATGCGAACAGCATGTACGGCGATGGTACACTAACGGATACTCCTCCACGGCAGGATCGTCCAGATGCTTACGTTTACGATCCCATGAATCCGGTGCCTTCCTACGGGGGGAACGTCTGTTGTACCGGTAACGCCGTCGAAGGAGGCGCCTTTGATCAGCGTGAAATGGAAACCCGTCAGGACATCCTGGTCTATACTACCGAGCCTTTTACCGAAGGCACCGAAGTGAGCGGACCAATTGAAACAACGCTCTATGTTTCGACCGACGTGAAAGATACGGACTTCACCATCAAGTTGATTGACGTTTATCCCGATGGCCGTGCCTATAACCTCGACGAAACTATCCTGCGGGCGCGTTACCGCGAAGGTTACGACAAGGAAGTGTTTATGGAAGATGGGGAGGTTTATAAATTGGACCTTAGCCCTATGAATACCTCTAATTTCTTTAAGGAGGGGCATAGCCTGCGCATTGAAATATCGAGCAGTAACTTCCCCCGCTTCGATCGCAACCTGAACACCGGCGGTCCAAATTACAACGAATCGGAAGGTGTAATCGCTAACAATAAGATTCACCACTCGGCAGAATATCCATCTCAGATTCGTATTCCGATTGTGAAGAGATAACCATTGAAATTTTGGCCTTGGGAGTTGGGAAGCGTTTAATTACCCAACTCCCAACTCCCTTAGACGCGACAGTGTCACGTCTCTACTGTTTTCGCGATCCGTAGGATCACGGTCCCTTCCGAATTCCGCCTTCCGAACTACTCCACCGTATTCACCGGGAGGATAATGGTCGGAAACTCCTCTGGGGCCGTCAGCGCATTGAGCACCTGAAAGCGCAAATCGAATTTCGCCAGTACCTTTTCTGTCTTTACGTTGATGGTAGTGGTCGCATTGGGGGCCAGGACAATCACGTCGGCGTTCTCGTGGAAGCTATAATCGCTGCGATTGAGCAGGAGAAACTCGGCATCGCTATCGTTGTATAAAGTTACTTTGGCGATAGAGCTTGGCCCAATATATTCAGCGGCGTCTATCTGAATACAGGCTTCGAGTAGGGGCATGAGATGCTCTTCCCGGCCGATCAGGGTATTGTCGTACCAGGCAACGGTACGGCGTTCGAACAGGGCTTCTTTTACTGCTTCTTCCGTTTTCGCTTCTGCAAAAACCAGGGTCACGGGCCGGTGTCCACCTTCCGCAACGTTATATTGCCAGTCGACCAGGCCGTGGATGTCTGAAGTCGCCATAATGGTAAGGTTGTGGTCTAAAGCCAATTGCAGAGCCTCTTCCGAATACGTAAGGTCGTTGACGACCTCGATGCCATGTAGTAATCCTTCTGCTACCAGGAATTCGTGCGTAGGGGTCATGGTCGCCATCCCATCACGACGCTGGGCTATCCAGTTGGGATGATTCCAAAAGACAAAAGCACCCTGTCGATTCGCCTCGCGAAACACATCGATAGAATCGCTAATGATCAATTTATTGGCATCCTTGATGAAAATGGCATTGTTGTGCCCGGGCGGCATGCTGCGGGTAATTTCTGCGCCGTTAACTACCAGGAGGTCGTAGGGGCGAGCCAGGCGACTGGCTAATTCATACGACCGATTGCGGTCGGGATGCGGGATGTCGGCACCATGTGGCTGGTACTCGAGATGTTCCGTTAGCGAAATCATATCCACACTATCGCGGACGGCTTCCTGTACCCGGATATCGGGCCATACGCTTCCATCAGAAAAAACGGTGTGCTGATGGAAATCACATAATATGGTCTGATAGTTGGCGACATCAGGAAAATGAATCACCCGATCGTGTACGTGAGGATGTGTAGTCTGTTGGGCCTTCGATACGAAGGCCAGGCAAAATAAAGGCAAAATGATTAAGGTGCGCATGAGCAATTCGTTTTGTTTTATAGGTTGACCTTCCTTAAGGTACGAAGCTCCTGGGAAAGGCCTACGGAGGGACGCGTCCCGTCAGCGTTATTCCTCTTTTTGGAACCGGCGATATAGAAGAATATTAGCAGCCAAAAAAGCCAGACCAAGGCCAATAAAGACCAGTCCTTTGATCAATAAATTCCAGTCTTCGTCAAAAAAGCGCACGACGAGCAGTACCAGAATAAAAAGCATTCCAATATTGACGGAAACTATTGCATTTTCGCGGATACCCTCCCTTAGAAAGAGTACTCCCGTGCCCGCAGCCAGGGCATTAGCCAGAAGAAGGGCCACGGTGGATTGGCCTGAACTCTGCAAAATCAGGTAAAGCAGTACGGCCAGGGGATAAAGTAAGATAATTCGCTCTGTCCATTTGGCATCCGTTCTACTTCCCACCACCGACCACTCGGTGACGGTGATGTATATCCACCCCAGCATAAGTACGAGCAGCATTATTCCATTGGCTAGTGCTGATCGTGGGGGTAGAGTGTCACCGGTAAACCAATAGCGCCAACCAATAGAGGAAACGTCAGGGTCAAAGGTCAGTACCATTAGTACGACAAACAAGCCGCCGATGGGGAAGAGCTGAAAGGGCGTTAATAGCAAAGAGCGCCGATTTTCCATAATTTGTCCGGTGCCAAAACATACAGCTAGTAGCATGGTGATGCCCAGCATGCTAAATAATGGAAGATCTGACTCCACGATAGCAAACCAGCTGAATACGGTACTCGTCAACAAGGTCCATTCCAGCACATTTTTTCGCAACAGCGACGTATCCTTGCTCCATACCCACCACAGGTGAGGAAGGCCTGCCAGTACCAGTAACCAATATACCCCGGCATCATGGTATCCACTCTGTAGCGCCCAGGCCATACAGGCCCAGTAGTATATTACGGCGCACAAACTCGACTGCATCAGGTAGAGCAAAGGTAAGCTCAAAAAGAGCCAGGCCAACACGAACTGCGAGGGGTCGGTGATGATTTGGTGGGTTTGAGCGATCAGCCCCAGGGAAGCAGCCAGCGTGAGCATGAGGAAACCCGAAGCCGGCTCACGCCAAAATAAATGGTGGCTTTGTCGCAGGAAGGCATATCCAAAAATGATTAAGCCGCTAACCAGGGGCAATAGGCTAACTAAGGTGCGCAGGCTTTGCCCCATGTCCGACCAGTTGTTGGCAACTACGAGAATAATCCCACTGCCTACCAAAAGTGCTGCCGTGACGCCCAGGAGGATAAACCCCAGGCTATAGGCAGGTTGCGACTTCTGCTGTTCGTAGAAGTCGTGTATTTTCTTTGCCTGATCGGCGTGCAAGAACCCTTTTTCTACCAGTTTTGGGAGTTCTTGTTTGAGCCATTCTCTTTCTTCCTTGGCCATGTACGTTATCGTCTGTAAGTAATGTGATAAAGAAGTCACTCATGACGGGAAAGCTCCCGAAAACTGTATCTTTACCTTTCGATTGTAAAATGTACAACCATCCCGCCGATTATGCAAAAGGAATCTCCGGCCAGGCCAATTTTGGCGATAGCCTGGCTTGTACTTTTCGTCTTTTCTATCGTTCCTGGCCGAGAGGTAGTGGCTCAGGCATCTCCCCCTTCTTTTTGGGAGCCGGCCGACACGTTTCACCCCCAGCGGTTCTGGTATTCGGCGGGAGGCTCCGTCCTCGCATATGCTGGTTCAACAATGGGGTTATACCAAATCTGGTACAAGGACTACGAACTGGGACGCCTCCGCATTTTTGATGACTGGGGACAATGGGAACACGTCGACAAAGCTGGCCATGCCTTAACGGCTTATGCGGAAAGCTATTTAGCGTTTAAAGGTGCTCGTTGGACGGGCATTGAACACAATAAAGCGGTGTGGGTAGGCGCCGGGATATCGACCCTTTTACAAACTACCGTAGAAGTCCTGGATGGATTTTCGGAGCGGTGGGGGTTTTCTATCCCAGATGTTATCAGTAATACGGCGGGCACTGCTCTCTTCACTTCCCAGCAACTGATTTGGCAGGAGCAACGGGTGCTCCTAAAAATTTCCAATTCACGTCCGGCTTATCCTACCGATCCTATTCCGGCTAGTGGAGAAGGAACGGGGATCGGTTCTGCCCGGGAAGCCGCCCACGATCTGTATGGAAAAAACTACCTGGAAGCCTTCATCAAAGACTACAACGGCATGACCATATGGGCTTCGGTCAATCCCAATGCTTTTCTCGGTAAAAACAACGAAAAAAGTCCTTTACCAGACTGGCTAAACATTGCTTTTGGCTACGGTGCTGAAAATGTCTACGGCGCTTACGGAAACGGCTGGACGGCAGACGATGGAC
>Ga0209938_1000603_pt1 | contig 19583 bp, 7 predicted proteins | sample SalPonR2_C_D1_MG_FD_185708 | JGI IMG/M metagenome (GOLD analysis project Ga0209938, IMG submission 185708) | Salt pond soil microbial communities from South San Francisco under conditions of wetland restoration - Salt Pond MetaG R2_C_D1_MG... ... | reverse complement strand
ATTCCGTAACTTTCCACTATGGCACCTCCTTCCAAAATAAGATGCGCACACCTCCAGAAGAGTTTCGCCGATTGCGCATCTGGCGCTGAAGCAGATGCAACGGAACAACAACTCGGCATGAGCTCCGGCAGCTCAGAACCCGAACTCAACAGCTACTGGTTCACTTCTGATCACCTAGTGTCATTATCACTAGATAAATATGGAAAAGTAGCAGTAGATTTTTGTTCAAATCGAGGCGCGAGGAAGGAGCATAGCCCAAGCTACGCGACTGTGGAGCAACGCAGGGTTGAGCAAAAAGATCAAGACTTGGTCCGTTTGGATTTAGTGGTAAGGACACTAGTGAATGTTGATAATGGGAAGTTTAAGGAAGCTATTTAGCTACTCACTGAGTGGCCTTTTTCAATAAATATCTTTTCTGTGCCCAAGGTTAATGACTTGCACAAGCAGTACATCATCTTGAATTTCATAGATTATCCTGTAATCTGCTACACGGATGCGAAAAGCATCTCTGCCTTTTAATTTTATGTAGCCTTGCGGTCTCGGGTTATTGCCTAAGTTTAGAATGGCCGTTTTGATATTGGAAAAATAAGGCGAAGGAATTTTAGCAAGCTTTTTCTGTACCTTTCGTTCAATCTGTACTTTATACATCTTTTTTACGGATTTCTTCAATTTTTTTAAAAGCTTGCTCGGCATCCATAAATTCCTGTTTGCCTTGTTTGGCTTTATCGTATAACTTTATATCCTCTAGTTCTTCCAAATCATCTTTCATTTTCTTATACTCCTCAATAGGAAGAATTATCGCCAGTTTTTTCCCGTGATCGTCTGTTATAAATTGTGTTTTCATAGTATATAAGTTTTTTTGTGCTGTGGTAGGCCTGATTGCCGTATCAATTAGGAAGAAAGGTTTTCAACTTTGTTATCTGAAAAATATTGGAGGTTTAAAAATACAATCTCTTTTTGTAGCAGAAATCGATACCGCACGTTAAAGTACATCAGAACGGAGTGAATTGCTTTCTCTTTTCATTTGCCAATGACTATTTGACGGTTGCAACGCGCTAAGTTATCGAAAATCAGAATTTGCATTGTCTACTTATCCGATATTCTTTATTTATTGCATTGGTTCAAGAAAATAAACACAAAGTTGCTCAAAAATAGTTCCATTTGTGCAGGCCTGTGGATAACTATTGGTGAAACGCCATTTTCGTTTTGCATAGCCGGGGGTGCGTTGAAAAGCCCCCTCCTTGATCGGAATCGAACACAGCTCATGAAAAGGCTAAATGGGTTTAGGAATATGCAAGAGTATATTGGTTGCCTGTATTGTGCTTACCTTTTTTTCCATTGGTCAGGATGTATAGAAGTGTGAAAAACAGCCGTTACAATAAGGGTTTCATTTTGTTCATAAAGGGTATAATGAATGATGTAAGGGAATATATCTAAAACGGCACAGTGAGTTGCATTGTATCGAATAGCGAAAGCATGGGGATTGTTACGAATAAACTGAATTTTGGAACGGAGATCTTTTGTAAATCTTTTGCCTAGACCTTTTTGTCTTGAATTATACCAACGGGCAGCTTTTAAAATATCCTGTTTAGCAAGCGGTAGGATAGTAACTGTATACATCTACAGATTGTCTTCTATATCATCCATAGCTGCATCAAAATCTAAAGCCTCTTCAGGGTTTTCCTTATGATCTTCCATTCGCTGGCGTACTTCTTCTTTTTGCCAGTCAGGAATATCGAACTGCTCAATATCTTTATACTTGTTTTTGAGTTCGATCCACTCCGATATGGGGATGAAAACACCCGTGGTTTCTCCTTTGTTATCTGAAATATATTGAACGTTCATAATGTTTTTTTTGGTATTTAATCATCGCTAGTAGAATCACTGCCGTATCTGTTGAATACCCTCTTGTGATCTTTTATACAGCTCTTTCTTACTTTGCCATTGTTTAGCTCGGACATTATGTTTAGCGAAGTCGAACCAGTATACTGTTTCGTTGCCTAATTATCTGAACAATAATCCACTGCGATTCTTCCATATTCATGAAGTGGAGATGACTCGCATTAAATCAAGTCGATAAGAAATCGCTCTGTCATAAACTGGCGATTTTCGTTTTATTATTATTTAACTCTAAGGTAGCCAAAATCAGTATTTGAAAGGTTAGAATATTCCTTGTTTTTTTCATTCCTGATTTAAAACCTTCATACAAACCAATAGGTAGTCAAAATTTGTAGAGACGCAATGCGATCGCGTCTCTACATTCCCCGCGATAGGGATAGAAGCGGCAGGCAGGGGCCCGGGTGACCAGCAACCGTGAGGCGAGGAAGTGACCCACGGAAACTCCCCGCAGCCCTACGGGTGCGGACGCCAGGGTCCCTGACTACAAGCGGATAGCCCGGCCCCAGCCTTGTTGTAAGGAGGGAGTCTGGTGAAGGACTTTTGGGTTTTGTCTGCTATCGAGGTCGTATGTGGAGTCTTCATGGCAGGGCTGGGGATCGCCCAAAAAATGTGCATTTAAAAAAGGCTTTGTTCCTATTGCACTTGCTTTTTAATGAATATTGACCCCATTCAATCTGCGCTGCCGATATCCTTCAATTCCTTCTATTGTTATATTATATAAATATTGAATGTGATGGCGGGATGGAAACAAAAAGGCTTGTTATTAAGCATTATGAACGAAAAAAATGGCTTTTTGAAGGTAGATGGAGGGATCGTTTCTCTGCAGTTTTTTTTTGTGAACTCTCGTATTATCTTTAACGGTCAAACTAAAAATGTTATCTGCATCGGAGGCCGTGAGATTCCTCAGGCAGCTTTTTGAAGATAAAATGAGTCTATACCATATATCCAAAACGAAATAAATGAGATTGAATTTTACCACCGCTTTTGCATTCTCGATTTTGATTTTCTTGCCCGGGCTTCTCTTCGCTCAGCCGCCTAATAACGATTGTGCAGATGCGACGGAGATCACGGATTTGGATGGGACTTGCGTTATTTATCCTTTCACTGATGCTACCTATGATACGGGTGCCAACACCAACGGTTCCTGCGCAAATCCGGTGGATGCACCGAATATTTGGTTTTCATTCACAGCTGATGGCTCGGAGGTGGATATTGATATTTTTGGCATTGGAGACAATGCAGAACTTTCGCTGGGTGAGTTCAATGGGGGGGACTGTCAGCCAGGGAATTATACAGAGCTGGAATCTTCTTGTACGGGAAATGAGTTGAGTTTTGACAATTTGCAGGAGGGGGAGACTTATTACCTCATCGTCACTTTTGAGAATAGTATGGGTACAGACCTCCGACTGTGCATAGACAATCCGGAAGACGGGGCGGCGCCTCCCAACGATGATCCATGTGATGCCGAGGTCATCAATCCCAATGGAACCTGGTATTCGGGGACTACGGTAGGAGCCAATCCGTTAAATGTAGGGGGAAGTGACATTACCATTCCCGGCTGTCCGGACTATGGAGAAAGTGTGGTTTTTTACCAATTCAATCTCTCGGGAAATCAAAATGGCTTTGACATCAATTTTCAGAATGTGACGGATATAGTTACGATCAATGTGGCTGTCGTATTTTTTGATCCCGATTGTAACTCTGCTCCCACTTATATTGACCCGACTTACTGTGGTCCCGTCGCAACCTATCAAACGCTCTCGTTTGACTGTATTGACCCTACCCTGGACTATTATATCTGGGTGAGTTCCAACTCGGATGAAGAAGGCGATTTTGAAATCCAGGTGGATGGTCAGGAACCGCCGGCGGGTTGTTCGGAAAGCGATGAGTGTCCGGATGCGCTTGATGTGAACGTAGTTACTGGACAGACTCCTACTTGCATTTCTGGATGTAATATAGGCGCCTGTGACGATATTCAGGGAGGAGGTTGTTTTGACAACACGAGTCAGGCTGGAGTATGGTACTCTTTTACGACAGATAATGATGCGACGAATGTGAATTTGAGTGTGAATAGTGATAACATTAATAATATTCAGGTCGCGATTTATTCAGGGAACTGTGGAAACCTTACTGGCGTAGCTTGTGAGACGGGGAATAATGGTCAGGCTTCGATCATACAGCAGAATGTAACAAACAATACAGAATACTATGTCCTGGTTTCATCGCCCACCGCGCAAGCGGATGATTTTGAACTATGTATAGGTACGACGGCAGATCTCAGTAATTGTGTGACAGATAGTGATTTAGAAGTGATTAATACCTCTCAAGGGTCACCGCCCACCGGACCTTTTAAACCCGGGGAGCAAGTTACTTTTCGGTATACCATCAATGAATTCACGGCTGCTACCAACGGTTGCCAGTGGTTACAGGGCATCGTTCCTATTTTTGGGAACGGTTGGGCACCGAATTCTTTTCAAGCGAATGGTCGCCCGGTGAATGCTGTGGACCCAATGACACAATATACCGGAAATTGGGCTTGGTATGACCAGGATCTGGTGACTTATAAATGGGATTCTCCCTTTTATAGTATTTTTAACGATCCGGTATCGGGACGGAAGAAAATTTGTTCTCACTTAGATCCAAATTGTATCAATACCGGGGTAGTGAGTGGGGAAGGTATGCCCGCCGGTTGGTTTGCCTATTCGCCGGGAGGAAGTCCTTGCTGTGCTGCAACCGGTAATCCTAACGATGGCTGGGGTGATGGAGCCGGATGTGGCAGTATGGGCGGCTGGACGGTTGATTTTACTTTGACGGCTCGGGAATTTGCAGGCCCGGAAGGCTGTGAGGAAACGGGCGAAATTGATCTTTCGGTACAGGTATTTACTTTTTCAGATGGAGAGGTGGGGTGTTACTCCTGCTCTCCCCAATCCAACAATGCCGTTTGTGCCGAGGACTTCCCTTCGTTTGCATCTCGAACCAATCAGTGTTGTGAAGGGCCCATGTTGATTCCTGAGAATTCCGAAATTTGCTCGGGGAACTCAACGAATATTGATTTGATATCAGACCAGGATGGGCAATTTGTGGTTTCCTATTCCTGGACAGTCGATGCGCCCGGAAATGTTATCGGCGCGGCGCCCGGCTCCGGAACGAGCATTAATCAAACGCTGACCAATACGGGAAATGGACCTTCGGTTGTCGTATATACCATCACCCCCGTCAATGATGTAGGATGTTTAGGGGATCCCAGTGAAATTGAAGTTACGGTACTGCCTGAGATTGAAGCTGAAGCTTACGATGGCCCCGAACCTATTGAGGGATGTGCAGGTGCCTCATCCATCGTTCTAGGTGGTAACCCTACGGGCTTAGGAGGTAGCGGAGGGCCTTACACCTATCAGTGGAACAATGGGCTCCCCGGGGAATCGAACCCTGAGGTTACTCCCAATACCTCTACGACCTATCGGGTCATAGTGACGGACGGGAATGGATGTACAGGTGAAGATGAGGTCGAAGTTATTATTGCTCCTGCTGTATTATTTGAACTCGTTGGGGATACTATTCTCTGTGAAGAAAATACCCCATCGACCATGGAGGTCGTTCCTCTAACCGGTACGGCTCCTTATGATATTGAGTGGGACGGTCCGGATGGCTTCCAAAATGGAACGGAAGCGGAAATCAATGTCGAGGGTAATTATGAAGTGGTCGTGACGGACGCTAATGGCTGCACAGGGACACAAACGTTTTCGATCGAGATTAATTCTACACCGGATATTCTGTTTACGAATATTGATAATGTGGACACCCTATGTGGACTGGAAGGGCCTTACCAATATTTGGCTACTGGGATCTCTGATGGGAATACTTTTTTCTATAATTGGAGCACACCCGTTGGGCCTCAATCCGGCGAAGTGGTGGAAATCAACGGTGGTGGAAACTATATTCTGACTGTGACGGATAACTTAGGTTGTGTGGCAACCGACTCTTTCTTTATCCCTCAATTTCCTTTGCCAGAACCCGAAATTCTGGGTAGTGATGAGATCTGTTCGGGCGCCTCAGCCATTCTAAATGTAACGGATACTTTTGCACAGTATCAATGGAGCACAGGCTCAGATACGGCTACTACCCCAATTGGAGGGCCAGGAACCTATTACATCACGGTGACCGCTGATTCTGGATGTGAAGGCATAGATTCTTTTACAGTCAATTTGGATTTGTCATCCATTGCAGATGCTGGTCCCGATCAAGTGCTTACCTGCGCCAGCGACACCCTAATTCTGGATGGAACGGCCTCTTCTTCAGGAGCCGAATTTTTGGTTCGCTGGGAAACGATGAACGGAAATATTCGATCGGGGTCAGATACCTACACGCCGGTTGTTGATCAAACGGGACAATATTTAGTTTACATCACGAATACAGACACGGACTGTGAGGCTATAGATACCGTTACAGTGTCCATAGACACGCTAGCTCCGGCTGCGGATGCCGGACCAGATCAAACGTTGACTTGTTCTTTGACGTCCACTATACTACAGGGAAATCCGACAGCTGATCCCAGCCACAATACTTTTTGGACATCGATTGAGGGCTCATTCTCCGGGGATGCCACCGCCGACTCCATCAACGTCAATGCCAGCGGTCGTTTTGCAGTGGAGGTGACGAATCCCGTCAATGGCTGCACGCAAACAGATACCGTGGAAGTATTCGCTGATGATGACCTACCCGTAGCTCAGGCCGGGGCCGATGGAGTAATCGATTGTGCTGCCGTCAGCTTTCAGGCGGATGGAACGGATAGTGATAGTGGTGTAGTATATACGTATAATTGGACGACAAATTCCGGGGTAATTGAAAGTGGAGCGAACACCTTGACTCCCATTTTCTCCAGTGAAGGTCTTTACGCACTGGAGGTATTGGATACTTTGACGGGTTGCTTACAAACCGATACCCTTGAAGTCCTGGATATAAGAGCCCCATTAGATGTGAGCTTACTATCCGATACGACCCTGACTTGCGGAAACGATACCTTACTTATTCAGCCTGGTTACGATACCACTTCGTATTACAACGTACAATGGAGTACAGCAGATGGAGTAATTATCGGCAGTGGAACAGAAGAAACACTGACCGTGGCTGACGGGGGAACCTATACAGTGAGTATTACTGATCCGGAAAACCAGTGTGATACCAGCCTGAGTATTTTGGTTTCGGTATCTCAAGACATACCCATCGCCGAGGCCGGGCCTGATGATGAAATTGGATGTAATCAGTCGGTGGCTGTACTAGATGGAACAGCATCTGGTTCTGGCCCTCATATTTCTTATCAATGGGTTGCTATTAATGGCGGATCTATACAAAGCGGCGCGAATTCTTTGACTCCCGAGGTTACGACAGGGGGAGAATATATTCTTATGGTGACGGATACAATGACTGCTTGTGTGGGAATGGATACGGCTTCTGTCACGATAGCCGATGGGCGTCCCGATGTGCAAGCCGGACCGGACCGAGTGATTGATTGCGACTCCTTGACCGTTCAACTGGAAGCTACGGTGTTGAGTCCAGATGAAGACTTTATATTCGAGTGGACTACGCTAAATGGAAACTATATTGGTGGAGAGAACAGCTTGACGCCCAGCGTTGATGCCGCGGGGGATTATGAATTGTCCGTAATTGACACCACCAATGGCTGTGAAACTGTTATTGGAATTCAAGTGACCGAAGATTTAGAGGAGCCAGATATTATTGACTCTTACACCGATAGTTTACTGTGCTCAACCACTTCGATAACTCTTGACGCAAGGGGTTCTTCTGAGGGAAGTCCATTTATCAATGAGTGGGGAACCACGGATGGTAATTTTATTGGTAGTATTACAGGTTTGGAAGTTGAAGTTGATGCCCCGGGCAATTACGTTCTGACCATTACGAATACGGATAATAACTGCACTCAAACTCAAGATTTTACCGTTGTAGAGGATAGAGAGCTTCCCATAGCAGATATAGAAGTCCCCTCCATACTAACATGTGAGCAAGACGAGGTGGTACTTGACGCCTCGGCCTCTTCTCAGGGCAATGACTTTACTTACAGTTGGACAACAACAGATGGCAACATCCTTTCCGGAGCCGATGCCCTTCAGGCAACGGTCAATGAGCCGGGGACTTATACCTTATTGGTGACTAATGAAAGAAATGATTGTTCTAGCCAGCTTGATGTTGAGGTGTTGCAAGAAACTGAAGATCCCACCCTTAATTTAGCGCCTTTTGGTATTCTAAATTGTGCAACGGAAGACTTGCTATTAGATGCCAGTGCGTCGATTGGTGGGCTCTTGAATTACCGGTGGACTTTACCGGATAATACAGTAATAGAGGGAGTGAGTGAATCTGAAATCACAGCCGTTTCTCCGGGAAGCTATACGCTGATAATAATAGACCAGGAAAATGGCTGTTCGAGCGATACCACTTTACAAGTTGAAATTGACACCTTGCCTCCTCAAATCAATTTAGGGAATACACAAACCCTAACTTGTGATCAACAACAGCTTTCCCTGGAAGCAACAATCAGTCAATCTGGAGCAAACCCAGTGATCAATTGGACGACACAGGCCGGCAACATTTTAACTGCCACTGATGGACTGACCATCGATGTGGATGCTGCCGGATGGTATCGAATTGAGGTTTTCAATCCTGAAAATGGCTGTGTTTCGACCGATTCTGTGGTAGTGGAACTTGATGAGAATTTGCCAGAAATTATTTTTGAGGATTATGATACTTTAAATTGTCGCAATGAAACCATTGTTTTATCTGCCGAAGGATCGAGTACGGGCCCATCCATAAGCTACAACTGGACAGGTCCAGAGCCAGGAGCGATTTTGACGGATCCGGCTGGCGTTCAGATTGAAGTGAATGAGCCGGGAGTTTACCAGCTTACGCTTTTTGACATGAGTAATAATTGTGAGACGACGCGCCAACTCGAGGTTAATCAGAATATAGAAGCTCCCATCATTGATATTGTGCCTCCAGCTGAATTCAATTGCGATATTGGAGAACTTGCAATAGATGCATCAGGGTCATCTTCTGGTCCTGAATTTACGTATGAATGGTCTACTGTAGATGGGAACCTTGTTTCCGGCATAAGTAGTTTATTGCCAACTGTGCGAAGCGGTGGAACCTACACGCTTGAAATTACGAACCAGATCAACGGATGCAGCAGCTTGGAAACGGTGGTAGTCGAAGCGAATTTTGAGCTTCCCCAACTTCAACTCGAAGAGGAGATAAGCCTAAACTGTCGGGATTCTGTTATCGCCACCGAAGTCGGAGTGAATACGGGTGGATCTTATGGCGTGGTATGGAGTACCAGTGGGGGTAATATTATCGGTCCAGTCGATGAGGAACAAATTGAATTGGATGCACCGGGGATATATCGCGTTGAGGTAACCGATAGTCTGAGTAGATGTAGCAATTCGGACTCTGTTCGAGTGATTGACCAGCGTGAAACTCCGAGCATTAATATCTCAACACCTCAGGAGTTGAGCTGTACGCTCAGGGAAGTTCAGATTACGGCTACGGTGAGTACTGAAGGGACCTTTGAATATCGTTGGTCTACGGACTCGGGTGTAATTGTGTCTGGGAATGGCACACCATCTATTGCAGTTTCCAGTCCGGGCGACTATGTTATAGAGGTAGAAAATGTAGAAACGGGATGTCTGGCGGTGGATAGTGTTGAAGTCCAACAAGTTGAAAATGATTTCGAAGGTTACAGCCTCCAAGTAACGGATGCCCTCTGTATCGGTGATGAAAGAGGGTGTATCGCTATCGACTCCATTTCAGGCGGAACTCCTCCTTATCGAATGTCAATCAATGGAAACCTATTCATTCCGGCTGATCGGGAACCCTGCAATGTACCCATTGGTGAAAATTCAATAGTGCTTCGAGATGCTAATGGCTGTGAAATCGAGTATACTTTTGAGCTGAATCCTCCTGAGATTTACGCATTGGATTTGGGTGAGGATATCGTCATTCGAAGCCCTTCCACGGATACGCTTGATTATACAACGGACCTTCCAGTGGAAATCATAAGCGATCAGGAGTGGTTTTTAAATGACTCCTTATTCTGCCGAGGGTGTGAAAATGTAGTCATCGATGTGTCCGAAGAGTATCTCGTCAACCTGAAGCTATTTTATGCCGATGGGGACTGCTTTATTGAGGACATCTTACACATTCGGTATATTGACGAGTTGGATGTGTTTGTCCCCAACGTATTTACTCCGAACGGAGACGGTCGCAATGACTTCTTTACGATCTTTGGCGATGAAGATGTTCAGTCTATTCAAAGCCTTCTCATTTTTGATCGCTGGGGGACCCAGCTGTGGGAAGGACGAAATCTGACGGCGGGTAACGAGCCACAAGGATGGGATGGAAGCTATCAGGGTGAGATTGTCCCCGTGGGCGTTTATGTATACACTGCAGAAATACGATTAGACGACGGATCTACAAAGCGACTTCAGGGAAGTATAACGGTTAGCCGCTAAAACGGGAACGACCTTGATCCATGATTCGTTAAAAGAATACAGATATTATTAGAGGGGGCGTTTTATCTATTCTATATGGAGATGCTCCCACTAATTTTCTTTTACGTTACTTTTGTTGAATGAAATCAACAAAAGCGGGGTGTTTTTGATATGAGACCACACATCGGCCGATTGTTTTTTTTCTTCATCGCTCTGGCGATATATCCCGGAATGGACTTGTGGTCGCAGTGTCAAAAAACAGGCCCCTATGCAGTGGAACCCGGAGATCGGTTTGAATTTACGATTTCTATCGACTCTATCGATGTGGATGATTTGTCGGATCCCTTACAGGGCTTATGTGCAGTATCTTTAGAATACGAGCACCAATCCGTTTCCAATATGCAGATCGAATTGGAGTCCCCGGCCGGGCAACGCATAACGCTGGTAGGGCCGATAGGAGTTTCAGACCTTACTTTTTTCACCCAGTGGAATATTTCCTTCCTGCCCTGCGGAGCTGCAGTAGATCCGGACCTGGATTTTGACGATACGTATTCGAATTTGTACTCATGGGGTGTACTCGGAGAAGCTACGGGATCCTACTATCCCTTTAGTGGCTGCCTGGAAGATTTTGATACCGGGCCTATAACGGGTGACTGGAAGGTGATTGTAAGAGATCAGGGCTTATTTTATAACGGTGAAATTCACAGCATAACACTTTTCTTCTGCAACCCCACCGGACTGGAATGTTTGGATTGTGCAGTACCTGAGAACACTTTTTCATCGGACTCTTTAGTTGTTTGTTCCGACGCTTCACCCTATTCTCCGGATTTAGATACAGCCGCTAATTTTGATACCTCATTTCACATCAATGCTTACCTTTTCCAAGAAGGAGATACCATTTTGTGGTCAGATACCGACTTTCTTGTCGACTCCCTGGCCTTTGGCACTTACGAGGTCTGTCTGTGGACAATGGAGCAGGCCGATTCGGCTGCCTTTTTTGGTTTGCTCGACTCACTAACCCACCCGGATAGCCTACTCAGCGAGGTTCAGGAAATTGGAATTTGTGCCGTTAATGGAGATTGTGCTCAGCTCCAATGGTTTGATAACACCGATACCTTATTCATAGATACCATCCTCTGCTCCGGGGAGTCTTTAATTTTTAGGGGTGACACTTTGGATACGACTGGAGTCTATCTGTTTCAGGATTCTTCATCCATATGTCCACAAACCCTTCGGGTTAATTTAGCCATTCGTCATCCCATGGCCCAGATTCTGACTCTGGATACCCTAAACTGTGAAAAGGATACTGTGGTAGCAGATGCTTCGTCTTCAGTAACCGCAGATAGTACTCGGTTTCGATGGGAAACAGCAGGAGGGCAGCTGTTAGGCCGTTTACAGACCTACACTTTTTCAACGGTTGGGAATTATCAAGTCATAGTATCAGACGGGATTTGTCAGGATACGCTGGACTTTGAGCTTTTATCTGATGAAGAGCTACCTGAATTTGAAATCTCAGGAGATACGACAATTACCTGCTCCCGGGACTCAGCGATTTTGTTTCTCGATACGATCGACCCCGGAGCCTCTTACTTTTGGGTGGTAGATCAGGACACCTCTTTCCTGGATTCTATTGTGCAGAATATAGCCGACACCATTTACTTTTTTGCGGAGGGGACGAACGGTTGCCGGGATAGCCTGGCTATTATACTCACCGAGGACTTTCGTGCCCCCGTATTTGCTATAGATACTCAAGTAACTTTATGTCCGGGTGATACCGCTTTATTATCTGCTGTTGTAGATACGGCAGAAAATTACATCTTTGAATGGTCAGGCCCCGATGATTTTGTAAGCTCAAAGCAGGATACACTAACAGATCAGGCCGGAACCTACATATTGCAAGTTACTCATCCCGAAACAGGCTGTTCTCGATCAGATACGCTGAAATTGGAGGAGTCGCCCTTACCCGAGATGCCGGAAATTAATTCAGACACCCTGAATTGTCTGCAGCGGAGCGTTCTACTTCAATTGGATACCGTCGTTTCAGGGTGGAATTATTTTTGGCTAGGCCCATTGGGGGATACACTAGCGATGGCAGAACCTGAGGTGGATCTGGCAGGACGCTATATTTTATGGGTGTCCGATCCGATGGCATGTTCGGATTCGATTCACTATGAGGTTCCTGAAACAATCAATTTTCCCCGCTATGAGATACGTCCCGATACCCTGGGTTGTATTGATGAAAGCGCCCTTCTCAGCGTAATATTCTTTTCGGATTCCTCGGGCTTCAATCCAAGCTGGGAAGATCCGCTGGGCCGAATTTTTGAGTCGGATAGTCTGGTCACCAGCCTGCCGGGGTCTTATATATTCAGACTATCTAATGGCGACTTTTGCGAAACCGCGGATACTTTTCTTTTACTGGAAGATTTTACGCCTTTTGATCATATCCTTCAGGCAGACGCACTCAATTGCGAAAGGCAAGAGGCAGAAATAACTATTTCCGGCGGAACGGCCGATTTCGATTTTCAATGGGAAGGCCCCGATGGGTTTTCAGCCACAGGCGATACCCTTACCGTCGCAGAGCCCGGGCCTTATACCGTGGCTGTTCGTTCCGTCAATTGCTTCTATGAGCGCGGGATCCGAGTTGAGGTAGATACGGCTTCTCCACCAGTTGAGTTTGAACTCTTGGCCGTAAATTGTGCCCGGGACACCGGTCAACTCACCTTTCAGAATTCCAACTTGCGGGAACTGTCGGTCTTTGCTCCAGACTCTGCAAATGTAGATCCCATTCCGGGTTTTACCTATTTGTATCAAGCGGACACGACGATTACTTTCCGCCTGGAGGGCACCAACGGATGCACGACAGATGCTCGACTCAACTTACCCGTCGATACCCTGACGGCACCCATAACTACCTTCGTCGACACAGTTACCTGCGATCAAAATCAAATACAGGGTCGCTGGCAAAGTGGAGGCATGGTAAGTCAAAGCAATTGGTTTCAAGACGGGGATCTGATTTCTACGACAGACACCTTCTCCACATCCCGCCTTGAGCCTCTTCAACTCGAGCTGGAGTTTGACAATGCCTGTATCTTTGACACCTTAATTCAGCTTCCTGTCGATACCGTAGCGCCGAATCTTCTCTTCTCCGCGTCTGATTTGACTTGTGACCAAACAGAATACAATCTAGAAGCGGATGCCACAAAGGCATGGCGAGAAGTAGTTTGGATTACACCTGATAATGACTCGGCTTTCAGCACCCTGTCCATTCCCATTCAATTTGATGGAGAGTATCAATGGCAGATCACCGGCGCTAATGGCTGTAAAAGATCAGGCCGATTTATGATAGATCAAGATACCACTTTGGCCGAGGTGCAGGTGCAGGACACTTTGATTCCCTGCGATCAAGTTCGTCTCCAACTCATTCCCGAAGCGGACAGCAGCGAGTGGAATAGCTTTTTTTGGCGTTCATCTGATGGATCTGTCTTAAGCGAATGGGCGCCCACGGTAGGGGAGGGTGCTTATGCCTTTGTTTATCAAGGCGATAATGGTTGTGTAGATAGTTTATCCGTCGAAGTTCGACAGGATGAAGTGCAAGCGACAGTCAGCAATATCGACAGCCTGTACATTTTAGATTGTACGCAACGCACAGACACCCTACGACCTCAGATTGAGGGTATGCCTGATGCGACTCTCTGGATCCGCCCGACGGGTATACTTCAGGTGGGGTCTGAGATTGAAATTGCTGAAGCCGGTAGCTACCGACTTATTATCAGAGAACGCGGAATTTGTTTGGATACCCTGACGGTTGACGTTCAGGTGGATACCATCCCACCAGTAGTCACCCTTGCTGCCGATACTTTATCGTGCAATCAGCCTGAAGTCCAGGCTGAAGTTGATATTCAGGCAAGCGATCCTCAGTTTCAGTGGGAAGGGCCATTGGGCTTCACCTCTGATGAGAGGGAGCCCACTCTCCAAAGACCAGGGAAATATGGACTTACCATTACGGATGAAAATGGCTGCTTTACTGTTGACTCGCTTGATGTTTTTGCCGATCTGGAACTGCCCGAGGTGAATGTTCCCGATAGCTTATTTACCAATTGTGACCGTCCCATTGTTCCCATCCAAATTAATATTGCAGCTGATGAAACTATTGAATGGTGGGATGATGGCCAGGTGGTCAGCACCGAAACCCAGCTGGAATATCCGCCGGGAGACTACCTCACAGCCGCAGTAACCGGAGCTAATGGCTGCACAGGTATTGATTCCATTTATCTTTCTGAGGAGCCCAAATTTCCACAAGCCGACTGGTCATTGCCGATTCTGGCTTGCGATAATTTGCGCGATACCATCGAATGGCTCGGAGCAGATGGCGTTTACACCTACCGATGGTCGGGTCCGGAAGCCTATACCCACACGGGGCAACAGCCCGTGGTCAGTGTCCCCGGTTTGTATACGGTCCGGTATACCAATGACGCTCAATGCGAAACCATAGACAGTCTCAGCGTGCAGGCCAGCTCGCAGCCTCCCACCTTCAGTTTGCAGAGCAATGACACCTTGAGATGTTTGGATAGTACGGCCATTTACCAGATCATCTTGAGTAATCCTGCGGAGTACGAGTATCAGTGGCAAGCCCTTTCAGGTCGAATTGTCAATTCTTCAGATGAGCTGGAGGCCAGTCTACAGGGACCTGGAGATTTTGTAGTTACGGTGCAGGATAAAGATAGTTTTTGTGTGAGCCGGGATACCTTTGAAATTGCGTTCGCAGAACCTAATCAATGGCCTCTAGCCTACCAGTCATTCGACCAAATATGTATTGAAGATACCTTGCGAGGCATTGAGGTTCAGGGACTAGATACCTTAGGCGTGGGCCCATTCATCTATCTTCTGGATGGTGATACGGTCGAGTCCAACACCCTCAGCAATCTCCAGCCGGGTAATTATGAGCTTGAGGTTTACGACCGTCAGGGATGTCAGCAGGAAACGAGTTTTGAGGTGCGTGATGGGATTGATCAGATATGGGTTGATATTGGTGAAGATGGAGATGTCAATCTGGGTCAAAATCTCAGCATCACGCCTGAGATCAGTTTGTCCGAAGAGGAGATCGACAGTTGGGTTTGGGTGGTGAATACGCAAGACAGTTGCTTTCAATGCCTGCCCTTTGACTGGACCATTCGCGGTCCGACTAGGATTGATTATTATTTAACGACAACAGGCGGCTGTATCCTGACGGATCAGATAAATCTACTGCCGCCCATTGAAGAGCTGGTATTTGTCCCCAACGTTTTTTCGCCGAACGATGATGGGGTCAATGACTTTTTCTTCATTCAGACCGCTTCGGCAGAACTCGATCGCATTGATGAAATCCAGATTTTCAATCGCTCCGGCAATCTCATATTCGAGCGCCGGGACTTTCCGCCCAATATTCGGGGCGAAGGGTGGAATGGCATGTTTCGCGGGCAAAAGCAGGATCCGCAGGTATTTACGGTTCTTTTAAAATACACTTTCGAGAACGAGCAACGCTCAGAGGTATTTAGCCTCACTTTGGTGCGCTAGAATAATGTCTTGGGGGCATCCCCGAGGCTCCGACTGAAAGCGGAGCCTCGAGGGTCGGGCTATGCGGGGGTTCCGTCCTCGGAATCGCTGATTGCGATCCTCAGACCGCACGGCCCAAGGGCCGGCGCCCCTACTATCCCTTGCCCGGGGTATGGGCTATTCAAGCTAGAGTGTTGTTTTTTAAGACCTACTCAGACCTTTCTCGAATGGAAATCAAAGGGGCTTTGTGACTCCCTACTTATAGCCAGAATCCTGGCGAGGTAATATATATTGTCCTAGGAATGGCATGTAAGGAAATCATTGTATATTTCTTTTTTCAGCTATGGTTTTCTTTATTTTAAGCTTTAAGCTGTAATTTTTTGGTACATTAGTTCTGGCTTATTAACATAAAGCAGCTTATATATATAATCCTTCGTATATAATATAATATGGAACGTTTTATTCTTTTGATTTCTATTTTTATTGTTTTATCAAGTTTGCAGTCAGGGTCAGCACTTTCGGCGCAAACCCATGATTTCCCATGCGATGCTCAGGCGAATCCGGTAGATGGTTGGATTAGTATGACTCAGTCAAAGGTTCTGAGCGGGAATTTTGAAGGTGTCAGCCCCTGGGAAACAAATCTGGCTGCGGTTAACATTCAGGATTTCGGTGTTGCAGGTGCAGATAGCTCCGTTTTTTACAAACTAGAAGTCAATGAGAATAGCCGATATATCACTTTGGAGTTTATGGGCGGAACAGCGACTGAGGTGGCAGCTGCTCTTTTTTCCTTAAGCAATCCCTGTCCGGTAGATTTAACTTTTGGTGAGGCTCTCTATCAGGATAGTGATGGAGCCACCTTATTAATTGAAGAATTAGATACAGAAGGCTTTGTTCGATTCGATCTCTGCGGATTTTCACCTTCAGACCTTTCTAATCTATATCTGTGGCTGGCCACCCCTGAGGAGGGCGTGGGTAATTTTACTATTGAAGTCACGCAAGGGGTTCCCTCTGAGAATGACAATTGCGGTGATGCCATTTCTTTCTTAGTTGAAGAACCCGAGTTTGAGGAATGTTATGAGGGGACAAATAGCTGGGGCTGTTCAGAGACCCTGATTGGAGCGGTAGAACCTTGTATTGCTCCTTTGGAAGAGGCTGGTTATGCCACCTTTTGGCACGAGGTCTCTTTAGAAACAGGTATTGATTTTTTAGAAATTGATATAGAACACAGTTCAGGGGGCGAGCTTATTCTTTCAGCTATTGAGTTTGCGGGTACAGCTTGTATTAGTAGTATAACAGAATTGGCCTGTCAAGAATCTTCGACAGGCATTATAGAAGACGTGGGAGTCCCACGTCCAGGGAATACAGCAGGACAGCTTTATGTTCTTGTTTCCACTCCCATTGAAAATGCAGGCGACTACTCTCTGTGTATTACTGGCGGCGACTCCAGTTGTCTGAATACGCTGGAACTCGAAAGATGCCTTTGTGAAACGGATCCCCTTTGTGGCTTAGAGTCCCCTGGAACCTATTGCTTACAATTGGAAAGCTACCAAACTCCATGGGCAATTTTTCCAGGTTGCCCTGGGGATGTTTTGAATAATCCCAGTTGGTTTTCTTTTGTCGCTGGACAAGACTCTATCTCTTTACTTATTTCGCCAAATATGTGTATTCCTATGGGAGGAGCAAATGGTATTCAATTTGCAATTTACTCCTCTGGCGAAACAGATTTTCCGCCAGACCCGGAATGTATGGAATGCAATCCCAGTTTGCAAAGCCTTACTCCGGTTGTTACTCAATGTGGTTGCGTCACTTCTCCCATTACAGCAAGTTGGACACCCGAACCGGGTCAAAGATATTTTGTGGTGATCGACGGCTGTGCTGGCTCGTTTTGCGAAGTTGATCTAGAGGTTCTTGAGGGCGGAGGGCCGCCCACCGTTAGCCCTTTAGAATTGGAAGATTTTGAAGAGATACAGATAGAGGAGTTCAATGAGGTGGATATTTTTTGTCAGGGAGCCACGGGAGTGTCGATAGATATTGTCCCCCCTTCTGGATCTAACATGCTCGAGTATCAGGTACTTCCCGGGGGAGAGGTAAAAACAGTTCGTGTAGATGGATCTATTGGAGTATTCCCCCTTCCTATTCCTGACTCGATTTTTATAGATGAAGGTGCTTTTGAGGTTTGTGCAGTAGCATTTAATCAGTGTGGCAGCTCTTCGGGTGAAATTTGTAAGGAATATTCTGTAATGGAAATTCCAGATCAGTTTGATGATACTTTGGTGCTATGTAAGGACGAGACTGTGATATGGGAAGGAATAGAAGTTCCCGGGCCAGATCAGGAACCTGGAACAACCCGCACCTACGAGACCCAAAAATTTACGGAGTCATTTGATTGTGCATACTCAGCATTTATTGATGTCAGGGTCCTGGATGAGGCGCAGAGTTCCCTGACCATCGATTTTGATCAAGATGTGGACAGCCTGATCGTATCGTTTTTCAACCTTACTGACTTTGCCGACTCGCTAATGTGGAGTTTTGGCGACGGAACCATTTCATCTGAGCAGAATCCCATACACACCTACGAAGAGGCAGGAGTATTCACCGTTTCTTTAACGGCAATGAATCAATGTGATACAGTGACGATGGAACGTCGAATTGGCGTGGGAGGCTTTCCTGTTGCAGACTTTGAAGTTTCCGGACCTACAAGGGGGTGCGCCCCGCTCGAAGTTCAGTTCGAGAATAATTCAACAGGTGATATAGAGACCATTCAGTGGATTTTCGATGGGGGCTCTCCCGCTATTTCCAGTCAACAAAACCCCTTAGTAAGGTATACAAGTCAGGGACAATATACGGCAACACTGATTGTAGAAAATGCTGTGGGACAATCTGAGATTTCAATAGATCGGCTCGTAGAAGTGAATACCTTTCCAGATGCAGAAATCAGTTTTGAGCAGGTGAATGATTACACCTATGATTTTTCATCAGAATTGAGTCCAGCACTCAATGTAGATATACGTTGGGAGTTTGGAGATGGGAATACAATCGTAGCCCCTAATCCGAGGCATACTTATGCTGAGATTGGAGAATACGAGGTCCTTTTTATTTGGTCGAATGAGTGTGGTCAAGATACATTAACCGAGCAAATCGAAATTACAACTTCTGCGCCTGCGTTTCGGGAGCCCTCCGCTATCCAGCTATTTCCCAACCCAGCTCGTGAATTTGTTATTCTTGAAGGAGTGCCTATTGGCGCTCTCGTGCGGATGACCGATACGAAGGGAAGAATTACCTACTCAGCTATCCATAGTGGCATCTTGCGACACCGCATAGCTCTATCTTCTTTTAGGTCAGGAGTGTATTACATATTGATTGAATACAAAGGGGATATTCAGGTCAAAAAACTGCTTGTCGAATAATTAACCTTTTGATGCCAGCAAAATTGTAGGCCATCTTTGTATCTAATTTTGTTTACTTCTTGACCAGACAGATGGAAATATAAATCATCCTGCAATGCCGGGCGATCAGGCAACTTGCAATTCCGAACCTGAACCTTTTAGGGCGAATAGGCCTATTTTACAATATTCATTTGTAAACGTTTGTAAAGGTATATAACGGTTATAGACGTCAATAGCGGTTCGTGAAGTGTGGTGTTCGAACCCAGTCAGA
>Ga0209938_1000601_pt1 | contig 19611 bp, 12 predicted proteins | sample SalPonR2_C_D1_MG_FD_185708 | JGI IMG/M metagenome (GOLD analysis project Ga0209938, IMG submission 185708) | Salt pond soil microbial communities from South San Francisco under conditions of wetland restoration - Salt Pond MetaG R2_C_D1_MG... ... | reverse complement strand
GGCAGGGACAATTAGTATGGGAATCTACTTCGCTCAACGAAGAGGGGATGCCCGATGAAGCCTGGCGTGGAAATTTCAATGGCGTGCCGCTGCCCAATGGGGTTTTTGTTTGGCAAGTTATTGAAGCCCGCTTTTTGGATGGAGACGTATGGGATGGGATGGCTGATGAGCGAGAAAGGTTGAGGAAGACTGGGTTTGTTCGTTTATTACGTTAATGCTTTTACTATCCCCTTAAGCCGATCCACGCCCAGCGGGCTTTACCTAATCAATATCAGGACAGAGCATAAAAATTATCCGCTGAAAATCATTAAGTACTAGACAAATCAATTAACTCTATACTTGATGCGAGCCCGGTGACCACCATAGGTTATCCCGGGCTCTTTTCATTTTTTCTCCCCTACCTGGGTCATACTTCCCCACCCCAACACACATCCCAGTGTAAATCACATTTCAACGTTTTCAAAACCCAAAATCATGAAAATCACCGTTTCCAAAATCATGTCCCTTTTATTTATTCTTTTTTTGGCGCAAGCCAGCTATGCTCAGGTGCGCATCAAACGCAGCAGCGGTACCACCATTAAGCGGAATACCCGTGTGGTGCCTTCGCGAACCATCCCCTCAGCGGCTTCTTCCTACGCTACCGTTGCCGTCAATAGTCCCTGGGTAGCTCGTCATAATCTGACTGGCAGTGCCTACCAAAGTGAATTTTCTAAATGGAGTAAAAAAGGTTACCGCCTGACCCATATCTCTGGGTACGGAGTCGGCAATAAAGCTTACTACGCCGCCATCTGGGAGAAAAAATCGGGCCCCGCTTACGCTACCCACCATGGCATGAGTGCGGCCAGTTATCAGCAAAAATTTACCGATTATGCGAAGAAAGGCTATCGCGTCACCCATATCTCGGGTTATTATGTAAACGGTAAGGATTACTACGCGGCTATCTGGGAAAAGAAATCAGGGCCGGCTTACGTGGCCCGCCACCGCTTGAACGGTACCCAATACCAACAGGAATTCAATAAGTGGAAAGCCAAAGGCTACCGCCTGGTACACATCACCGGCTATGAAATCAACCGAAAAGCGCACTACGCGGCCATCTGGGAGAAGAAATCCGGTCCCGCTTTGGCTACCCACCATGGGATGAGCGCGGCTACTTACCAGCAGAAATTTAATCAATATAGCTCGCAGGGTTATCGTCTGGAACACCTCAGTGCCTACACCGTAAGCGGAAAAGATTATTACGCCGCCATCTGGGAAAAACAATCAGGGCCGGCTTATTCGGCTCGTCACCGACTGAATGCTGCCAACTACCAGGCCGAGTTTGACAATCATTATTATACGGGCTATCGCCCCCGCCTGGTCAGTGGCTATACCATCAATGGAAAAACCCACTTCGCGGCCATCTGGGATGCGGGTAAAATCAAAGCCAGCGATTTGTCAAAGATCAGCAGTAAGGTGCAACAATTTCTGAGTAAACATAATATCGCCGGTCTGCAGGTAGCCGTCAGTAAAGACGAAAAACTGATGTTCTCCCGGGGCTACGGGAAAGCAGACCTCGAAAACAACCTGCTGATGGGACCTAACCACAAAGGACGGATTGCTTCTATCTCCAAACCCATCACCAGTGCGGCCATCCACAAACTGGATCTCCAGGATAATGGCTTCAGTATGACCAGTAAGGTTTTTGGTCCCGCTTCCATCTTTGGTAATACCTACGGTACCAACCCGCTGAGTGCTCGCGAAAAAGCCATTCGGGTCGCCCACCTGCTGGAGCATACCGCCGGTGCCAATACCTGGGATAATAACGGTTTTCTGGAGCACACCCCGGTAGATCCACAGACGAATCAGCGTTCTCCGGAGTCTCCGGCGACGGGGGATCCCATGTTTTCTAATACTAATATGAGCCACGCTCAGCTGTTTTCCTGGGTACTCAATAACCGCAATCCGGACTATACCCCCGGCGATTACTACGCCTATTCTAACTTTGGCTATAGCGTGCTGGGCCGGATCATCGAAAAACGTACCAACCAGTCGTACGAGGCCTGGGTACGCAATAATATCCTCAAGCCCGCCGGTGCCGGAGGGATGTTTATCTCCAAAAACAGCCGCGCCCAAAAGCGAGTCAACGAAATGGTTTACTACGGTGGTAACCCCTACGGCGCCAACGTTTACCGGATGGATAGCCACGGGGGCTGGGCCGGTTCGACCATCGATTTACTACGCTTTATGGCCCACGTAGATGGCCGTAGTGGCAAAAAAGATGTCATCCCTGCCAGTGCGGTATCGAGCATGAAGAGTCGGAATAGCTACTCTAACAATCCGGTCAACATCAACATGGGCTATGGAAAAGGCTGGGGCGTATTCAGTAATGGAGTCAACCACAACGGTTCTCTGAGTGGTACCTTCTCCTGGCTGGAATGGAAGGATAACGGCATGGCTTTCGCCCTAATCATCAACAGCAATCCGGGTACCGCAGCATTCCGTAGTGAATTCGGCAAACTAGGTGATGAGATCATGGGACTGATCAGCCAGTGGCCCAACCACGACCTGTTTTAATTCGATAGTTTAAGCCTTATAATCCCATTTATTTAGGCGTCCGCAAGGGCGCCTTTTTTTTATTTTAAATACAACCCGGTTAAACAATCAAATGCCCATTAAAGTTCTACTTTTACTAAACACCCAATACAATTGTAAGATGAAGAAAGCTATACAGGTCTTAATTATCATACTCGTTCCACTTTCTGGCTTCACCCAAAGCATCGGCGAAAAACTAAAATCTCACCAGGATCAGTACCCCCTCGAAAAGGTCTACCTTGGCCACGACCGGCCCTACTATGCGCCCGGCGATACGATTTGGTGCCAGGCCTGGTTACTGGAGGGGCGTAGTCACCTCACTTTTGAAGAGCCTTCCATCCTGCACGTGGATTGGTACAATGAGCAGGGAGAATGCCTACGTTCTTATCTCCTCAAAATCAACGAAGAAGGTCAGGCGACCTTTGAGATTCCCACTTCCCCGGAAGACTCCTCCGGTGTCTATTACCTGCGGGCTTATACGCAGTACCAACGCAATTTTGACCCCGCCTACCAGTTTCAAAAATCTATCTTACTCACCTCCGAAGGGCCAGCGGTCGCACAAGCCAAAGCCAGCAATGACTTTTCCCTGCAATTTTTCCCGGAAGGCGGCTATCTCGTACAAAACTGCCTGGGCAAAGTCGCCTTTTTGGCCACCGATACCAGCGGACGGCCCATTCAGGTCTCGGGCATCTTACAAAAACGAGACGGTAGTCCCGTTCAAGCCATTCAAAGCCTCCACGAAGGCATGGGAGCCTTCTCTTTTACGCCCAAACCAAGAGAAGAATACCAGGTCGTCTGCACCTACCAGGGAATGGAAAAGACCTTTCTTCTACCCGCCCCACTTCAGGAAGGTTATCAACTCCTGGTAAATAATCGAAAAGAAGCCTTTCTAGAATTCAGCATTCGTCCCAGCCCCGGAAAAAGGCTGGTTGGTTTACAGGTGGTTGGCCATCTGCGCGGACAGGTATTCCTGGATGAAACGGTGCAGGTCGAAGAAATCTACGGAAAGCGCATTGCCAGAACCAATCTCCCCAGCGGATTGATTCAACTGACGGTCTTTGATCAAAAGGACCGTCCCATCGCCGAGCGCCTTTTATTCAACCGAAATGCCCGGGAAGAAGTGGAGGTACAGATTAATAAAAACCCAAGCGTATTCAATCCCAGAACAAAGGTGGATCTCGAACTGAATACGCTCCAGGAGCAAGCACCCATCGATAGCCGGCTCTCCATAAGCGTGTATAATAGTGAGCTGATTACCCCCCAAAAAGACGGGCTAAACATTCAGAATTATTTGTGGCTGCAATCAGATTTACAACGGCCGATTCCCAATGCCCATCAGTACCTACAAGAAGACACGCCACAGGCCAGGCTATTTTTAGATTATCTATTAATGACCCGCGGTTGGCGACGCTTTAACTGGCAGGAAGTGCTTACCGGTGCTCCACAAATCCTCTATCCCCCCGAGCAGCATATCTCCATCGCCGGCAAAGTAAGCCAGGGTCGTAAGCAGGAACCCGTCAAGGCGGAGGTCTTTCTCAGCAAGTTGGACCAGGAAGATTTCATGTCCTTAAACCTCATCACTCAGGAAGACGGCTTATTCATTTTTGAGGGTTTTGATTTTCAGGGTAGTACCGATCTGGTCTTACAGGCCAACGAGTATAACCCCCGAAAAAAGAAAAAAAGAAAAAAGGGCGAAGTCAAAAGGGTCGGTAATAAAAACGTGGATATTGAACGCATAGAACTTAATGCGCTACCCTTTATAAAAAGACAATACGATTTACCACAAATGGCTCCCGAAGAACGGGAACAATATGCACAGGCCGTCGAAAATATCCAGATCGCCAAAGCGGCCTACCGCGATATCCTGATCGACGAAATTGCCGAACTGGAAATTACTGAGTCCCGCTTAAGCGAGAATCAGAAACGGGCAGAAGAATTGAAAGCCGATTTTGATGCCTCCGGTATCCCTTATACCCCCATGTTAAGAACGCGATACCTCGATGATTTACCCACTAAGGGTATGCAGTATACTGACATTTATGAATTGATCGGTGCTCAATACCCAAGTGTAGTAATTGACCGAAGGAATCCTTCCGATAAAAAGGTAATTATGCCCAATCGAAGAAATTCGGGTGTTACTACCGAGGCAGGGGCTGCCTTGATGATCGTCGACGGTATGATTATCGACCAGAACACAGGTGGTACTATTCCTCCCATCCTACCTTTAGATATAAAGAGCATTAGTATCCTAAGTGCTACGCAGGCTTTCTATCGCTTTGGAGAACCGGCCAGAGGCGGAGCGGTAATCATAATGACGCGTGAGGAACGCTTAGAAATGGGAAATAAGTCATCAACTAAGATTAAAGGCACGCTGAATTTCACCCATCCGGGCTATTACCAGGCGCGTACCTTTTATTCCCCTCCGTATCCATTACCCAGAGCCGTTTCGGCCCGGCCCGATTTGCGAACTACCCTCTACTGGAACCCGGCGCTAAAAATCAATGATCAGGGAGAAACATTTTCTTTTTTCACGGGCGACCAGACCGGTACCTTTACCATTCAGGTCGAGGGGATCAGTACCGATGGGATACCTTTTGTACACTGGGAGGAGATCGAGGTACAAAATTAACCAAGAGGCCTTTATTTTTTTCCCGATGCGTTTCCTATTTTAAGCACTTTGTTCATCAACTCTTTTGCCCATGCGTCAATACCAGGTGAATACCGGCCAGGCCAAAGGTCTGGATCTGCTACAGCTTACCGAAACTGATCGTCCCACACCCGCTGCGCACGAAGTACTCGTGCGCTGGCGAGCTACCTCGCTGAACTACCACGATTACCTGGTGGCCATCGGCGCAATTCCGGTACCCGCCGGGCGCGTTCCTATGTCGGACGGCGCCGGAGAAGTTGTCGCAGTGGGGGAAGGTGTCGAGCAATGGAAAACCGGCGATCGGGTGATGTCCTTGTTTTTCCCCAACTGGCTCGAAGGGCTGCCCAGCCCCGACAGCACCAAAGGTATTTCTGGTGAGACCATCAATGGCTACGCCAGCGAGTACGGCTGTGTACCCGCTACTGCCCTGACCCGGATGCCCAAGGGCTATTCTTTTGCGGAAGCCGCTACCCTACCCTGTGCAGCCCTGACCGCCTGGCGGGGCTTATTTGAAGAAGGACAAGTCCAGTCCGGCCAAAAAGTACTGATCGAAGGAACCGGGGGAATGTCCATCTTTGGCCTCCAACTGGCCAGGGCCGCGGGGGCAACCGTTTATGCGACCACTTCCGCTCCTGAGAAAGCCGAAAAATTAAAATCCATGGGCGCCGAAGCCGTCGTCAACTACAAAGAAGACGAACGCTGGGGCCGAAGTATTGCCAAAGCCAGCCAGGGTGGCGTGCACATCAGCCTGGATGTAGGCGGGGGCAGCACCATGCAAAACTCTATCGATGCGACCGCCATGAATGGCCACATCATTTCGATTGGTATTCTCGGCGGCGGACGCAAGGGAACGATTACTTTCCCGAAGTTTTTCTTTAAGCACCAACATATGCACGGGATCGCAGTAGGTAACCGGGCCATGCAACGGGATATGGTTCGATTTATTGAAGCACATGAGCTCAAACCGATCGTGGATCGTAGTTTCGCCTTTGAAGAGCTGGCCGAGGCCTTTCGTTATCAGGAATCTGGTAAGCACTTCGGTAAAATCGTAGTTGTCTGTTAATGCGGTTTACTCTTTGTATACGTCTTCACTTAGCCACATTAAAATGGGGCCTTTTTTTACGAAAGTGGCCACCCATTCGGTAGAGCCATTACGGGTGGTACCGTAGAATTGTTTACTCGTCCCCATACCGTTAAAACTCACCACAAAGGGGTTTTCCGGATGGGCGCTGAGGTAATCGTTCACCTCGATCAGATAGGTACCATCCGGGGCATCGTTTAACCAAAAGACATTCTCGGGACCAAAACCATCCTGATCATCGCGATCGAGTTGCCCCCCTCCTGCCTGTGGATTCTCATAATAGATCAAAGTACCGCCCGGTGTAGTGACGTGTAGATCCTGATCTGAATTATTCTCCCAGGACAAACTAATCTGAATTTTCCCCGTGCCCAGGCGTTCCATTTTTACGTAAGTGGTATCTATCTTACTCATCTGCCCATTGGCATTCATCAGTTCCGCAACAATCGGGATTTTCCCCTCGCCCAATTTGGTCGAAAAGCTTACCGGAATACTGATGGTGCCCTCGGTGGCCGTCACCTGCACGGGAATATCGTAAAAACTTGATGCCCCTTTGATCTGAAACAAAACGCTGCGGGGCCGCGCCGAGCCACTCTGATAGCGATAGGTCATCATGGCCGTTGCTCCGTTGGAGCTGATCACGGTGTCTTCGACCGATTCAAAAGCCATTCCGGTGCCCGCCCCCGGTAGTACGGGCAAGGGACGTTCTACTTTTTTTGCGTTTTCGGGAAGTTGAATTTCCCGTAATAGCTCCTCTACTTTTTCTTCGGTGTACAAGGTGGTATCCCCTACCCCGGCAATATCCCTTTCGGCCGCAGTCTCCGGGGCAATCTTAATCTCGACTCTTCGGTTTTGGGAGCGCCCCTCCACCGTTTCGTTGTCGGCCAGGGGCTGGCTTTCGCCAAAAAAAGCCACCTTCAGGAGAGCCGGATCAACCCCCTGCCTGACGAGATAAGTCTTAATACTGGCGGCCCGCCGCTCCGATAAGCGCTGGTTAAAATCCGGATCCCCAACGTTATCGGTATACCCCAATAACCCGGTACTGTCCTGGCTTTCGATGATTTGGGCAGCGATTTTATCCAGATCTCCCCGGTATTCAGCGGGAATGGCAGACTGTCCAGTGGGGAAAAACACCAGAAAACTGCGAATCTCCAGATCAGTTGTATCCGTGGTTTTAGGTTGATCTTCTTGAGAAGAAATTTCCGTCTGAGTAAAAGATAACAAAGGAATAAGCATGCCGCACAGGCACAATAACAGGTGTTTCATAGTCAACTATTTAATGCTAAAAGCTTGGTACTCTGTAACATAAATTTCTACGCATTTTAACTTAAATTACACAGTGTACTTAGGTCGAAGCAGGAGCTTCTCCCGAGCAGATTGAAGTGGTTCAAATCAACTTGAATGAAGGTCATCTGATATTAAAAATACTAAAAAAATCGTATACTATCCCGGAACGCACCAATACATATAAAAATCACTAAAATAATGACATGCGAAAACTGATTAAAGACTTCAAGGAATTTGCGGTAAAGGGCAATCTCATCGACCTGGCCATCGGTATCATTATCGGTACGGCCTTTAATAAGATCGTTAGTGCCCTGGTCGAAAACGTCATCATGCCGCCCTTTGGACTGGTCTTTGGGCAGCGGGGCATGGCGCAGTACCAATGGGTACTCCGCGCCCCCCAAACCGACGCCAGCGGAGCCGTCATCGAAGAGGCCGTTGTTCTCTCCTACGGTATTTTTCTGCAGGCCTGCCTGGATTTTTTAATCGTTGCCTTCACGATCTTTGTGGTCGTCCGGGTATTCAACCGGCTACGCAATCAGGCCGAAGACGAAGAAGAAACCAAAGTACCCACTCCTAAAAACATCCAACTCATGGCCGAAATGCGCGATCTGATGAAGGAACAGGGTCAGACGCTGAAAAAGATAGCGGAACAAGGTAAATAAGTCGAAGCGCCTGCTTCGACCGGTATTCCCCTACTCCGCCATTCCCTCGCGGAAAGTCGTGCGATCGGGATCGTATCCTTCCGGGAAACGGGCCCTGAGTTTTTCGATATTCAGCTGCATCACCTCTTCCAGCGTCCAACCAAACTGGGTACAGAGGGCCGCCAGATACCAGAGGACATCGCCCAGTTCTTTTTTAAGTTTTTCCTGGTCAATGCCGCGCTGATGGAAAACGCCTTTTTTTATTAAATCCGCGACCTCACCGGATTCGCCACTCAGTCCGACGGCATTCCAGACGATCATGACCTGCTCGTCGGTCATTTCAAAATCGGGCTTTTCGGTCAGGGTACGATTCGCTAACTTTTGGTATTCGTTGGGTGTCATCATGTGTCGTGTGTTGTATTGAAAGGGAATTGGTCCGGGTAATGGAAAAAAGACAGTAAGGGTACAGGTAAACTTTTAGACCATTAAACATCTGATTATTAATTACTTACTAGTGAAAAAGGTGCTTTTCACAGGTAAATTTCTTCCAGTTTTGTCCCGGCGCTTTCCTCACAAAGCAAGTATATTGAAGTCACTCTTCAAACTTAAGGGTGAAAATATTTTAAGAAGCACTAATTTTTCTCGTTAGAAAGTCTCCGTACTAAATTTACGGAGGCTTTTTTTTTGAGCATAAAGTCTTTAAATTAGGGGTTCTGATTGACCATCTCCTTAACATTAGACATGCAAAGTACTTCTTCGTTTACTCGTTACTTACCTTTACGTTCCATCCTTTTTCTCTATACGCTCCTGTTTAGCTTGTTGATTTTAATCTCCGCCTGCCAACCCCCTACGGATATTCCCTTTGACACCTCCACCGATGAATTTATCCTCAAGCCCGGTTTTGCGATCCAGACCGTCGCTGCTGAGCCCCTGCTGGATTCCCCCATGGCCTTCTCTTTTGACAAGAAAGGCCGTATCTGGGTGGTAGAGCTCCCCGGCTACATGCGTGATATTGATGGTTCGGAGCAGCAAAGACCCGATGGAAAAGTCGTCTTATTGGAAGATACTAATCAAGACGGCTACATGGATAAACGAAGCGTGATTCTGGATCAACTGGAAGCCCCACGTGCCATCCTCCATGCTTACGGGGGCTTAATGTATTCTGATGGGACCGAGCTCTGGTGGGCTAGGCTGGACGACACCCGGGTTACCGAAAAAGTACTGGTTGATTCCCTTTACGTAGTGGGTGGGAACATTGAGCACCAGCCCAATGGTTTACTCTATAACCTGGACAACTGGATCTACAGTGCCAAATCAAATGCTCGTTACCGCTATCAGGGTGGCCAGTGGCTACGCGAAGCCACCACGAGCCGCGGACAGTGGGGCCTGTCAAACGACACCCAGGGTCGACTCTACTACAATAATAATAGTGTATCGGTGATGGCCGATCTAATGATGCCCAACCTACTCATCCAAAACCCTTATCAAAAGGTAAAGAAGGGCCTTAAGCAAAATATCGGTACTAGTAACCGGCTCTACGCCTACCAGGCCACTGCCGTCAATCGCGGTTATCAAGACGGCGTGTTGGATGAAGAAGGAAAAATCAAAAACTTCACTTCCGCCTGTAGTCCACTGGTCTTTACCGGAGATGGTTTGGGAGAAGGCTTCCACCAGGACGTCTTCGTCTGCGGACCGGAAGGGAATCTGGTCAAGCGTTACCATCTACAGGAGAAAGAGGGGCTTACACAGGCCGTGCCCGCCTACGATTCTACGGAGTTCCTCGTCTCCAAAGAAGAGACCTTCCGCCCGGTCAACCTGTACAACGGTCCCGATGGTGCACTTTATATTCTCGATCTCCGTAAAGGGGTCATTCAGCACCGCGCCTATATGACGAGTTACTTACGCAAACAAATCCTCAATCGGGGGCTGGACAGCATTAACGGTTTGGGCCGCATCTACCGCGTGGTAGCCGAAGAGCATCTCGAAGCCAAAGCCAGGGACTTCTCCCAAATGAGTACGACGGAGCTGAGTGACCTACTCGCTTCCCAACTGGCCTACGAACGTAATTTTGCCCAGCAGGAGCTGGTCTATCGCCAGGAAAAAAGTATCGTACCCCTTCTCGAGGCACTGGCCCTGCAGTCGGACCAGCCCTATGCTCAACTGCATGCCCTATGGACCCTGGAAGGTTTGGACGCTTTTAGCGAAAGCCTCTGGCTACAAATGATCGAAATGGATAACGAGCCGCTGATTGTGGCCCAGCTCATCCGCTTTTCGGGCTTTTTAGCGAAAGCGCCTACCGAATCAGATTTATTGGCACAACAAATGGCTTTTTTCCAAAAAGCAGTACGGGCAGATCATCCCCTGGTCCTTCGTCACCTGGCCCTCCGACTGGGGCAGATACCCGGCGAAGAAGCCCTGGCCCTGTTGGTTGAACTGATCGGGCAGCGGCCTGGTGATCCAGTACTGCGGGAAGCAGCCATCAGTGGTATTGGCGGCCAGGAAGCCCGGGTCTTCGCTGCTCTTCCCGCTAATGCCCCCCTGCCAACCTTTCAAAATCAACTGCAACAAGTCATGATCAATCGTAAAGCCGGCGAGAAAAAGGGACCTAAACTTGCCCAACAAACCTACAAAGACAATCGAACCGCCGGTTTTAATTTGTTTAATACCTACTGCTCTTCCTGCCATGGTCTGGACGGTATGGGCAAAGACCAACTGGCTCCCCCCCTACTCAACTCCGAATACGTGGGTGGCTCTAAAGATCGTCTGATTTTATTGACCCTCAACGGACTCTACGGCCCCATAACCGTAAATGGAAAGCGCTATGAGATGAACGCCGTCATGCCCGGCATTAAAAATAATCCGGAGCTTTCCGACAAGGATATTGCTGACCTGCTGATTTTCCTGCGTAACTCCTTTAGCTTCTCCAGTACGTATATATCGGAAGCAGACGTCGCCAGATGGCGGGTCGCTACCAGGGACCGCGAAGAACTATTTACGGAAGAAGAACTAAAGCAGTACGAATAAGAGGCTAAAGTATGGCCTGAGGTACCGGTTGCCAGCCGGGCGAATCACTTTAGGAAAACATTATTTCAACTAAGTAACGGTACAAACAAAAACGTATGAACGATAAAATCACAAACACGCTGCTGCTTTTACTCCTGAGTAGCGCTTTTTTGACGGCTCAAGAAGATATTTTTTCTAAAAAATACATTCAGAATGCCATGAAAGCGGCCTTTGAATGGCAGCAGGACCATCCCAAACATGCCCTCAACGACTGGACCAACGGCGCTTATTACACAGGCGTAACCGAAGCCTGGAAAACCACCAAGGATAAAGACTACCGGCAAGCCATCCTGGAAATGGGCCGGGAACTCGACTGGCAACCCGGCAAGCGTTGGTACCACGCCGACGATATCATCATCAGCTATAGCTTTATCGAGCTGTACAAAAAGAAACCGAAATGGGTAGACCTGGGGCCCACCAAACGGGATCTGGATAAGGCCATCCTCTACGGCGACGCCCATAACTGGAATCGACCGCAAATCGAGAACATGATTTGGTGGTGGTGTGATGCCCTCTTTATGGGTCCGCCCGTATTCGTCAATTATGGGGTGATGACCGATAATGATATTTACCTAAAGGCCGTGGACAAATGGTATAAGGAATGCTACGATCAGCTCTACGATCAGGAAGCCCATCTGTGGACCCGTGATAATTCCTACCTGGCCAATACTGGCAAACGGGAGGAGAACGGCGAGAAAATCTTTTGGTCGCGCGGCAACGGCTGGGTCTTTGCCGGCCTGGCCCTGGTGCTGGAACACATGCCCGCCGACTATCCCAACCGCCCCTTTTACGAGCAGATCTTTAAGGAGATGGCCGCCAAACTAAAAGACATCCAACCCGAAGAAGGCGATTGGCGCAGTAGCCTCTTGTATCCCGAAGGTCACGAGCACGGCGAATCCAGCGGTACCGGTTTTTATACCTTTGGCATGGCCTACGGGGTTCGCAAAGGCCTATTATCCAGATCGGAATACCTGCCCGTCGTCAAGAAGGCCTGGGCCGCCCTGGTTGAGAACCAACAGCCGGACGGTATGATCGGCTTTGTACAACCCATCGGTGCCGCCCCTTCTCTACAGGTGAATAAAGATCTGTGGGAGCGCTACGGTACGGGCGCCTTTCTCGCGGCGGGCTCGGCAGTGATGAAATTAATGAATTAATTATAGGGTTAAAGTGCTCCTTTAACCTTTCTCCTTTAACCTTAAACCAATGTTACGACTTACTCTTTTTCTATTTGCCCTACTTATGGTAGCCTGCCAAGCTAAAGAAACCAAAGCTACCCAACCCAACGTGGTCATTATCTTTTTGGACGATTCGGGTTACGGAGATTTTACGCCTTTCGGCAAAACGGGGCTGGAGACGCCGGGGGTAGCCCAATTAGCTGCCGAAGGCTGTGCGTATCAGAACTTCTACGTGCCACAGGCCATCTGTTCCGCCAGCCGGGCCGCCCTAATGACGGGTTGCTACCCTGGCCGCACCCGGGTATTTTCGGCTCATCCGCCCAAGGCCCGGGGTCTGGATACCATCTACCCCACCATGGGGGAGATCTTTAAGGCCGCTGGCTACAGCACGGCGGTTTTTGGCAAATGGCACCTGGGTGATCAGGAAGATACCCGCCCCCACAATCGGGGTTTTGACGAAAGTGCCGGCCTGATGTACTCCAATGACATGTGGAAACACCATCCCGAAAATCCGGAATACTGGGGGCAGTTCCCCATTCAATACTGGGAAAATGGTCAGGTGACCATCGAAGACGTCGGCCACGCTGAGCAGGCCCAACTCACCAAATGGTATACCGAAAAGGCCGTCGATTTTATCGAACGCAAAAAAGAGCAACCCTTCTTACTCTATGTCCCCCACTCTATGCCCCACGTACCGCTTTACGTCAGTGAAGCCTTCGAAGGTAAGTCTGGCCAGGGGCTATACGCGGATGTGCTCCTGGAACTAGACTGGTCGGTTCAACGGATTAATCAAGCGCTGAAAGATAATGGGCTGGAAAAAAACACCATCCTGATTTTCACTTCCGACAACGGTCCCTGGATCGCTTACGGCAATCAGGCCGGCATGACGCCCTTTCGGGAAGCCAAAGCCACTTCCTTCGATGGCGGTATTCGCTCGGCCTGTATCATTAAGTACCCACCGGCCATCGAGGCCGGGAGCCGTTCAGACCGCAGCTTTTTCTCCATCGACCTTTTACCAAGCCTGGCCGCTCTGACGGGAGTGCCCCTACCCGATCAACCACTTGACGGAGCGGACGTTTGGCCCCTAATCACTGGACAGGCGGATGCCCCCGCACCGCAAGACTACTACGCCTTCTCAACGGGTAATGAATTCCAGGGGGTAATCAGTGGCGACGGTGAGTGGAAGCTACACCTACCCCACGCTTACCGCACTTTGGTGGAAGACGGTGCGGATGGGATGCCTGGCAAATATGAGCAACGACAAATTGATACGGCACTATTTAATCTGCGAAAGGATCCCTTTGAGACCAGCAATCTATTGCGGGAAGAGCCAGCCGTAGCGCATCGCCTGTTGGAGTATGCAGCGGAGCATCGGGCCAAGTTTTACAAGGAGAAGTAATGAGTTTCGATTCACTTTGAGCCAATCGACTGCCTTTCGGCAAAAAAAATAAAAAAATCTTTTCAGGCGACTAGAAGAATACACGCCTACCCTGACCGATACCCAACAAATCTACGGTTTTAGAGGCCACTATCGAATACAAGTTCGGCTTAGTTTACTTCATAAACTAAGTTAGTATTCCCCTACTGGCATTCCGCCGTTTTTTTAGCTAATTTTGCGGCTTGCTTTGGGAAAGACACAGGCAGTTCTGTAGATTTCCTTTTAAATTTCTTGCCGGACTAAAGCCCGGCGAACTACTGCTTCCGCAAATAAGAAAAGACATGCAGAAATATTTCAATCTCTTTGACCTCAAGCAAAAAGTCGATTATAAAATTGAGATCCTCGCCGGGCTGACCGTCGCTATGGCGCTAATCCCCGAGGCGGTGGCCTTTGCGCTGATCGCGGGTCTGACGCCCCTGACCGGCCTTTACGCCGCCTTCGTAATGGGCCTGGTGACGGCGGTACTGGGCGGTCGTCCGGGTATGATTTCCGGTGCCACCGGTGCGATTGCCGTTGTGTTGGTTACGCTGGTACAAGACCACGGGGTGGAGTACGTTTTTGCCACCGTGATTCTGGCCGGGCTGCTACAGGTAGGCGCCGGCGTTTTAAGATTAGGTAAACTCATGCGCCTGGTCCCCCACCCCGTCATTTTTGGCTTTGTCAACGGGCTGGCGATCATCATCTTTATGTCTCAGTTGACCCAGTTTAAAGGGCCCGAGGGTAACTGGTTACAGGGCCAGGAGATGTATATCTTCCTGGGTTTAGTCTTGCTGACTATGCTGATCATTTGGGGCCTGCCTAAATTGAGTAAGGCCATCCCTTCATCGCTGGTTGCCATTGTCGTTGTTTTTGCCATTGTGACGCTGGTGGGCCTGGACACCAAGACGGTAGGTGATCTGGCTAATATCCAGGGGGGCTTCCCGCCCTTCCATCTGCCACAAGTGCCGGTACAGTTTGAGACCCTACGAATTATTTTCCCCTATGCGGCTATCGTAGCCGGGGTTGGACTGATTGAGAGTCTGTTGACGCTAAATATCATCGACGAGATCACCGAGACGCGCGGACGCGGTAATAAAGAAGCCGTCGCACAGGGGATTGCCAATATGCTATCGGGCGTCTTTTCCGGGATGGGTGGTTGCGCGATGATTGGTCAGAGTCTGATCAACATTTCCTCCGGTGCACGGGCTCGTCTGTCGGGTATCGTAGCGGCCGTCATGCTACTGGTTTTCATCATGTTTGGTGCGCCGCTGATTGAGCGCATGCCCATGGCGGCCCTGACGGGCCTGATGATCATGGTTTCGATTGGTACCTTCGAGTGGGCCAGTTTCCGCGTATTTAATAAGTTTCCCAAGTCGGACACCTTCGTAATGGTGCTGGTGACGGTGATTACCGCGGTGCTGCACAATCTGGCCCTGGCCGTACTGGTAGGGGTCGTCGTAGCGGCCCTGGTCTTTGCCTGGGATAATGCCAAGCGCATTCGGGCCCGCAAGCACATCGACGAAGACGGCGTGAAATACTACGAGATCTACGGTCCCTTGTTTTTCGGTTCGGTTTCGGTCTTTAACGATAAATTTGACGTACGGAACGATCCCGAGGAAGTCGTGATCGACTTTGCCGAGAGTCGCGTGGTGGATATGTCGGCCATCGAAGCCCTGAACAAAATCACGGAGCGCTACCACAAGGTGGGTAAGAAAGTCCATCTCAAACACTTGAGCAAGGACTGCCGCCGTCTGCTCAAGAACGCCGAAGCGGTGATTGACATTAACGTGCTGGAAGATCCGACGTATAAATTGGTGGTGGATTAGTATTCAAGGGAAACAAGGGTAAAGGGTAAAGGGTAAAGTAGAAAAGGATAAAGACAAGTAGCTAAAACTTACGGAGTCTGGTCGGCTTGCGAAACATTTGCCAAGAATAAACCAAAGGCTTTAATACAGTTTATTTTCCAACCAAATGACCGCGCCCCCTTCTCCCTGCCACTTGACTAATTCCTGAAACATATCCCTTTCGTTCATTACGTTGGTATTGGCCCCCAGGACGATGTCTACATCGCCATCACCATCCAGGTCACCAGCATCCATTGTTATCCAGCTACTATTTTTTGCTTCCGCAAAACTGTGGGCCTGAAAGTCGGAACCCAGGTTTTCAATATACAGAAAGCCTTCCTGCGGCATCCCCGCAGGATAAGCGAAAAAACCTACGGCAGCGATATCCAGATCTCCGTCCTGATCAAAATCGATCGCCCGGGCACGGTAAGTCCCTTGCTGGGGTAAAAACCACTGTTCCGCATAGGTTCCCGAACCTTCGTTGGTAAATAGTCGAATACCGTGAAAGGCTTTGGGAGGGATGCCGAAATCTCCGCTATCCCCATTCGTATACAGAATATCTTCGTCCCCATCCTGATCAAAATCGACCAGTTCGAAGTAAGTGGAACCGTAAGTCGGTGGGAATTGCAGCAGTTTTTCCTCTGAAAAACTGCCATTCCCCTGATTGGTGTATAAATAGAGCGCTTCCGTACCCTGTGCTACCAATGCGTAGATATCGGGTAAGCCATCTTGATTGACATCCCGGATGACGGTATGGATCGCCCCGGGACGCGGCTGGACTACCTTTTTTTGCGGTCCTTCCGGTGTATTTAGGTACAAATGTAAGCCCCCCAATTCCTTACCAAATTCACAAACCAGCCAATCTTTGCGCTGGTCATTATTAAAGTCCTGGTATTTAACATCTACCGGACGTTCTCGCTGGTCAAACAGGGTTTGTATCCCCTCTTCTGATGCCTTATCAGGGGAAAAGCGGCCAATACTTCCGGTAGGATTATCACTACCCACGAAAGAGCCGATAAAAGATAAGATCCATTCTTCTTCGTCTCGAACGGCATGGACCAAAGGAGAAGGAATTGCCTGCTTTACGGATTCTTCCCCTTCTGTATTAATGACCACCAGGTTATTTTCCTCACTAATCAGGGTATTTCCGACCATGATCTCTCGATCACCAGTAATCTTAAGGAAAGAGACCCCATGCGGCCCGGTCTTCCAGGGGATTTTATGCACATTAAATTGATCTAATTGGGGCTTGATATCGAGCCGCTCGCCGGCGGGAGGCTGCGGAGGAGATTCCGTTAAGTAAAAACGCCAGATTTTGGACCAGGTGTCTACGTCAATCGTTGGTTCTGCCGGAAAAACACCCGCGGAATCTATCCGGGCTTTTGCCGTCTCATTGACGCTGTCTTCAAACCTAAGGTCAGTGGCGCGCAGACCAAAGTATTTCGACATACCGGGTAGCAATTTTCCTTGCCAGTAATTCCTTGGAAAAACCGCCGGCTCAATGTAGGTATGGCAACTGGCACAATAGGCCTGGGCCAGGCTTTTCCCTTCTGCCAGCTCCGCTTCCGTCATGGCAGCAAAGGTAGCCGGAAAAAGATCCGCTCTCGTCAGTTCCTTAGGCTCGGGAGCGGTACTGCAATCCCACAATACTACGCTTAAAAGCACCAAAAATAACAAAGCCTTGATCTTGATCATACTGTACAATCGTTTTTAATGACGCTAAAGGGGTGATTCTCGATGAAAGGTTCAAATGTAGGGAATTTGTCCTGAAACGACCCTATTGGGTGGAAACAGAAAAAGCCCATTCGACACTAATCTTAAGCCATTTAAATAGAAATCAAGCCTTTTTCTTTAGCACCACGGAAAATAGGGTAAGGACGGTTTTTAGTTTTTGTGGTATTTCTATTTGATGCCTTTGCCCTGGCTGTAAATATCCACTTGGGGTGCAAACAGGGGTTTGTTTATCTTGTCACCACTTAAGGAATTTGTTTAAAAAGGGACAAGAAAGAAAAGCCACGGAAAGAAACCAAACTTAAGTAGCCCCCTACTCCACCACCTTCATCAACCTCGCCGACAGATCCGGGTCTTCCATCTCTTTATCCAGGGGAAACATGGGGCGGTTGATGTGCTGGTAGCCCAGTCGCTCCAGGTCCTGATCGACGCCGCCCGGGGTGAGGGCCATGATCCAGTCGCCGCGCATCTCGTAGAGCTCGGGTACCAGGTAGCCAATCTTCACTACCACGATATTGGCCGCCCGGGGGTCCAGGCCCAGCTTAGTGAAATCGGATTCGTGGTGATAGGGCTTGCGCTTTTTAGTGACGATGACGTGTACGCTCCCCACCTTTACGACCACCTCAATCTCGGCGTTCTCATCCCCCTCTTCGATGGCTTCGACGGTGCCGTTTAGTTCGATGGGTGGGGCGTAGCGATCATCCACGGCCGCTCCGACCTTGCCGCTGATGGGGGCGCCTACGCCGGCTTCCACCGCTTTTTCGACCAGCTCCGGTCCCGGTATGGAGGCGTAGATCAGCGTAGGACCGTCGGCGGTTTTAAATTCCGGTCGGGCCAAAATCTGCTGTAGGGTCCAGGTGACATCACCGGCACCGCCGGCGGTGGGATTATCGCCCATATCGCTGATGATAAAGGGCTTTTCCTCGCTGGCGACCGCCATGTCCAGACTTTCTTCCAGGGAGGCGACCGGGGCGACGAATTCAAAATCGTTCCGTACCGACCAGAAATATTGGGCCAGTTCTTCGGCGGCCGCCGTGACCTCTGCTTTATCATTTCCGTAGGCCATCACTACCGCGTGGTTGCGCGGCGCATCGGCCCAGGCGTAGCCCACCCAGATGGCGGCATCAATCACGCCTTCTCCCTGGATGACCGAGGGTATTTTGGCATATAAGCTTTTCGCGGGTTCGATGCGGGTGCTGGTTTTCTCTCCCGGTAGCAGGATGGGCACCGGCACCCAGGCCTTGTATTCGGGTTTACCTTCGCCACTTTCGATGACATCGAGTAAGTTTGTCAGCGCCCGCTTTTTGGATTCAATAGCATCCTCGTGGGGGGCCATGCGGTAGCAGGTGATCAGATCGGTCTGTTCGGCCAGGCGTTTACTTACATTGCCATGTAAATCCATGGAGGTGGAGATGATCATCTCCTTACCCAGAACTTCGCGGATGCGGAGGATCATATCTCCTTCGGGATCGTCCAGGCCGACCACACTCATCGCCCCGTGAATATCGAAAAATAATCCATCGTAGGGGGCGTCTTCCTCTAAGCGCGCCATCATCTCTCCGACCAGCTCTTCGTAGGCCTCCCGGGTCACTATCCCGCCCGGTAGGGCATGGCCCCGCAGAGCCGGATAGTATTCTGCCCGCTGGCGGGTAATAGAATCTTCGTGCATAAAGGGATAATAGGAGAATACTTCCGTTCCCCTACGCGCGTGAAAAGCCTCGACCTCTGATTGGGCCGGCGAAAAGGTGCTGGACTCGATGGCCAGGCCGGCGATGGCGATTTTGGGTAAAGCTTGATTGGCCTGGTCTTCGTTTTGCTGACAAGCCGTGAAGAGTAAGAAAGTTATTGACAATAAAAACAGTGAGGTGTATTTCATTGGTATATATTTTAGTAAAGTCTATTTTACAGTTAGAAGTTGTTTAAGAATTCCTGGTGAGATGATTGGTAACGGCTTGGAAGTCAAGACAAGGCTACTTTTTTTTCTCGTAGCCATCCGCCTGAGGCGGACCGCGTAAAACTCGCCTCCGGCTCAAACAGGTTGACGCTAGCACATGGGCATTTCATCTGTATGTAGTTTTAATAGGATTCTGATTTATAATCATTTGTGTACCTTCTTAAGTAGTCCAATTAAATCAAGCAATAATCTGCGTCTTTTTG
>Ga0209938_1000592_pt1 | contig 19773 bp, 22 predicted proteins | sample SalPonR2_C_D1_MG_FD_185708 | JGI IMG/M metagenome (GOLD analysis project Ga0209938, IMG submission 185708) | Salt pond soil microbial communities from South San Francisco under conditions of wetland restoration - Salt Pond MetaG R2_C_D1_MG... ... | reverse complement strand
CAATGAGCTGTATCTGAAGAAACTGATCGTTGGTGGTTATGATGGTGTTTTTGAATTTGCAAAAGACTTCCGTAATGAGGGTATGAGCCGTTTCCATAATCCGGAGTTTACACAAATGGAGCTTTATGTAGCTTATAAAGACTACAAATGGATGATGGAGCTGGTGGAAGAAATGGTAGAGAAAATTGCCATTGAACTGCATGGATCGACAAAAGTGCAGGTAGGTTACCATGAAATAGACTTCAAGCGCCCATGGAAGCGATTCACCATGTTCGAAGCCATTGAACATTTTACAGGTATCGATATTAGTAAAATGGATGAAAAACAGCTGGCCGATACTGCTAAAAAACTCGATGTAGAGATAGACGATTCAATGGGTAAAGGTAAACTGATAGACGAAATTTTTGGTGAAACGTGTGAGGCTAAGCTTATACAGCCAACCTTTATCACCGACTACCCCATTGAAATGTCGCCGCTGGCCAAAAAGCATCGCTCTGAGCAGGGCCTTGTGGAGCGTTTTGAAGGAATTGTGAATGGTAAAGAGATTTGTAATGCCTATTCAGAGCTTAACGATCCTGTAGATCAGCGAAAACGCTTCGAAGAGCAGCTCATGTTAGCTAAACGTGGCGATGATGAGGCTATGATGCTCGATGAGGATTTTCTTAAGTCAATTGAGTATGGTATGCCACCAACTGCCGGCCTGGGTATCGGTATCGACCGCCTGTCCATGATTATGACCAACTCTAACTCAATTCAGGATGTGTTGTTCTTCCCGCAAATGCGTCCGGAGAAAAAAATACAGATCGACCCTGCAGAGATGTTTATGGAGTTGGGTATTCCTGAAGAATGGGTGGAAGTTGTACAAAAAGTTGGTTTTCCCACGGTCGCTGAGCTAAAAGAGGCCAACCCTAATAAATTGCATCAGCAATTGTGCGGCATGAATAAGAAACATAAAATGGGATTACAAAACCCTAAACCTGACGAAGTAAAAGGTTGGGTGGAATCCTGATTTATAAGATTTTTAAAGGAAGGCTGTCCATTTGGGGCAGCCTTTTTTGTTATTATTTATGGTTTTTTTACTGAATTTTATCGTTAGGCCTCTTATTTGATATATTTGCATCCAAAACTATCATTATATGAGACTATTCAATTCTTTATGTCTGGCGCTTTTTCTTGTCACGGGTTCTTTATGTGCTCAGCAGGTTTATGAACATGGTTACAAGGTTAAAATTGGAGATATGGCACCTGATTTCACCATTAATGAAGTCGATGGGAAATCATATAAATTATCTGATTTGCGCGGACATGTTGTAATGTTGCAATTTACAGCATCTTGGTGTGGTGTTTGCCGTCGCGAAATGCCATTTATAGAAAAGGAAATTTGGCAAAAAGGTCAGGATAAAGGATTGAAAGTAATTGCCCTGGACCGTGACGAGCCTGCTGAAAAAGCCAGGGAATTAGTCGAAAGTACCGGAATAACTTACCCCATCGCTTTGGACCCGGGTGCAGATATTTTTGGGCTTTATGCTTTGAAAAAGGCTGGTGTAACCCGCAATGTAATAATTGACCGTAACGGCAAAATTATTTTTCTTACCAGGCTCTTCAAGCGTGAGGAGTTCGACAAGATGAAAGAGATAATATTTAATGAGCTTGCGCAAAAAAAGAAGCCGGAATAGTTCCGGCTTCAATCAAGTGTTTTTATTTTGTGTATTGATCAATCACTAGATTGATGGCCCGCTGGCAGGCCGGGCAGAAATGATCTGTTCTGGTGAACATGATACAATTGGGTGCCGAGCGGAAAATACCATGGCTGTGATACTGGGCTCCCTCATACAATCCGGTTTTACCTGCATACTTAATATTTTTCAAATATGCCTCTTCCCATTCACGTTGGGCAATAAAAAACGCATTCATTTCTGATTCCGGGGTTTTCGCAGCACGCAGTTTTTCCCGCTCTTTTTGGGTTTCAATACTATGTTGGTCAAACTCCTTTTTACCCCATGGCGTAGGAAGCGGAATATCTTCATCAATCATGTCGCCCCATTTTATTTTATCTTTTTCTGTATGGGTTGTAACATTCAGCTCCCATGGTTCCTGGATCGATGATCCCATTTCATAAGCCGTGGAGGAAGCATAATATTCGTCGGCAAGATCGGCAAAATGGTGGCCAAATTCATGCACATAAAGATAATCCTTAAAAGCGTTATCTGCAGCTGCAGTGATATAAAGATTGTAAATGCCTCCACCTCCGTAAATGCTATCGTTCATTACAATTGCCGTGTATTCGTATGGTACATTTGCAGCTGCATTACGAATGGTTTTATTATCGAATCCCAGTGCATATCGTTCTGAATCGAATGCACCGTATGAAACGCTCAATGCCGAACGACGATAAATATCCTGATGTGGATGGGCTAACCCGGACTGGGGAGAGGGAATCTCTACAAGGCGAATATTAATGTCGTTTTTCCTTGATGCAAATGGTTCGGTAGAAAGTAAAGCATCGGCAAAGTCCTGGGCGTCTTTATTGAATTTATTCATTTCATTGGCTGTATAGCCCTCGCTAAGTACAACAATATCGACCTTTTTCTTTGGGTCGCCACTTATGTGAATATCTTTGGTTTTTAGATACGTACCAGCTTCTGCCTGGTTTGTTCTCCAGTGTTCGAGATGAATATTGTGCTCCCAGATCTTTTCAAATTTGTAATCTTTGTTTCGTTTCATCATAATTAGTTTAGCATCGTTCCTGGGCCATGGGAAACGCACTGACTCATGATAAACACCCCAGCCTTTTTTTGCTTCAGGTGTAGTTTCCCATTCTCCGTAGATGCTTGCAAATCCTCTTGAATAAATTGTTTCGCCACTGGCCAAATCAATTACTTTGTAAAAATATTTCCCCAGTTGCAGATCATCAATGAGCTTATTTGTGCTTCCAGCCCATATTCCGTCTGAAACGATCTGGTCAAAAGCAAAATGCTCTTCGTTGGCATTTCCGGTGTGGAAATAATCAAAGCGCATTGTTTTATCGTGGAAGTATTTTTGGAAGTCGGATCCTTGGGTGCAGGATGAAACCAGAATCGCGATGGTGATGGTAAAAAGTTTGATGTGCTTCATGGTATTTTAATTTTGAGATATTAACATGAACTCAAATTTAGAAAATATTATCGTACCCATTGATTATAACGAAGAAATGTTCATATATGGACATAAAACAATGCATAATAATAAATTGCATTTGAGCTCCTCAGGTAGGTGAAAATACCTGTATTTAGGTTTTAATTATTGTTTTTTTTTAATGTTTATAAAAATATTCGTAATTTGTACTAGGCCTTATTAATAATTTAATTGCATGATAAAAGTACCTGACGCGGGATATGTTACAGTAAGTAGTGATTATGAACAGATGCGCATTCCTTTTGAATCAATAATGTACATCGAAGCTCGTAAGAGCTATGTTATTCTCCATACATTTCGTGAAAAAGTAATTTCTAATACACCTTTACGGGTATTGCTTTATGATTTGCCTGTCAGGCTTTTCATTCAAACCCACCGCAATTATGTTGTAGCTATAAGTCAGGTTAATGCACTTGAACCCAGTAGGGTCACATTAATTAATAATGAGAAGGTTCCGCTTTCCAAGAATTACAGAAAACCATTAATCAACACACTGCTTGAATTGGGTGTTATTGATAAGGGTTTTTAGAATTTACAACAGGGTATAGCTATATGTGTGGCAGGTTTATTTTAGCTCAAAAAATCGAGAAACTGGGAGCGCGGTTCAATGTTAATGTTCCTGATGATTTAGATTTTGAGCCCGCTTTTAACATAGCTCCGGGCGATTGGGCTCCTGTAATAGCAAGCAACTCACCTGATCAATTACAAATGTTTCGTTTTGGGCTTACACCTTTTTGGGCCAAAAAACCAATGTATTTATTTAATGCAAGATCAGAAGGAGACCGAAATAAGTCAAATGACCCGAATTATAATGGAAGTAAAGACATCATTAATAAGCCTTCATTCAGAAAGCCAATAAGAACACAGCGCTGTCTGGTTCCGGCCGATGCTTTTATTGAGGGTACCACCAATGAGGGTTTAAAGCAACCATATGTGGTATATTTAAAAAATAAGGTGCGACCATTTTCGTTTGCGGGAATTTGGGATGAGTGGAAAGATGAGCAAGCAGGCAAAACAATTTTGTCTTTTAGTATTATTACGACAACTGCCAATGCATTACTTCAAAAACTGCCACACCATAGAAGCCCGGTTATTTTAAGTCAGTCTGATGAACTGCGATGGTTAAATCCCGAGACACCTTTAAGCTATATTACACAAATGCTCAGACCTTACAATGCAGAATTAATGAATGCATACCCCATAGATAATAAAATAAGCCACCCACGGGCAAGTGGCCGGGAACTCATTGACCCGGCAGGACCTCCACTCACCCCGGATGCCCATTTTCAGGTTGGCGATCACATTGAAAAAAGAGGTTTTGGGCGTCGAAAAATCAGATAATCAAGAAATTTTCATCTCTTTTTTATATTTTAATAGATTGAAAGGTATATTTGTGATATGGGATTATTGATTCTGTATTTATTCATTGCCATTGGTATTTCATTTCTGTGTTCGATTTTGGAGGCAGTATTGCTTTCAACTCCGGAGTCTTATATCGAGATTCTGATGACCGAAAAGCGGAGGGGAGCAGAGAATTTAAAAAAGTTGAAAAATGCCATTGACCGGCCATTATCGGCAATTCTATCTATAAATACCATTGCACATACCATTGGTGCAGCAGGTGTAGGTGCACAGGCCACGAAAATTTTTGGAGAAGTCTATTTTGGTTTGGTCTCGGCTGTTCTTACACTGTTAATTTTAGTATTGAGCGAAATTATTCCGAAAACAATTGGAGCCACCTACTGGCGCAACCTCGCGCTCTTATCAGTACCTGTTATAAAAGTTTTCATGTATGTGGCCTATCCGTTTGTAATTCTGTCAGAGCGCATAACCCGCATTATAGCTAAGCGCGGACAGGCTTATACTTTTAGCCGTCAGGATTTGTCTACTATGGCTTCAATTGGGTATAAAGAGGGAGTGATTGGGAAAGATGAATCTTATTTTATATACAATCTTATGAAACTCCGCGATGTGTCGGTAGAAGATATAATGACTCCGCGTACTGTTATGGTTAGTGTGCCGGAATCCATTACAACATCAGAGTTTTTTACACAAATCGATGAATTGTATTTTTCCCGCATACCGGTTTATCAGGGAAATAAAGAAAATATAACAGGTTATGTATTAAAAGGCGACATTCTGGAAAGGGTTGCGAAAGATCAGCACGATGTAAAAATAGATTCGCTAAAGCGTGAAATTACCAAGGTATATGAACGTATTCCTGTTCCCAGATTGTTCCAACTCATGATGAAGAAAAATGACCTGATAGCCCTGGTAATTGATGAGTACGGAGGTACAGAAGGTATTGTTACAATGGAGGATATCATTGAAACCCTAACCGGAATTGAAATTGTGGACGAAAAAGATACCCATGTGGATTACCAGAAGTTGGCTCGCGAGATTTGGAAAAAAAGGCTGAATGAAAACCGTAATCGAATCATTGACGATTAACTTTGACTGGCCAGCTCTTTTTGAAGCATTGCAATCACCACCTTATCAATTGGAAAGGTCATGTCGGCTTGCTCAATATTTTCAATTGAAATCCAGCGGAAACTCTGGGGGTTATCATCAGTCTTGTTAAAATCAAATTTCTTATTTGATGCTTTAAGTGCTTCAGGATTATTTAGTTGAGCTTTGTAATAAATGGAAATAAGCTGCATGTTCTCATAAAACCATCCTTTTTGATAAAAGTCGGTGGTATAATAGTGTGAAATATTAATGATTTTCTGGTGTGCTTCTTCCCAAAATTCACGATGCAGACAATCAATCGTACCTTCACCTTTTTCCAGTCCTCCCCCGGGGAACTTAGTCATATAGGCCCCAAGGCGGTATTCGTCGGTTAGCAAAATTTTATTTTCTTCGTTTATAACTAACCCGTAAACTCTTATGTTAAATTCAGAGTGTCTTTTCTTGTCTGATGGCATCATCAATATGTTTTTTAATAGATTCATATTCGTTTGGAGCAAACCATGATGTGACTTTATTGCGTCTGAACCACGATAATTGTTTGCGTGCATACCTTCTTGTGTTGCGCTTAATTAGCTCAATGGCTTCATCCAGGGATGTTGCTCCGTTAAGGTATTGGAATATTTCCTGATAACCTACAGTTTTCAGTGGTACCAGGTTCTGCCATTGCCTTAAATTTTTCACTTCATCAATAAGGCCCTTTGCCACCATTTGGTCAACTCTCTGGTTTATGCGCTTATGCAGTACATCTCGATCAGTGTCAAGTGAAATTCTGATGATATTGAAATCTCTGGGGCGCGGTTGTTTTTTTCGGAAAAATGAGAACGGTTTGCCTGTTTGCCAATACATTTCGACACCCCTGACAAGTCTTGCCGGATTATTTATATCTGTTTCAGAATAATACACCGGATCGGCTTTTTTTAGAATTTCCTGTAAAGCCTCTTTACCATTGTTTTTTAAAAGAGCACTAGCCTTTTCTCGTATTTGTGGCTTTATGTTGGGCATCTTGTCTATTCCTGAACAAACGGCTTCTATGTACATACCGCTGCCACCTGTCATAAAAATCAAATCGTGTACCTTAAACAGCTCTTTGAGTTTTGCCAACGCCTGGTGCTCATAACTTGAAGCATTGTAATCATCATGAATACTCACATTTTGAATAAAGTGGTGAGGGACTGTTTTAAGCTCTTCCGGTTCAGGAACAGCAGTACCTATGGCCATTTCTTTAAATATTTGACGGCTGTCAGCAGAAATTATCTCACTATTATAATCGCGGGCAAGTCTGATTGTGAGACTTGTTTTACCAATGGCAGTGGGGCCGGCAATTACGATTAATGTTTTTTGCATGCTGCAAAGTTAATGATTCTCTATAAAGGTAGAGCTGACAACTATACAACAAAGCATTTATGAAAGTATGAAAGACGGCAGGACTTATAATAAGCGGATTTAATTTTCTGAAAATGAATCCAAAAGATTGTCGATATAGGCTTCACCCGTTTTTATTTGACGGGGAGGGGTGCCTTCTGTATGCAATAGTCTGGGTATGAGGTCATCTGTTTTGGCTGTGTATACCTCACGCAACATAACCATAAAACCTCTTTCGGAAAAATGATCGAAAATGTAAAGCATTTTGTCTCCGGCTTTGGTGAAAACACTTTTTAGCTGAACATTGTCCATGTATTCTGTGGAATATATTCCGCTATGAGCATCCATGTGTAGTAAGGTGAATTCTTTCTTTTTCTCCCAATTGTTGGTCAGCATGAAAAATGAAGCCAGATGTGACTGATCATAATCACAAGCTGTTTGAATGGCCCTGTGCAAATCAAGCAAAGTATGTATATTATACATTTCCAGCTCTCTTATAAAGCCTTTTTTTTCGTTAGATAATATGGAAAATCTCAATATCTTTTTCATTGCTTGCCTTTTTAGTGCTCTCAGGATCGCAGTTCTGTAAGAAATTTCAATGTATCCACATTGTCTGCATAGTCACCTATGTCAGGTTTTTGTACACTACCTAAATTTAAGGATTTATTTAATTCATTTCCAACTATACATTGAATTTTTTCAGTATTTATTTCTAATATTTGTTTTACATTTTCAATTGAGTTGAAAAATTCTAAATGTAAGATTCCCACCTGGCTATTTAGTTGAGCATCCTCAACAAAAAGCACCGGGCCTGCATCAATAAAGGGTATATTTAAAGCTTTAAGCCGGGCTTTTTGGTATCTGAGGTTGTTCGCATACTGTTCATGGCTACTTAGCCATTTGTATTTGGCAAGTGCTTCAATTATAGGGGCTAAGCTGGTTTGTGCGGGCAGGTATAGTTTTGAAACATTTCGGCAGCCAAGTCCGAAAAATGTGCAAATATCATCGGCAAGGTATTCTAATTCCTCAGGGGTTTCATCTCCATTTAGCACTGCAAGACTGGTTCTGTTTTTTCTGATTATTCGCGGGGTCCCTTTGAAATAGTAATCAAAATATCGTGCGGTATTGTCACTTCCAGTGGCAATGAGTGCTTCTATATTGTTGGGAACCTTATCTAGAAAGTGTATTTTATCTCTGTAGGCAGGTTCAATGTCTATTAATTCTTTGGCAATGGCAGGTAGTAAGTATGCATCTTTGCCGGAAAGTTTAATCATAGCTGTGTGCCCGGAGATTAGTGTACATAAAAAATCATGAAACCCCACTAGTGGTATATTGCCGGCCATTATGATACCTGTTTTCATGCTTTTTTCAGGAGACTGGTATTTCTCAACCCACTTAGAAAGTTTTGATGCCTCAAGCCAGGGCAGAAAGTTGCGTATAGCCAGTCTGTAAAAAGTTGGCGTAAACCAGGGGTTGAGTTCATGAGATTTACGAATAGCCTTATTTAACGGCAGGTTATTGTCAGTTGAATATAATGATTCCTGCAGTTTATGGCCTAATTTCACGAATGCGCGTATATGTAATGTACTTTTCAAAGTAATATTAAAATTATGATTATTTTTATGCTTTTACAAGGCGTAAAATTACTTACTTCATTTAAAGTTTCATTAATTAAGTTCAATTGTATACTGATTTTTATATGAACCTATTTGCAAAAGAATTGTAATTATAATTAAAGAATTATGCATTTTCCTGTTCTCATAGACTTATTAATTATTTTTTCACTGGCATTGCTGGTGAACATTATTTTTCAGCGATTTAATGTGCCGTCAATATTGGGGTTTATTGTGGCTGGTATTTTGGCTGGTCCACATGTTTTTGGCCTTGAAACCAATCCCAATGACCTCGAATTATTATCTGAAATAGGCATAATGCTCTTGCTTTTTACCATTGGAATTGAATTCTCGCTGAAGGATCTGATGCAAATACGGAAAACTGTTTTTTTAGGAGGAGGGCTTCAGGTTTTAATTACAGTCGCAACGACGTTTATACTTACATTTTGGGCAGGATATGCCTGGCAACTGTCTGTATTTTTTGGCTTTCTGGTTGCTTTAAGTAGCACAGCCATTGTGCTGAAAGTTCTTCAGGAGCAAAGCCTGATGGCTCAGCCGTACGGCAGAGGAAGTTTGGGGGTGCTGATTTTTCAGGACATAATAGTTGTGCCCATGATCATGTTGGTGCCTTTTCTGACAGGAGGCATGGAACATCCCGGCAATGAACTTTTGTGGATGCTGCTTAAGGTTGCAGGGCTTATCCTGTTTACTATACTTGGGTCAAGATATATTGTGCCACCCCTTTTGCATATTGTGGCCAGAACGCAGAAACAGGATTTTTTTATACTTACAATATTAATTATCGGTTTTGGTGTAGCTATTCTCACAGCTATACTGGGACTCTCACTTGCGCTCGGGGCGTTTTTGGCCGGTTTAATTATCTCTGAAACAGACTACAACCATGAAGCATTTGGTAATATCGTGCCGTTCAGAGATATTTTTACGAGTTTCTTTTTTGTATTGATTGGTATGTTCCTGAATTTGGATTTTATAGCTACTAATGCCTGGATTATTCTTTTATTAACGGTCATTGTGCTTATTCTGAAGACAGCAATTGTTACCTTCTCAGCTTATTTTTCAGGTTACCGTGCAGGAGTTGCCCTAACCATGGGAGTTGCGCTCAGTCAGGTCGGAGAGTTTAGTATTTTACTGGCTCAAACAGGCCGGCAATATGACTTACTCCCGATTTATTATCATCAAATGTTTTTAAGTGTTGCCCTCATGACAATGGTTGTGGCGCCATTTTTAATTAAGTCGGGTCCGGGATGGTTGTTAAGTATCTTGCCCTCAAGGTTGTACCATAAACGGTTAAAGGCTCATAGCGATGAGCGTAGTGTTGAGAATTACAGTAAGCTGGAGAATCATCTTGTGATTATTGGAATGGGGCAAAATGGGCACAATATTTCTCATGCAGCTGAATATGCTAAAATCGCTCATGTTATTATTGATAATGATGCAGATTTAGTTCAGAAAGAGAAGCAAAACGGAGAACCCATCATTTTTGGTAATGCAGAAAACATTGCAGTTCTAAAAGAGGCTGGTGTGGAAAGAGCCGGAACTGTGGTAATAACCATTCATAGTGCATCCTCCACATACACAGCATTGCGTAACGCTCGCAGACTTAGTGAAAATGCATATATTATTGTGCGCACCAGGCATGTGGAAGAGCTGGAACACTTGTACAAAGCCGGAGCCAATGATGTAATTCCTGGTGAGTTTGAAACTGCTGTTGAGATATTTACACAGGTGCTTAAGCATAATTTGGTGCCTGAAGAAGAGGTCAGACAAATGGCAGCACATATGCGCGAAAACGGTTATGGAATATTCCGGCACAGAGAATACGAAACTACAGAGCCGTTTTTGCCACAGTTTTCAATTAGTGCTGTGAGAGTAGCACATGCATCTGAAGTGATTAATAAATCAATTGGAGAGCTACGGCAAAATGATGTTTTTGCAGAGCCTGTGCTTGCAATTCAACGCGGCGAAGATGTGGTTACCAATCCCTCAGATAACATTCAATTACTGGAAAATGACATATTGGTTGTAATGGCAAAGCCTGAACAGTTGGCGTGTAAAACATGTGTTTTTGAGCCTGAGGATACTACAATTATTACACCTGGCAGACAGAATGAGTTTTAACTTTTGAATTCATAGTTGTTATCGTTTGGTATTTTATTGTAATAGTGTTTTTATATATTTGGGTTTTATAAACTTATAATAAAGTAGTAAGATGAGAAACTTGATTTTAGTTATACTGACCCTTGCTTTTTTTGCTGGTTGTCAGCAAGAAAGTGTTGAATATGATTATGACCTTGTAAATAGTAACGGTATTTATGTCGAAAAATTCGATACACTTATTAAAGATGAAAACCGGTACACCTCTAACAACAATGTATTTAAGCCGGCTAGGGTGTTTGTTTATGATTATTATTTGGAGAAAACCAATGGCGAAAAGTATGCTTTTCAATCGACGAAAGATGCTCCGCGTTTACCAGCACGCCAGCGACTTAATTCGTGGAATCTTGTACACACAGACAGTCTGACAGATATTTCTGTAGAACAGGTTTTATTGAAAGTAAGACCCGGCCTGCAGCCTTTTATCGAACACTTCCCTGATTATGACCAGACCATTATTGAATATCATTACGTTCAGCACAATAATGACAGACCTTTTAATGAGGCCACTGGTGTAATTGAAAATGAGAAAAATGTATGGCTACATCCTCCCAGATCAAATATGTTCAGAATTTTAGAATTAAATCCGTTTCCATTTGTACAGGCCCCTTATGAAATTGGAAATACCTGGCAGTGGTCGCTAAAAATAGGTGATGCCTGGAGCGACGAACGTTGGAAAAAATGGGACGGACAGATTGAAAATCAATACCAGTATGAAATCACTGACCTTCGCCCTGTTGAAACAGCTATTGGCGAATTAGAGTGTATTGAAATTAGTGCATCAGCTAAAAGCCGTATCGGGCAAACTCACCTGGTTGCTTATTTTAATAAAGAACATGGATTTGTGAAGCTGGATTATACCAATATAGACTCCACACGTCTGGTTATGGAGCTTAAAGAGATAAGAGAAGAATAGTTTTAAAACCTGGTTTATTGAACCGACCCATGACAAAAATTCGATAGCGTTCTGCTGCCTGTCGAAGTTAACTGGAATGATTATAATAACCCTAAAAACTTATGTCGTAATGGTTTGATTCATAATGGCGTGCTCCCCCGCCTTCTGCGGAGCAGGCTATTCCGATAGGCTATCGGGACAGGTTATGACAACTAAAATCAAAAATATAAACAGATGAAAAGTCAAATTTTCATAATTTTCTTCCTTTTACTGACACTACAAATTGCAGCACAGTCTTTTAAACAAGAGCAAAAAAAGTACCCCAGAGTAAGAACTGCATACGCTGAAAAAGAGACCGAAATTAAGAACTTGTTGTTGCAAAATGGTCTTAATACTGAAAACCTCAGGGTATACATAAGGGCATTCAAACTAGAGAAAAAACTGGAATTGTGGGCTAAAAATACTCAGGACACAACTTATAAATTATTACAGAAATATGATATCTGCCTTACGTCCGGCAGGTTAGGCCCCAAAAGAAAACAGGGCGATTTGCAAATTCCTGAAGGATTTTATCATATTAGCAGGTTTAATCCTTACAGCAATTTTTATTTATCGCTTGGTATAAATTATCCGAATGCTTCAGATCGCATACTTAGCGATAAAACTGCTCCCGGTGGAGATATTTTTATTCATGGAGACTGCGTGACTATTGGGTGTATTCCTATTACCAATGATTACATTAAGGAGCTATATCTTATTTGTATAGATGCCAAAAATTCCGGACAGGACAATATTCCGGTTACTATTTTCCCGTCAAGGCTGGATAGAGACCGATACGATGCCCTATGCATTAAATACAATGACGATAAAGATAAATTGGCTTTATGGTCTGATCTTAAGAATGGCTATGATATTTTTAACAGGACAAAACAATTGCCCAATATTGTTTTTCTTGCCAATGGCCGACACACAGTTACTGAATAAAGGTCTATTGAGTCTTATATATTTCGTAAACCAGCCGTTTATCAGCAGATTTAATTCTAATTATAATTTCGCTGTGTTTCGCTAACAAATTGGCAATATTATTCCGCAAATCAATATCACACTCATCGTTTTTAAGAGGGAGCGAGGTGATATGCAAGCTGCTTCGAGTGCTTTTTCCCGAAATGTTTTTGTACAGCAACAACCTGGTATCTGCAATAGTGTCGGGCCCAAAATAACGATCTTTGTAGGCGCAGACTTTATATTCAAGGCTATTCCATAACTTCAGGCTTGCATAATTTTCTGGTCGGCATGCCAGATACAGGGTTCTCAGACTCTTATTGCGGACTTCCTTTTCCATTCTGGCTATAAGTAAATGCGCCAACCCTTTTCCTCTGAACTTTTCGTCTACAGCTATCCCATAACAGTAAGCTGAGCTTTCATATTCAAGGTTATAGAATCCCGTACTCCTGAATAAAAGCTGCGCTTCAGCTACCATTTTTTGCTTATAGATAATCCCGAAAAGACCACCCTGATCGGCTATGGAACGTAGTTCATTTAAGCTGATTTTTTGATGTCCCTCAAATGCTTTGTCATCTAATTTTTTGGCTTCTTTAATGGCCTGCATGCCTGAGAGCCTGACTACGGAAAAATCGGGTAGTTTGTTTTCACCCATAAGATTATTCTGGCTGCTGCTGTTTTTCAAAGCTGGTTACAAATTCTTTGGCGCTTTTTCCAGGGTTAAGCAACGAAATTTGGGCATCATCTGTCAGTTTGTGTCCCGGAAATTTTTCAATGAATTTATTGTAGTATATTCTGGCATGTGCCGTATCCATAGTCTGGTCATATACAAATGCTTTCATGAATATTGCCATAGGGTAGTGGGCAGTATTTACAAAATCTGTTTCCACAATATCGTAATAATGCAGGGCCTTTTGATACATTTGGCTCTGCATTGCATCTTGAGCGGCATTGATTATAAATGCCGCTGCAAGCGTGTCTTTGGGGTTTTCTTTGTAGAATTTTTCATAGAGGGTAAGCAAGGACTTTACCTCTTTTTTGTTCAAAGGTCTTTTCGCTGAAATTTTGGAAAGGGCTTGCTCTTTATGTGCTATTTTTTCGCTGAGTGTTTGCTCCTGGTTCCGCTTACAACCATTATACATGGACAAACCCAAAAAGGCAACGATTAATAAAACAAAGAAAGCTCTCATGTACTTATTTTTTACCTAAAACGGTTCTGTAAGAAACTTTAAATTTACCTTTCGAGAGACCAAGTAATTTGCTTTTGAGGATTTTTTTCCTTAAAGGAGAAATGCGATCTGTAAAAAGTATCCCTTCAAGGTGATCATATTCATGTTGAATTATGCGGGCTTGTGTACCTTTAAATTCTTCTTCTTTTAGATTAAAATCCCGGTCATAGTATTTTAACTTAATTTCGCTCGGGCGGTTCACATCTTCTCTTATATTCGGAATACTCAGGCAGCCTTCATTAAATAGTTTTTCTTCTCCCCATTCATCGACCATTTCCGGGTTTATAAGTACTTTTTTAAAATCTTTTAAGTCCGGGTCGTCTTCGGCCATGGGGGCTCCATCAATTACAATGATTCTTATTGATTTATTTATTTGTGGAGCTGCAAGTCCCACGCCATCAGATTCATACATGGTCTCGAACATGTTGTCAATAATTTTTTCAAGGTCAGGGTAGTTTTGATCTACTTCTTCTGCTCTTTTTCTGAGTGTTGGGTGACCAATAATGGTAACAGGATATATCATCTTAAAATGGCTTATTTAGATAAGTTTGTAAAATTATAGTAGCACTGATCTCATCGACAAGTGCTTTGTTTTGTCTTTGCGTTTTTTTTAATCCACCATCAAGCATTGATTGCTGTGCCATTTTTGAGGTAAAGCGCTCATCAACACGGCGCACAGGTATTTGAGGGTACTTTTTACCCAGTTTTTTCAGAAACCCCCTGATGTGCGGTTCTGTTTCCGATGGTGTATTATTCATTTGTACAGGTAATCCAACAACTATTTCGTCTACTTGTTCTTTAGCCAAATATCCGGATATGAAATTTAATAGTGTATGTGTTGCTACAGTGGTCAGGCCGCTGGCAATTATTCTGTCGGGATCTGTAACTGCCAGTCCCGTTCTTTTTAGTCCATAATCAATGGCGAGTATTCTTCCCATAGTTGTTGTAGCGTTTGAAAATGCTGAATTCGAGTGCAAAGATACAAATATTGGGCCGTCGTTGAACTCTAAATAGTTATATTTTATTAAGTCCGATGAGTAGGTTTTATTTTTTAACGAGTTGATTTTTTTACTGTTGTATAGAGTTTTACTGTTTTAAATGATCTTGATAAATATCTTTTACAGAGCGCCAATATTTTATTAAAAGATTCGTAATTTTGAATAAAGACTTTAGCATGAATAAATCAACAAATACTACTACCTGGCAAGGAGGAGCAGTGGCTCGTTTCTTCTTATGGTGCTCAGGTGCTCGCCTTTATTTATTGAAAAGATGTCCCACGGAGATTAATATGTTTATGGGGATAGGTATAGTGGTTTTTCTAACTGGTATTGTAGCCTCAATATCGGGCGGATATGCATTCCATTTGGTTTTTAACTCTATACCGCTAGCCATTGTATTTGGCATTTTTTGGGGAATATTGATTTTTTTCCTCGATTGGTACCTGGTAGCGAGTCTTAAAAAAGAACGGAAATGGGGTAAGGAGTTTGTGATGGCCCTGCCACGAATAATTCTTGCAGTATTTATTGCAGTTGTTGTAGCCCGGCCTATTGAAATGAAATTGTTTGAAAAGGAGATTGATTTGCAGGTCCAAAAAGCTCAACTTGAAATGCGACAGGAACAGATGCAAAGCGTATCAAACCAGTTTGGTGAAATTGAGCAGCTACGTCAGGAAAATGATTCTCTGCAGCAATTGATTAATAAAAAAGCTGAGCGCCGGAATGAACTTTATGATTTAATGATAGCTGAAGCTGAAGGTAGAAGCCCAGTAGGTGTAATGGGCAAAGGACCTGTTTATAAAGAAAAACAGCGCGAATATGCTTTTGCTGTTGAGGAACTCAAGGAGCTGCGCACGCGTATTGTACCCCAAATTGCGTCAAATAATGAACGTATTGCGGCACTTAATCAGAAAAAAGATGAGTTGGCTGCCACAAATCAGATTGTAATTTCTCGAGCCAATGGTTTTCTTTCACGTCTGCGGGCATTAAACGAATTACAGGAAGAAGAAAAAACCGTTTACTGGGCATCGCTGTTTATTCTACTGCTTTTTGTGGTTATCGAGATATCACCTGTTTTTGTAAAGCTTATTAGTTCAAGAGGCCCGTATGATGAGCTTTTAGAGGCAGAGCAAGCTGCTTTGAGTCAAAAAGCAGGAAAGCAGGTGCTGGAGTTTGCTCATGAGCGACACTTGTTTAGAGAAGAGCTTGAGCGTAAATCTGAGCTTATGGTCAACCAGAACGATCGGGTGCAGCGTGATGCGTATGAGGCATTGACAGATGCAAAACAAGAGATCAACAGGGAGCGAATTAAGCGTTGGAAAGATATTCAATTAAAGAAAAACGGAGATACTGTAAATAAATATTTTCCGGATTTGGTGGATATTGATAAAAAATTCACTAAGGAGGGTGATGAGGAGAATTCTACTCACTCATCATAATATATTTGAACTCAAAGTCAACCATTTCGGCAAGTTCTTCACCCACATCGCGCATATCTTCGTCACCTTCTTCGTAGTGCCAGTTAATTTTAATGTCGATGTCGCTGCTGTGTAATTGGTTGATGTATAGTAGTATGTCAAGAATAAATTTTGCAGATGCAGAATTGAAATAAGATAGTTTAAAATCAAAATTGATTGTTTGATCGTCTTTAATATTGGCACGTATTGCATCGGTATCTTCCAGTACTTTTTCAAACCAATTGATAACCGGCATATAAAATTCCCGTACATTTTCCGGTCTGGAGCAACCTGCAATTTCAAATTTCAGATTCTCAGCATCAAGTGTAATTGCGGGTGTAGCCTTTGTTTCTTCAATGTTGATTTTATCCATGCTGCAATATCTTTATTTTTAAACAAAAATACGATTCTTTTTCGTTTACACGATCGAATGAGTATGCTATTTTTCTTCCTGCATTTTTGCCAATAATATAAACGCCTAACCCAGCGCCTCCTTCTTTGCTAATGTGGCTATTACGTAATTTTTCTGCAAAGACTTGTTTTAGCCGGTTGTTGTTGGCATTAATGTATTCAATTTTTTCTTGTAGTTCATTACGCTGATCCATAGAAACAAGATTGCAGGTCTCAATCATGATACTATCTGAATTTTCTTTTACTGCAAAGCGGGGTAGGTGTTTATCGGATGTTTGCTTTGCGTGACGCAGAATATTTTCCAGCGATTCTACAGCTGTTGAGTAAACCCGTTTACGGCATAACGTTGTAAGATCTGAGTTTTTCATCTGATTATTCAGATCCTCCAGTAACTCATTAATAATTTCGTAGTTGAGTTTACCACTGTAAGAAATTATAATATTTTCCTGCGTTTTTCCCATTAGCTATTAAAGTTGCAATATAGTAATATTTGAATTTATAAAGGAAAAAGATTTTGTGGCTTTTATTAATAAAATGTTAATGCATCTTTAAGGCATTCTAAATGCTTTTGTTTTAAGTTTTTTTTTCTTTCAATAAAGACTAATAACATTATTAATTGAGTATTTTAACATAGTTTTATTGAAACGCGAAGGAAAATGTAAAATAAAAGCGGGCAAAATGGCCCGCTTTTGAGTTTGTTTTGACTTTTATTACTTTTTATATTCTTTGTGGCAAAACCACCAGTCATAACATTCGTATTGATCTTTACGTTTTTTAGCGTCCTGTACATTATTTGCTGGTGGAATAATAACACGGTCTTTCATGAAATCATTGTTTGGCCAGTTTGCAGGCATAGCAACTTTTTGCTTATCTGAAACCTGAAGTGCTTCGAGGGCACGCAAGATTTCTTCCATGTTACGACCAATCTCCTGAGGGTAGTAAAGAATAATGCGAATTTTACTATCAGGGTCTACCAGAAATACTGCGCGAACTGTCTGACTTCCTTTACCTGGGTGTACCATGCCCAATTTGCCGGCTACAGCACCGTCCATGTCGGCTATAATAGGAAATGGAATTTGCACATCCATGTTCTCTTCGATCCACTCATCCCACTTAATGTGCGAGAAAATTTGGTCGATCGATAAACCAAGCAATTCTGCGTTAAGCGCATCGAACTTTTCTTTGCGTTTTGCAAATGCTATAAATTCAGTGGTGCAAACCGGTGTGAAGTCTGCAGGGTGGCTGAATAACACTAGCCATTTACCTTTGTAATCTTCTGGTAATTTTTTTACACCATGTGTGGTTTGTACTGTCATTTCAGGGAGTTTGTCCCCAATTAATGGAAAAGAATTTTCTTTAGGTTCCATGTGTGATTAATTTAATGGTTTATAAATAGTATTAAAAATTATCTTTAGGTTGGTACCCAATGTACCAACCTTTCTTGTGCATCTAAATTAGCGAGTTGTGGAATGAAACATCCAAGCAAGCTTTTCCTGTTCTGAGATGTAATCGCCCATCATTGCATTAGTGGCTTCATCATCTAATTCGTCGGCAAGCTCTAAAATCTCTTTTTGTTGGGCAAGCAAATACTTAAAGCCATTAAGTACTACTTCAATTGCAGCTGCGGCTTCGCTTACATTTAATTCCTCTTTGAGTCCTGATTTTTTTGTGTATTCACTTAATGAGTGCACAGGTGTTTCTCCGATGGATAAAATGCGTTCTGCAATTTCGTCGATTTTCTCAGCAGCATTGTCATACAATTCTTCGAATTTGTTGTGTAAAGCAAAAAACTGGGGACCTTTAATATTCCAGTGGAGCCCTCGTAAATTCATGTAAAACATATGATAATCTGCCAATAGCTCGTTTAGCTTTAACGCAATTTTTTTTGTGTCCTCTTCTTTGTGTCCTATTATTTCTAATTGATTCATAATTTTAATTTTAAACTGATTAAATAATTAATGTTTTCTATGGTAGTCGATAAACTTACCATTTATTTGTATTTGTATGTCTTCTATATTAAAATGCCTTATTGTTTTCTTCTCGAAATAATTTTCTATCAATTCTTTTAATTCATTATCATAATAGTCTTCTATTCGATTTGATTCTTCACAATAAAGATGAAAGTGCTTGTCTGTATAGGCATCGTATCTCATTACATCCTGGTCGGTTTTTACTTTTTTAATTATGCCTTTTTCACTAAAAGTTTCCAGTGCATTATACACCGTGCCCACTGCCAAATTAGGATACTCCCTGCGAATGAACTGAATAATTTGGTCAGCTGTAGGATGGCTCTTTAAATTTCTTAGTGCATCCAAAACGGCTATTCGCTGAGGGGTGACCCTAAGATTGTGGTCACTTATAATTTTCCTTATATTTTTAGGATTGTTTTTCATCTTTCGTTAATTAGAACAGTTCTAATATAGGAATTGTTTTAAAAAGTTTGAAAAAAATATAAAAAAACCTTTAATTATCTATTTAATAGTGTTTTGGATTGCATAATGCTCATACAAATAACCCTTGGTTTTGTTTTAAAATTTAAGACATACAGGATTTTAATTTTGATGTTTTCAAAAAGTAATAATTGATAAATTCGTATTTTAAACCTACAATCGAACCATTTTTGTAGTTGGGAAATGAAAAAGTTATTTGTTAGGAGGACTAAATATGTGCTGGAGGGGAGAAAAAATTGTATAAAGGTTATAGGGTGCCAGTATACAAATTGAAAATCAAGCTTTACCTTAAGCTTGCAGGCAGCTTGATTTTCTTTTTAAATAATTGAAGTTTCGCACTTAATAATAAGCTGTATTATAACGAATTATGGAAGTCAATTCTGTTTTACCCCATACCCTTTCGCCGATAATTTATTTATTACCAATGTTTTACGATTTGTCGCGGCGAAATTTTATTTTTGATCAATTTTTCTACCATAATATCATCTCTACGAGACTTTTTTGTATTTTGAAAGCACCGTTAGGTGCGTAATTATGGTAG
>Ga0209938_1000591_pt1 | contig 19793 bp, 18 predicted proteins | sample SalPonR2_C_D1_MG_FD_185708 | JGI IMG/M metagenome (GOLD analysis project Ga0209938, IMG submission 185708) | Salt pond soil microbial communities from South San Francisco under conditions of wetland restoration - Salt Pond MetaG R2_C_D1_MG... ... | reverse complement strand
CTGTTCCGGCGGCTCGGAAAGGAGGCCTGACATGAAGCTACGAATTCTCCTCGCAATCACGCTGTTGCTGCCGTTCGCGCTCGCGCAGGCCCAGGACGCGCCCGGCGTCGACGAGATCGTCCACAACGCCAACCTCGTGGCCTACTACCAGGGCAAGGACGGCCGGGCCCAGGTCCAGATGACGATCACCGATCGCCAGGGCAGGGCGCGCGAGCGCCGCATGACCATCCTGCGGCGTGACGCGGCGGATACCGATTCGCTGGACGACAATGCCTACTGGAGCGAGCAGAAGTACTACGTCTACTTCCAGCGCCCGTCCGACCTCAATCGCACGGTATTCATGGTCTGGAAGAAGCTCGAGGCCGACGACGACCGCTGGCTGTACCTGCCGTCACTGGACCTGGTACGGCGAATCGCCGCGACCGACAAACGCAACAGCTTCGTCGGCTCGGACTTCTTCTACGAGGACGTCTCCGGTCGATCGATCGATCTCGACACGCACGAGCTGGTCGAGACGACCGACACCTATTACGTGGTCCGCTCGACGCCGAAGAATTCGTCGGACGTCGAATTCGCGTGGTACGAGAGCTTCATCCACAAGGACAGCTTCGTGCCGGTGCGGATCAGCTTCTACAAGGAGGGCGGGGAGAAGTACCGCGAGGCAACCGCGCTGGCCGTCGAAACCATCGATGGCTATCCCACCGTGACCCGGTCGCAGATGGAGTCTCTGGAAACCGGTTCGACCACGGTCATGGACTACCTGAGCGTCGAATACGACGTCGGGCTGCCCGACGACATCTTCAGCGAGCGCTACCTGCGCAGTGCGCCGCGCGAGCACCTGCGCTGAGCCCGGACGGATGATCTCGGCAAGGTTCCGTCCCCTCGGGCTGCTGCTCGGCGCGGTGCTGGCAGCCGGCACAGCGACCGCCGATGAGCGCCGGGCCGAGGAATCGCCGCCGGCAGAGCCGCGCGACGAACCGGCGCTTCCGTCGGGCCTGGGAGGGTCGAAGGACGAGCGGGACGGGCGGGACGACGAGGCGCCTGCCCTGCCGTCCGGACTCGGCGGGCCGCCGGCCTCCGATATCCCGGATCTGCCGTCCGGACTCGATTCGGACGCTTCGGCGGCCTCGATGGACGAGCCGACCGAACCGGTCGCCCGGTCCTGGCTCGAGGGCTGGACGGGTTTCTGGGACGTTCGCTACGGCAGGCGTGTGCGCGACGATGCCAATCAACGCGGGACCGCGCTGCTCGAGACCCGACTGCAGCTGTCGCGCGATACCTATGTCGGGAATGCGCTGCTGCGCTTCACTGCCGACCTGGTCTACGACGACATCGCGCCGGAGCAGGGCCTGGACCTGGAGCGCGGCCAGGGGGTCGTCGACCTGCGAGAAGCGTTCATCGGCCTGCCGGTCGGCGACCGGATCGACCTCCGTGTCGGTCGCCAGGTGCTGACCTGGGGGGTCGGCGATCTGCTGTTTCTCAACGACCTGTTCCCCAAGGACTGGAATTCCTTCTTCGTCGGCCGCGACCTGGAGTACCTCAAGGCGCCGTCGGATGCGGTCAGGGCCGCGTTCTTCCTGCCCTCGTTCAACGTCGACGTGGTCTACACCCCGCGCTTCGACAGTGACCGTTACCTGGACAACCGTCGGCTGTCGTTCTTCGATCCACGATTCGGCCAGATTGCCGGCGGCAACGTGCCGTTCGACCCGGTCCTGCCCGATGCCTGGTTCGACGACGATGAATGGGCTGTCCGGGCCTATCGGCTGCTCGGTGGGTGGGAACTGGCCGCCTACGGATACCGCGGATTCTGGAAGAGCCCGGAAGGCTTCGATCAGGTGACCGGACGACCCCGGTTCCCGCGACTCGATGTCTGGGGTGCGAGCGCCCGCGGGACCGTCGGGCCGGGCGTGTTTTCCGCCGAGGTCGCGTTCTACGACTCGCGCGAAGACGATGCCGGCACGAATCCGTTCATTCCGAACGCCGAGCAGCGCCTGCTCGCAGGTTGGGACCAGGAACTGGTCGCCAACCTTTCGCTGGGCCTGCAGTACTACGTCGAACGCACTGAAGACCACGCCGCCCTGCTTGCGACCTGGCCGGACGGGGTGGGGCGGCCGCCGGATCGGCATCGGCACCTGCTGACCGGCCGGCTGACCTGGCTGACGCACGGTCAGAACGTGACCTGGTCGGCGTTCGTGTTCGCATCGTCCTCGGACCAGGACGCCTACCTGCGCGGGTCGTGGAGCTGGAAACCGACCGATCGCTGGACCGTGTCGGCCGGGTTCAATGCCTTCGAGGGCAGCAACTCCGACAGCTTCTTCGGTCAGTTCGAAACCAATTCCAACCTCTACGCGGCGCTTCGGTACGGGTTCTGAGCCAGCGCGTCGGGGCGACCCGCCGCGCGAATCTCCGGGTAATGCGCCAGGAAGAGCTCGACCAGCTCGGGATCGAAATGATGGCCGGCCTGCTCGCGAAGATGGGCCAGCACCCTGTCTTCCGGCCAGGCGGGCTTGTAGACCCGTTGGTGACTCAGGGCGTCCCAGACATCGACGATCGCGAACAGCCGGGCGCTGAGAGGAATCTCGGGACCGGACAGGCCCCGTGGATAGCCGCTGCCGTCCCATTTCTCGTGGTGACACCACGGAATCTCGATCGATGGCGCCAGGAACTCGATGTCAGAAAGGATGCGTCGGCCGATCTCCGGATGGGTGCGCATGATTCGCCAGTCTTCGTCGTCGAGTTTTCCGGGCTTGATCAGGATCCGGTCGGGAATGCCGATCTTTCCGATGTCGTGCAGCAGGGCGCCGCGCCACAATGCTTCCAGATCCTCGTGATCGACGCCGGCGATTCGGGCAAAGGTCACGGTCATCGCGGCGACACGTTCGGTGTGATCGCGGGTTTCCTCGTGGCGCAGGTCCATGACCTGCACCCAGCCGCGAATGGTCTGGTGGTAGCTGGCGCGCAACGCCCGGTGGCGTTCGTCCAGGGCCTTGAAGTGGATACGGATCAGGCCGTAGAGCAGGGCCGACGTGATGACGATGAAGAACCAGCCTTTCAGGTGCTGTGCCCGGGTGATCGCATCGGCCGAATCGAACATGGCATCGATCGCGCCGTCGGACCACCAGATCCACAGCGCGCCGACGACCGCGTAGATAACCACGATCCTGAACTCGGGACGAGTCTGGAAGCCCATGTCGATCATTCTCCCGGCCTGTCTGCGGAGGCCTAGTGGGCCATGCGGCAAGTCAGGTAACACTCAGCCGTCGCACAAGCGTTGTGGGTAAGGCGCGCGAGGCAGGACCGGTGTCGCCAATTCAAGCGAGTGTAACGCCGCCCACAGTGCTTGTGCGGCGGCCCTCCGGGAGCCACAGTGTCGGCGCGACTCGGCGTTGCGTTTCTTGGAAAGGAAACAACCATTCCCCGCGAAACGCGCCTTGATTTGCACCGGCACAGTGGCTCTGAGGTTTACCTGACTTGCCACACGGCCCACTAGTGCACCTGCTTTCCACCGTACCGCCCCTGCAAGCCGTTGGCGAGCCCGCGCGGATCTCGAACGGTCGGGCGTCAGCTGAGCTCGGCGTCGCCGCTCAGCCGGGCGCGAATCCCGTCGGTCAGGTGGGGTTCGATCGCCTTTCGCATCGGGGTGATCAACTTGAACGGCGCGGCCAGGATGTGTCCCGACTGCAGCCAGCGCTCACCACCGGCGATGTCCATGACCACGCCGCCGGCTTCCTGGACCAGCAGCGCGCCGGCGGCCACGTCCCAGGGCTTCAGGTCCAGCTCCCAGTAGCCGTCCAGCCGCCCGCAGGCAACGTAGGCCAGGTCCAGCGAGGCCGCTCCGGCCCGACGCACGTCCTCGGCCTGATCGAACAGCGCGTCGAACATGGCCGAGTAGGCCGGCATCAGGCGACGCTGGCGAAATGGGAAGGCCGCGCCGAGAATCGCGCCGGACAGGTTCGAACGACCGGAAACGCGAATTCGCCGGTTGTTCAGCGTCGCGCCCTGGCCGCGGCTGGCAGCGAACAGTTCGTCACGAACCGGATCGTAGACCACGCCGTGCTCGACCCGGCCCTTGACCGCGAGCGCGATCGAGATGGCGTAGTGGGGAATGCCGCGGAGGTAGTTGCTGGTGCCGTCGATCGGGTCGATCAGCCAGACATGGTCGCTGTCACCGCTCTTTCCATCCTCTTCGCCGACGATGGCATGGTCGGGATAGCGGCGCTGGAGATCGTTTCGGATCGTTGCCTCGCAGGCGTGATCGATTTCGCTGGTGTAATCGCCGCGCGCCTTGCGTTCCACCGGGATCGCATCGACCCGGTCGCGGTATTTCATCAGCAGGTCGCCGCCCTTGTGCACGGCTTCGATCGCGGTGTTCAGGAACGGATGCGTCAACGGAGTCGGTCTCTGGCGGGCAAGCGCGCAAGGATACCAGAAGGCGCGCTTTCGGCGATTCGGATGCCGCGTCCGGCCCGAAGCCGCTAGTGTACCCGGTCACTCATCCTGCAACATTCAGCGAGTCGGATTGCGATGACAAGCGCGCAGAGCTGCAAGGCAGGGCTCGCTGGGAATGCGTATTGCCTTGCCAGGAGCCCTGACGCCGCAGATGAGCGCGCTTGTCGTCACAACTTGTCATCACAACTTGTCATCACAACTTGTCATCACAACTTGTCATCACAACTTGTCATCACAATCGGACTCGCCCTTCGGGAGTGCGTCCGAATCGACATTGCGGCGTTGCGATCCTTGTAAAGGGCATGCCATTGACTGCGGATCGCGCCTTGTACTGTCGACTCAGTCGCACTCTGAATGTCACAGGATGAGGGACGGGGTAGACTAGACTCGCCTCATGGAACGCCTGGCCCCGATCCGCTTCGTCCTCGACCACACCTCGCACCCCGGCAACATCGGGGCGGCCGCACGCGCGATGAAGGTCATGGGCTTGTCGGACCTGCACCTGGTGGCGCCTTCGGTGTTTCCGAGCGCCGAGGCAACCGCGCGGGCGTCCAGTGCCGACGACCTGCTGCATCGCGCGCCGGTGCACGCCACCCTCGACGAGGCGCTGGCCGGCTGCGTCTGGGTCGCCGGCACCAGCCACCGCGCCGAACAGGTAGACCAACCGCTGCTGGAGCCGCGGGAGGCCGCCGCCGAGGCGCTCTCGCAGCCGGGGCCGGTCGCCGTCGTGTTCGGTTGCGAACGCTCCGGAATGGACAACGAGGCGATGGATCGCTGCCATGCCCTGGTCCGGATTCCGACCGGCCCGGACTACACGTCGCTGAACCTGGCGCAGGCGGTCCAGATCGTTGCCTACGAGCTGCACCTCGCGGCGCGCGACAATTCCACCGAGCCGGTCCGGTCGGCGCGTCCGCCGGCCTCGGCAGAGCGCCTGGCGGTGTTCTTCCAGCGGCTCGAAACCACGCTGCGCGCGATCCGGTTCAGCACGCCGGGACAGGACGAAATGCTGCACCGGAGGCTGCGGCGCGTGTTCATGCGGGCGCGCCCCGACGACGATGAACTGAACATGCTCAATGGTATGCTCTCGCGCACGCTCTCAACCGCAAAACGCCGTGACGCAAACGACGTCGAAACCGACAACGGACAATGACGACCGCTACCAGCGGATCTGGATGGTGGTGGCCGGTATTCCTTCCGGAAGCGTCCTGAATTACGGTGAAGTCGCGCGCCTGGCCGGGCTGCCGGGACGGGCCCGTCTCGTCGGCCGGGCCCTGGGGCGTGCGCCGAAGCGGATGGCGCTGCCCTGGCACCGGGTCGTCAATGCCCAGGGCGGGATCAGCTTCAAGGCCGGATCAACGCCCCATCGCGTCCAGCGCGAAAAGCTCGAATCCGAAGGTGTGGTCTTCGTCGACGGCAAGGTCGACCTTGACGCCTTCGGCCCGGAACAGGCGCTGGACCGGATGCTCTGGGGGCCGCCGGGCGGCCCCGTCTGAGCGGGTGGCCGCCTCAGTCCGAGTCGGTCCTGTACAGGTGAATGTCGCGCTGCGGGAAGGGTATTTCGCAGCCGGCGGCTTCTAGGTCGACCTTGATCGATTCCAGCAGTTCGCTGCGCACCACCCAGTAATCGCTGGCCAGCACCCACGGACGGACCGCGAAGTTCACGCTGGAATCGCCCAGATCCATGACCAGGATCGCCGACTCCGGGTCATCGAGCACCTTGTCGTGGCCGGCAATCGTCTTTTCGATGGTATCTCGCGCCAGCTTGAGGTCATCGCCGTAGCCGACGCCTATGATCAGGTCGATGCGGCGTTTCTCGTAGGCCGAGTAGTTGGTGATCGTGTCGTTCGTGATCTGGCCGTTGGGTACGATTACGCGGCGGTTGTCGGGCGTATTCAGCACCGTGGTGAAGATGCCGACCTCGTCGACCGTGCCGGACGTGCCGCCGGCTTCTACGAAATCTCCCTTGCTGAACGGCCGGAACAGAACCAGCATCACGCCGCTGGCGAAATTGCCGAGCGAATTCTGCAGCGCCAGGCCCACGGCCAGGCCGGCCGCACCGAGTACCGCGACCAGCGGCGTGGTCTGGATGCCGAGCTGGCCGACCGCCGCGATGATGACCGCGACGAGCAGAATGGTGTACAGGATGGCCGAAAGGAAATTGGCCAGCATGTTGTCGATCCCGCGCTTGCGCATGAGTCGCGCGAGAAACGAACTGACCGCCTTGGCCACCCAGCGCCCGATCACGAAGATCAGCAGCGCAGCCAGTGCCTTCCAGCCCCAGGCCAGCATCGTGGCCGTATCCAGATTGTTCAGGTATTCCGTGACTGCATTCATGGGGTTCTCCCTGGTTCGGCCCGCCCCGGGCCATGATGGATATCGAAGAGCGAACGGCTCGCCACCGGTCCGCTCGATGGATCAGAAGTAATCGTGGCCGTCGGTCAGCATGTCCTCGATATCGTCGCCGAGTCGACCTAGCCGTTGAAGCCGGTCGTCCAGCGCTTCGATCGAAAGGTACCGGAAATCGAGATTGTCGCAGAGTTTCAGGAACGGCACGCCCTCGAGATCGCCGACGGCGAGGTAGCCGCCGCGCAGCATCAGGTTGACGCGAAGCACCTTGACCGGGTCGTGGTGGCCGAGTGGGCTGACTGCGGTTTCGACACGCAGGATCCGGCGGTCGTCGCTGTCCTTCAGCTCGGCAAGGAACACGCTCTGGCGGCGCGAGCCCTCGGTCGGCAATTCGATGCCCAGCATGAACTTTTCGCGATGAACGACGTTGAACCGCCGCTCGACGTGCTCGGCCAGCTCGGAAAAGGTATCCATTACTTCGGCTCCAGCCGGATCGCGCCGTCGAGCCGGATCGCCGTGCCGTTGAAGTAGGCGTTCTCGACGATGGTCCGGCACAATCCGGCAAATTCTTCGGGCTTGCCGAGGCGTTTCGGAAACGGCACCGAATCGGCCAACGCCTGCTGGACCTCGTCGGGCATGGTGTCGACCATCGGGGTGTGGAACACGCCGGGCGCGATCGTCATCACGCGGATGCCGAAACGGGTCAATTCGCGTGCCATCGGCAGCGTCATGCCGACCACGCCGCCCTTGGAGGCGGAGTAGGCGGCCTGGCCGATCTGGCCATCCCAGGCCGCGACCGAGGCGGTGTGGATGATTACGCCGCGCTCGCCGTCCGCGTTCGGCTCGTTGTGCTGCATCCGGTCGGCGGCCGCCTTGGCGACGTTGAAGCTGCCGACCAGGTTGACCATCACGGTGCTCCGGAATCGTTCCAGCGGCATCGGTGCCTCGCGGCCCAGGACCCGGCCTGCGCCGAGGATGCCGGCACAGTTGATGGCGACCTCCAGCCCGCCCATGGCCTCTGCGGCCTCGTTGACGGATCCCTCGACAGACGCCTCGTCGGTCACGTCGACCTTCGCGAAGCGGGCGTGCTCCCGGCCGAGGCTCTCCAGTGCGGCATCCGCGGCCTCTTCGTTGACGTCGAACAGGGTGACCGTCGCGCCGTGCGCGACGAAATGCTCGGCCACGCCGAAGCCCAGCCCGGAAACGCCGCCGGTAATGATCACGCGGATTCCTTCGAATTTCATCGGAAAAACTCCTCGGTAATTTGATTCAATTGAAAATCAGTCGGCGTGGGTCTTGTTGTAGATGGCCGTTCCTGCCCGGCTGCCTGGCCGCCCCAGCGTTCCGGCGATCCAGCGGCCGACCCGGGCCAGCGCGTCGAGGTCGACGCCGGTATCCAGTCCCAGGCCTTCGATCAGGTAGACCACGTCTTCGGTTGCCACGTTGCCGGTCGCGCCCCGGGCATACGGACAGCCGCCGATGCCGGCCACCGACGAATCGACCGTGCGCAGCCCGAGTTCCAGCGAGACCAGGATGTTGGCGATTGCCTGGCCGTAGGTGTCGTGATAATGCACCGCAAGCCGTTCGACCGGGACCGATTCGAGGACCGCCCTCAACATGGCGCGCGCCTTGCCGGCCGTGCCGACGCCGATCGTGTCGCCGAGCGAGATCTCGGCGCAGCCGGCCTCGAGCAGCGCCTCGGCGACGCGGACCACGTCGCTGATCGCGACCTCACCCTGGTAGGGACAGCCAAGGACGCAGGAAATATAGCCGCGCACGCGCACATTGTCGGCGCGGGCGCGCTCGAGCACAGGCCGGAACCGCTGGAAGGATTCCTCGATGCTGCAGTTGATGTTGCGCTGGTTGAAGGCCTCGGAGGCCGCCGAGAACACCGCGACCTCGGTGGCGCCGGCGTCGCGCGCTCGATCATAGCCGCGCTCGTTCGGCACCAGGACCGGATAGCGCGTCCCCTGGCGCCGCTCGAGCCCCGCCATCAGTTCTTCGGCGTCGGCCAGCTGCGGCACCCAGCGCGGATGCACGAAACTGGTCGCTTCCACCACCGGAATGCCGCATTCGGCCAGCCGATGGATCAGCTTCAGCTTGGTCTCGACCGGGACGTAGCGGGACTCGTCCTGCAGCCCGTCACGGGGGCCGACCTCGACGATCTTGACGGTGTCTGGGTTCATGGATTCAGGCTGTTCGGTCGTCGGTTCGGTCAACGAATCATTCTACCGCTTCCATCGCCGCGGCCCGGCACTGTGCCTCGAGACCGATCCATCGTGGCAGCGTGCAACGGGGTGGCCGTCGGCGTCAGTTCTCTTCGATCTGCAGCAGCAGCGCGTCGGCTTCGACCAGCTCGCCCTCGCCGACCGCAATGGCCTCGACGGCGCCGGCCACTTCGGCCTTGATCGAGAGTTCCATCTTCATCGCTTCCATCAGCGCCACGGTCTGGCCTTCTTCGACCGTGTCGCCTTCGGAGACCATGAGGGCGATGACCTTGCCCGGCATCGGCGCCTGGATGCGGCCCGACCCACCGCTACCTTCGCCGACCGCCTCGAAGCGCGCGTGGCGCCGCACGACCCAGCGTCGGTCGGGCAGGGTGATCTCGCGCCGGTCGGAACGGCCGTGGACCCGTACTCGATGGGTGCGGCTGCCGACCGAGACCGAAACTGCCGAGCCGATGTCCCGTTCGACCCGAACGTCGAACCGCTGGCCGTCGATTTCGATGCACAGCGTTCCGTTCGGCCATGCGGTGCACTCGACGGCCCGGCGACGGCCGTGGATCTCGAGGTCCAGCGAGCGGGGCGCAAACGCGCCGATCCGCCATCCGTCGACGGCATCCCAGGGCGTTCCGGCCTCCGGTGGCGGTTCGAGGAAGGCTGCGGCCGCTGCACAGATCACCTCGACGGGTGCCGTGGCGCCGCGGTCGAGCAGGGCATCGAGGTCGCGGTCGAGCAGGCCGGTGTCCACGATGGCGTCGCGGAAGGCGTCACTGGCGGTCAACTGCTGCAGAAAGCCCAGGTTGGTGGTCAGGCCGTCGATGTGGGTCGAGGCCAGCGCGTCGAGCAAGCGGGCGCGGCAGACGGTCCGGTTCTCGCCCGATACGATGAGCTTGGCGATCATCGGGTCGTAGTGGACGCTGACCGCGTCGCCGACGTCGATACCGCGGTCGATGCGGATCCACTCGCCGGACGGCCAGTCCAGCGCCGTGACGATTCCGGAGTCCGGCAGGAAACCCGCGTCGGGATCTTCGGCGTAGATCCGGGCCTCCATGGCGTGTCCGGTACAGCGGATTTCGTCCTGCGTCCGGGGCAGGGGCTGGCCGGCGGCCACCCGGAGCTGCCATTCGACCAGGTCCAGCCCGGTCACGCACTCGGTCACCGGATGCTCGACCTGCAGCCGGGTGTTCATTTCGAGAAAGTAGAAGCCGTTCGCGTCGACCAGGAACTCGACGGTGCCGGCACCGATATAGTCCACCGCCTCGGCCGCGCGGACCGCCGCGGCCAGGAGGTCGCGGCGCAGGTCCGGGTCGAGGTCGGGCGCGGGCGCCTCTTCGATGACCTTCTGGTGGCGCCGCTGGCTCGAGCAGTCGCGTTCGAAGAGATGGACGACGTTGCCGTGCCCATCGCCGAAGACCTGCGCTTCGATGTGGCGCGGACGCTCGACGTACCGCTCCAGAATCATCCGTTCATCGCCGAAGGCCGAAGCCGCCTCGCGTCGTGCCGCCGCCAGCGCGTCCGCAAAGTCAGCGGCCGAATGGACAACGCGCATGCCCTTGCCGCCGCCGCCGGCTGCCGCCTTCAGCATCAGCGGAAAGCCGATGCGCCCGGCTTCGGCGGTCAGCGTCGGATCGGCCTGATCGTCACCGTGGTAGCCGGGCACCAGCGGCACACCGGCCTCGTCCATCAGCGCCTTGGCGCGGGCCTTTGAGCCCATCACGTCGATGGTTTCGGGGCGCGGTCCGATCAGCGCGATGCCGGCCTCGTCCAGCGCGCGGGCGAAGTCCGCGTTTTCCGACAGGAAGCCGTAGCCTGGATGCACCGCCTCGGCGCCGGTGGCGCGTGCCGCATCGAGGATGCGGCAGGCGACCAGGTAGGAGGCCGAGGCCTCGGCAGGACCGATCTCGATGGCCAGATCGGCCTGGCGGACGTGACGGGCGCCGCGATCGGCCTCGGAGTGGACTGCGACGGTCTCGATGCCGAGCCGGCGGCAGGTCGCGATGATCCGGCAGGCGATCTCGCCGCGGTTGGCGATCAGGATGCGTTTGAACAAGGGCGCTTGCGTCATGCGTCAGGAATCCGGTGTCCAGTCGGGAGTGCGCTTGTCGAGAAAGGCGCGGAGGCCGGCCTGGCCTTCGTCCGAGACCCGGATCCGGGCGATCCACTCCGCGGTGATCGCGTCCAGCTCGTGGACGCCGCCGTCGAATTCATCGACTCGATGGATCAACGCCTTGCACGCGACAACGGCCTGCGGGCCGGAGGCCAGCAGCGCTTCGAGGCGTGCTTCGATTGCCGCATCGAGCGCTTCGTCCGGGACGACGGCGTCGACCAGGCCGATCCGGTGCGCCTCGTCGGCATCGAACCGCTCCCCTGTCAGGAAATAGCGGCGGGCGTGGGTGCGGCCGATCCGGGCAAGCACGAACGGTGCGATGGTCGCCGGGATCAGGCCCAGGCGAACCTCGGTCAGGCCGAAGCGGGTTCGTTCGCTGGCGATCGCCATGTCGCAGCAGGCCACCAGCCCGACGCCGCCACCGAAGGCGGCACCCCGAACGCGTGCGATCACCGGGCAGGGCAGCGTGTCCAGCGCCCGGAACATCGCCGCCAGCCGCTGCGCGTCGGCTCGATTCCCGGTCTCGTCGACCTCGGCCATCGAGCGCATCCAGGACAGGTCGGCGCCGGCCGAGAACGAGCGACCCTCGCCGGTCAGGACCAGCGCACGGGGCGGGGCTTCGGCCAACCTCGCGAAGCGCTCGGTCAGCGCGCCGATGAGGTCGGCGTTGAACGCGTTGTGGACGTCCGGCCGGTCCAGCGCAAGCCGGACGACGTCGCGGTGATCCCGAGTCTCGGTCAGCATGAGCGCCGCCTCACATCCGGAAGACGCCGAAGCGTCCCTTCTCGATCGGGGCGTTCAACGACGCCGCCAGCGCCAGACCCAGCACCCGGCGCGTGTCGGCCGGATCGATCACGCCATCGTCCCACAGCCGCGCGGTGGCGTAATAGGGATGGCCCTGGCGCTCGTACTGGTCGCGAATCGGTTGCTTGAAGGCCTCCTCGTCGGCCTCGCTCCAGGTCTCCCCGGCGCGCTCGAGGCCATCGCGCTTGACCGTTGCCAGCACGCGGGCGGCCTGCTCACCGCCCATCACCGAAATCCGGGCGTTTGGCCAGGTCCACAGGAAACGTGCGCCGTAGGCGCGGCCGCACATCGCGTAGTTGCCGGCCCCGAACGAGCCGCCGATGATGACCGTGAACTTCGGCACGTGCGAGCAGGCCACCGCGGTCACCATCTTGGCGCCGTCGCGCGCGATGCCGGACTGCTCGTACTTTTTTCCGACCATGAAACCGGTGATGTTCTGAAGGAAGATCAATGGGATATCGCGCTGATTGCACAGCTCGATGAAGTGCGCGCCCTTCAGCGCGGACTCCGAGAACAGGATGCCGTTGTTGGCGACGATGCCGACCGGCATGCCGTGGATCCGGGCGAAGCCGCAGATCAGCGTGGTGCCGTAGCGCGCCTTGAACTCGGTGAACTCCGAACCGTCGACCAGTCGGGCGATGATTTCGCGGACGTCGAATGGATACCGGGTGTCGGTCGGCAGTATCCCGTACAGGTCGTCGGCCGGATACGCTGGACCGCGAACGTCGGCCGTCGTCGGCCCATCGGCACGGCGGCGGTTGAGGTGCGACACGATGTCCCGGGCCATCGCCAGCGCATGGGTATCGTTTTCGGCAAAGTGGTCGGCCACGCCCGACAGCCGCGTATGGACGTCGGCGCCGCCGAGCGTTTCGGCATCGACTTCTTCACCGGTCGCGGCCTTGACCAGTGGCGGCCCACCGAGAAAGATCGTGCCCTGTTCCTTGACGATGATCGCCTCGTCGCACATCGCCGGGACGTACGCGCCGCCAGCCGTGCACGAGCCCATCACGACCGCGATCTGCGGGATGTTCTTCGCCGACAGCCTGGCCTGGTTGTAGAAGATCCTCCCGAAGTGCTCCTTGTCCGGGAATACCTGGTCCTGCATCGGCAGAAACGCGCCTCCCGAATCGACCAGGTAGATGCAGGGCAGGTGGTTCTCCAGCGCGATTTCCTGCGCACGGAGATGCTTCCTGACCGTCATCGGGTAGTAGGTGCCGCCCTTCACGGTGGCGTCGTTGGCGACCACCATGCATTCGGTCCCCTCGATCCGACCGATGCCGGCGACCACGCCAGCGGCCGGCGCTGCATCGTCATACAGGCCGTGGGCCGCCATCGGCGAGATTTCGAGAAAGGGGCTGCCCGGATCCAGCAGGGTCCGCACGCGCTCGCGCGGCAGCAGCTTGCCGCGGGCGACGTGCTTTTCGCGCGACCGTTCCGGCCCGCCCAGCGCTGTCTGCGCCAGGCGTTCGCGCAGGTCGTCGGCGAGCGCGCGGTGGTGCTCGGCGCGACGCCCGAACTCCGGGTCTTTTCGATTGAGCTGGGATTCGATACGGGGCATGGATCCTCGGTCTCGGGCAGCGGTGCGTTCGATCGACGCGCTAGTTTACCTGCAGGCGCCGATGCCGTTCCGGATTGCGGCTGGTGGACCCTCCATTCGGGCGATTGACCGGGCCGAACCGGTATCATGAAGCATTGGTTCCAGGATTCACCGATGTCCGATCCCACCGCCTCGACCCCGAGCTTCGACGATCTCGGCCTGCCCGCCGAACTCCTGGCCACGCTGCGCGAGCTTGGTTATGAAGCCCCGTCGCCGATCCAGTCGGCGACGATCCCGGCGCTGCTGGCCGGGCGCGACGTACTGGGCCAGGCCCAGACCGGAACGGGCAAGACCGCCGCATTCGCACTGCCGGTCCTGGCCCGGCTGAAGGGCTCGGATTCGCGTCCGGCCGCGCTGGTGCTGGCGCCGACCCGCGAACTGGCGATCCAGGTGGCCGAGGCCTTTCATCGGTATGCGCGGGGCCTGCAGGGGTTCCACGTGCTGCCGATCTACGGTGGCCAGGCCTATGCACCCCAGCTCAACGGACTCCGACGCGGTCCGGACGTCGTCGTCGGGACGCCGGGCCGGATCATCGATCACCTGGGCAAGGGCACGCTGAAGATCGATCGATTGCAGACGCTGGTCCTCGACGAGGCCGATGAAATGCTCAGGATGGGCTTCATCGACGACGTGCGCGAGGTCATGGAGCGAATCCCGTCGAGCTGCCAGAAGGCTCTGTTCTCGGCGACCATGCCGGATCCGATCCGACGTATCGCCGAACGCCATATGGGCGATGCCGAACACATCACGATCCGCTCGAGTACCACGACGGCGGCCAACATCCGGCAGCGCTACTGGGTGGTCAGCGGTCTGCACAAGCTCGATGCGCTGACCCGCATCCTGGAGGTCGAGGAATTCGACGCGATGATCGTGTTTGCGCGTACCCGGATCGCCACCGAACAGCTCGCCCAGCGGCTCGAGGCACGCGGCTTTTCGGCCGCAGCGCTCAACGGGGATGTGCCGCAGAAGCAGCGCGAGCAGATCGTCGATCGGTTGAAACGAGGCGATATCGACATTCTTGCCGCCACCGACGTGGCCGCCCGCGGCCTGGATGTCGACCGGATCAGCCACGTGGTCAATTACGACATTCCCTACGACACCGAGGCCTACGTCCACCGGATCGGCCGGACCGGCCGCGCGGGCCGTTCGGGCGAGGCCATCCTGTTCGTGGCGCCGCGCGAGCGCGGCATGCTCCGGGCGATCGAACGCGCCACCCGGCAGCCGATCGAAGCGATGAGCCTGCCCACCGTGGGGGACGTCGAGGTCCAGCGCCGTCTACGCTTCCACGAGCGGATCCGGGCGGGGCTGGAGGGCGACGAGCTCGACGCTGGCCGTGAGACCGTCGAGGCGGCCCGGCAGGCGCTTGACGTGTCCGTCGAAGACCTCGCCGCAGCGCTGGCCGTGATCGCCCGCGGCGACACGCCGCGACTCGGGACCGACCGGGCCCCGGTCCGCTTCGACGACGGGCCGCCGGAACCCATGCGCACCGAACGGGTTCGGCCAGCGCGCCCCGCTACCGGCTCGCGGACGGATCGCGATGCACAGCTGGTCGGCTACCGGGTCGAGGTCGGCGCGCATCACGGCGTGAAGCCCGGCAATCTGGTCGGCGCGATCGCCAACGAGGGTGGACTCGACGCCGGTCAGATCGGGCGGATCGACATCCAGCCCCGTTTCAGCATCGTGGACCTGCCGGTCGATCTCGCGCCGGCGACCCTGGAACACCTGGCGACGGTCCGGGTGGCCGGCCAGGTGCTGAACATTGCGCTGGATCGCGGCGGCCCGGCGTCACGACGCAGCGATCGGCGCGACTCGGCCCCAAAGCCCCGACCGGAAAAGCGACCGCCGCCGCGCCAGAAACCGGGTCGGGAACCGGATGCAACGCCAAACCGGACGTCCGAGTCCGGGTCCGGGTCCGGCCCGAAGTCGGCGGGCGACCGTCCGCCGCGCAGGAAGACGACGCTGACCCGGGATGACGCATCCACCGGACCCACGAAGAAGCGGCCGAAACTCAAGCGCCCGCCGCGCAACCGCGCCGAGCGCAAGGCCGGATTCGGGTCGCGCAAGAAGCGCTGACGCTTTGACCGGTATCGGCGGGCAGGAAGCTCGATCATCAGGGGGTCTTCCGGACTGCTCGCCATGCCCGATCAGGAAGCCGCCATGGACCAGCTGTTCGGAAGCCATACTTCGCCTTACGTCCGGCATTGCCGTGTCGCGCTGATGCAGGCCGGAATCGAGGTGGAATTCGTCGAAACCGACTACGCAGCCAGCGCCGAGAAGTCACCGACCCGGCGCGTGCCGTTCCTGCAGACCGGTGATCTGACGCTGACCGACTCGACCAGCATCCTGCGCTGGGTCCGGGAACAGGCCGGCGGCATGCTCCTGGCCGATCTGCCGGCGTTCGACCGTTACCTCATGGTCAACACCGCGCTGGATGCCACCGTCAACCTGTTCCTCCTCGAACGGGACGGCCTGAGCCCGGACGAGGTCCCCTACCTCGCGCGGCAGTCGGCTCGCGTCGCCGGTAGTCTCGAAGCGCTGGATCGCCAGTTCGCAGGAGCGGATCCGGACGGCGACGACGGCCTTCGGCTGGCATGCTTCCTGAGTTGGGCCGCGTTCCGCCATCGGTTCGATGTCCGGTCTTTCGAGAACCTGGATCAAGTGCTGAAGCGCTGGGACGCGCATCCGGACTTCGCCGTCACGCATCCCGGCCGGGCCGGCTGAGGCGTTGGGGCATCAGTCCGCGACGTCGGCCAGAACCACGTGAACGCGCCGATTCCGGCGCCCCTTGCTCTCGATCTTCACCACCTCGGCGCGGCCGATCTCGTCGGTGCAACGAACGTGGGTTCCGCCACAGGGTTGTAGATCGATCCCGGCAATGTCGAGCAGGCGGATCCGGCCGACGCCGCTCGGCGGCTTGACCGACATCGTGCGAATCAGCTGCGGATCGAGGTCCTGCTCGTCGATCAATCGCGACTCGACGGCATGTCCGGCCTGAATCAGCACGTTGAGTTCGATGCTCACGGCGTCCTTGTCCACGGCCTCCGCCATGTCGAAGTCAAGCCGACTTTTCTCGGCCGAAATATTCCCGCCGGTGACCGGAAATTTCAGTACCGCGCCCAGGAGGTGCAGGCAGGTGTGCATGCGCATGTGGCGATAGCGAAGGTCCCAGTCGATCCGCGCCGTCACTTCCGTGCCGACTGGCGGCAGCCACCCATCGTCGGCCTGCCGATGGACGATGGCGCCATCGTCTCGCCGGCGGCGGGTATCGATGATCTGTGCCGACTGATCATCCCACTCGAGCACTCCTCGATCGCCCGGCTGCCCGCCGCCCAGCGGGTAGAACACCGTCCGATCGAGCACCAGCCCTTCCGGGCCGGATTCCAGCACCCGTGAAGTGCACCGGGTCATGTAGGCGTCGCCGCTGAACAGCGCATCGGTCATCACGAACTCCTCGGCAGATGCGAGCCGCATTCTACGTCCTACGTCCAGAATTCCGGTTCTTGCGCTGGCTCGAAGTTCCCGATTCGGATATACTGGAGAGCTTCGGCGCAGTCGCTGTGCAGCGGTAATGCAGATGCGGCGGTCTCGCGGCCCGACAGGCCGCCGATCAGGGTTTCCTGGTCACTACAATTCGAGTTTCGGAGAGGTGGCAGAGTGGTCGAACCGAGCCGAAGGCGAGCTCGATGACGAAGTCACCCGGAGCGTCAGCGGAGGGCAAGCAGCGCAGCTGCGCAGTCCATGCGGCGGTCTCGCGGCCCGCACAGGGCCGCCGATCGGAGTCGACCGATCATTACAATTTGCAGTTTCGGAGAGGTGGCAGAGTGGTCGAACCGAGCCGAAGGCGAGCTCGATGACGAAGTCACCCGGAGCGTCAGCGGAGGGCAAGCAGCGCAGCTGCGCAGTCCATGCGGCGGTCTCGCGGCCCGCACAGGGCCGCCGATCGGAGTCGACCGATCATTACAATTTGCAGTTTCGGAGAGGTGGCAGAGTGGTCGAATGCGGCGGTCTCGAAAACCGTTAACCGGTAACCCCGGTTCGAGGGTTCGAATCCCTCCCTCTCCGCCACATACGAAAAGGCCCCGCGAATGCGGGGTTTTTTCGTATGTGGCGGAGAGGGGACCCGTTTCGAACCCTGCCGGCTCTCCGACTCGAATTCGACCGCAACGGGCGCGATTCGCCGGACTGCACTACCCAACGTCAACGCAAGGGTTCGAACCGAGCCGAAGGCGAGTTCGCTGGAGCGCAGCTTCAGCCATCCCGACCGTCCCGATGCAGTATGAGGCCCCGCGAATGCGGGGTTTTTTCGTGTGTGGCGGAGAGGGGACCCGTTTCGAACCCTGCCGGCTCTCCGACTCGAATCCGACCGCAACGGGCGCGATTCGCGGGACTGCACTACCCAACGTCAACGCAAGGGTTCGAGCCGAGCCGAAGGCGAGCTCGCTGAAGCGCGGCTTCAGCCATCCCGACCGACCCGATGCAGCACGAGGCCCGGCGAATGCGGGGTTTTGGTGGAGCGTATCGGCTTTTCTGCACTTCGCAGCCTGCAGGCTCCAGCGTTCAAAGCCGTTCCGGCTCTGCCGGAGCGTGGCGGAGAACAATCGAATGGACGGCAAAAGCTCGGAAAGAAAGTAAAAAGAAAAAAGGCGTGCCGAGGGCACGCCTTCTCCGGGCCGAAGGTGGGCGCGATTCGCTCAGCCGTTGCGGCGCACGATCACCAGGCCGAGTGCGAGGACGAGAAGGACCAGCGTGCCGATGCCGACCATGCCCAGCGTCGGGACAGGCTGCGATTCGGCTGCGCTGTAGAGCACGGTGCCGTTCCAGATCCGCGGGAAGAACACGCCGCCGGTGAACGCGGGGTCGCCCTGACCGGTGTTCGAGGTCAGCGTCAGTTCGCCGTTCGAGAACGTCTGCGGGCCACCGTTGGTGTAGAGGATCAGGTCCGTGCCGTCGTAGGACGCCAGGTCCACGTAGAAGCCGTAGGTTTCACCGGGCTCGATCACCAGCCCGCCCACGTCGACCGGGGTCGGCACATCCTGGCCCTGGCTGAGGACGTTGGTGTCCGAGCCCAGCAGGGTCCACGCGGCGGGGTCGCCTTCGAAACCGACCGAGGTTCCGGTCTTGTAGTAGACATCGATCGTATTCGCGTTGCCGGTCGGGACCTCGTCGAGCAGGTTCACTTCGAAGCCCTGGATCAGGACCGCCGAGGAGCTGATGTTTTCCAGGTCGAAGGTGTTGCCGGCAAACGAATTGTCGGATGCGAACAGGGTGGTCAGCGCGCCGCCGGTGGTGCCGCGGTCGAACGTGACGCCCGGACCGCCGCATTCGACCTGCAGGCTCGGAAAATCCGCGGTCCGTTCGGCGCCGGTGTCGAGCACATCGCAGTTCTGGGCGAAGGTCGTGGGCGAAAACGCAATGAACAGTGCGGCAACGGAGCCGACTGCAAATCGAGTCGCATTCATACGTATGAGTACCCTGTAGGCTGGATGGAAGAATCGAGAATACCTCAGCGTGGAGCCGAGCGCCAGCCAGGAATCGACGTCCGGGTTGTCACGATGATCCGTTCAGCCGCGTATCGAGCCGGGCCAGGTACTCGGCAATCCGATCAGCGTTCTTGCCCAGGTCGCTGCCGCCGACGCGCGATTTCGAGCGGACATCGACGCGCGTACCGTCCGGCGTTTCCTGGATCCGGATTACTACGTCGTCCTTGAAGCCGTACCAGAGGGTGGTGTCGGTGGCTTCGATCCGTCCGTCCTCGGCGACTGCGGCGACCCGGGTCCAGCCCATCGCGTCCACGGTGGCAAGCGCGGCTTCGAACACCGCCGACGGCGGCCGGTCGAAATGCGCCGGGCCCAGTTCCGGGTATCCCGAGCGCTGCTGCTCGGCGACCTCCTCGCCGCCGTACTCGGGCGGATTGGGCGCATCGGCACGCAGCGGCACAACGGCCACGAATGCCGGAGGGTCGTCGAGATCGGTCGTGATGTCGTGGATGAAGGGCTTGCCGGACGCAACCTGGCGGACGCCGACGGGCACGGCGGCGACGCAGGCGCCGAGAACGAGCGCGATCGCCAGCAGGCCCCAGCCGTGCTCCCGGATCCGGGGCAGCAGCAGTCCGACGACGGCCAGCGATGCGCCCGCGGCACCGAGGTACAGCGCGTAGCGCATGACGCCGAGCAGGCCGAAGCCGAGATCCCAGAGGCCGAGCCGGTAGCCCGGTCCGCCGATCAGCAGCACGATGAGCGCCAGCAGGGAGAGTCCGATCGCGAGTCGT
>Ga0209938_1000590_pt1 | contig 19794 bp, 22 predicted proteins | sample SalPonR2_C_D1_MG_FD_185708 | JGI IMG/M metagenome (GOLD analysis project Ga0209938, IMG submission 185708) | Salt pond soil microbial communities from South San Francisco under conditions of wetland restoration - Salt Pond MetaG R2_C_D1_MG... ... | reverse complement strand
CGTTGTCGCCATCATCGCGGATGTGCGCGCGCGGGGCGATGCGGCGGTGATCGAGCTGACGGCACGGTTCGACCGGCTGGAGCTGACGCCGGAGACCTTGCGCTTTTCGCCCGCAGAGGTGGCCGCCCTCGTCGCGCAGGTGCCTCAGGCGGAGCGCGAGGCATTGGAACTCGCCGCCGCCCGCATCCGGGACTATCACGAACGGCAACTGCCCGAGAATTCAAGCTGGACCGAGTCGAGCGGCGCGGTGCTTGGCTGGCGCTGGACGCCCGTGGGCGCGGCGGGGCTTTATGTGCCCGGCGGCCTCGCCTCTTACCCGTCCTCGGTTCTGATGAACGCCATCCCGGCCAAGGTGGCGGGGGTGGAGCGGCTGGCCATCGTAGTCCCTACCCCGGACGGCAAGGCCAATCCGCTGGTCCTGCTGGCCGCGCAAATCGCCGGGGTGGACGAGATCTACCGCATCGGCGGCGCGCAGGCGGTGGCGGCGCTGGCCTATGGCACCGAGAGCATCGCGCCTGTGGACAAGATCACCGGGCCGGGCAACGCCTTTGTCGCGGCCGCGAAACGGCGGGTGTTCGGCAAGGTGGGCATCGACATGATCGCCGGGCCGTCGGAGATCCTGGTGATCGCCGACAAGGGGCAGAATGCCGATTGGATCGCGCTCGATATGCTGAGCCAGGCGGAACATGACGAGAGCGCACAGGCCATCCTGATCACCGATGACGCAGGTCTGGCACGCGACGTGGGCGCGGCCATCGAACGCCACCTGCAAACGCTGGAGCGCCGAGACATCGCCGGGGCAAGCTGGCGCGATTTCGGCGCGATCATCACCGTGCCCGACCTCGCCACCGCCGCCGCCCTCAGCAACCGCATCGCGCCCGAACATCTGGAGCTTTGCGTAAGCGACCCGGACGCGCTGAGCCAGCAGATCACCCACGCCGGGGCGATTTTTCTGGGGGCCTGGACGCCCGAGGCCATCGGCGACTATGTGGGCGGGCCCAATCACGTGCTGCCCACGGCACGCTCGGCGCGGTTCTCGTCGGGCCTGTCGGTGATGGATTTCCTGAAACGCACCACGTTGGCAAAGATGACACCCGAAGCCCTGCGCGCCATCGGTCCAGCCGCCGAGACCCTGGCCCGCTCCGAGAGTCTCGAGGCACATGGCTTGTCGGTGCGCGCGCGGCTTGATCATCTCAACGGGTGAGACCAGGGCGGCGGTTTGGTGCTTACAGGGTTGAAACAGCCCCTTTCGCCCGTGCAGACCGCCAACTATAAGGAAATCCGGCCCCCGTCCGCCCGAGTCGCGGGGCAAATCTTCATTGGGGCGACAGGACAGTTACGTAAATGGCAATCTTCGACAGAATTCCCAGCCTCTTTTCATCGGACATGGCGATCGACCTGGGAACGGCGAATACGCTGGTCTATGTCAAGGGACGCGGCATCGTCCTGTCGGAACCCTCGGTGGTGGCCTACCACATCAAGGACGGGGTCAAGAAGGTGCTTGCCGTGGGCGAGGATGCCAAGCTCATGCTCGGCCGCACACCCGGAAGCATCGAGGCCATCCGTCCGATGCGAGAGGGTGTGATCGCCGATTTCGACACCGCCGAGGCGATGATCAAGCATTTCATCCGCAAGGTGCACAAGCGTTCGACCTTTTCCAAGCCCAAGATTATCGTCTGCGTGCCGCATGGCGCGACCCCGGTCGAGAAACGCGCCATTCGCCAGTCGGTGCTGTCGGCCGGTGCCCGCCGCGCGGGCCTGATCGCCGAACCGATTGCAGCGGCCATCGGCGCGGGCATGCCGATCACCGATCCCACAGGCAACATGGTCGTCGATATCGGCGGTGGCACCACCGAGGTGGCGGTGCTTTCGCTTGGTGATATCGTCTATGCCCGCTCGGTGCGGGTCGGCGGCGACCGGATGGACGAGGCCATCATCAGCTATCTGCGTCGTCAGCAGAACCTGCTGGTCGGCGAGGCCACAGCGGAACGCATCAAGACCTCGATCGGCACCGCGCGCATGCCCGATGACGGGCGCGGCACCTCCATTCAGGTACGCGGGCGCGACCTGCTCAACGGGGTGCCGAAAGAGACTGAAATCAGCCAGGCGCAGGTCGCCGAGGCGCTGGCCGAACCGGTGCAGCAGATCTGCGAGGCGGTGATGACCGCGCTCGAGGCGACGCCGCCCGATCTTGCCGCCGATATCGTCGACCGGGGCGTGATGCTGACGGGTGGCGGCGCTCTGCTGGGCGATCTCGACCTTGCCCTGCGCGAACAGACCGGGCTGGCGGTATCCATCGCCGATGACAGCCTGAACTGCGTGGCCCTCGGAACGGGCAAGGCGCTCGAATTCGAGAAACAACTGCGCCACGCGATTGACTACGACAGTTAACCCACCCACCTTTTAAAGCAAAAGGGGGATCCCGTGGCCAACGATCGCGGACAGAGCGAAGACTATAGCGGCCCGCTCAAGCGTCTGCTTCTGGGCGTGATCCTGCTTTGCCTGCTTGGTCTCTTCCTGCTCTGGCGTATCGACAGTCCGCGCGTGGAACGCTTCCGCGCGCAGGTGGTGGACCGGGTGGTGCCCTCCTTCGACTGGGCGATGGCACCGGTGACGGGCGCGGTGAACATCCTGAGAGACTTCCAGAGTTATCAGCGCATGTATCAGCAAAATCAGGACCTGCGCCGCGAATTGCAGCAGATGAAGGCGTGGAAGGAAGCCGCCCTTCAACTCGAACAGGAAAACGCCCGCCTGCTCGATCTCAACAATGTTCAACTCGATCCACGTCTGACCTATATCACCGGGGTAGTGATGGCCGATAGCGGCTCGCCGTTCCGGCAATCGGTGCTGATCAACGTCGGATCCCGCGACGGGATCATGGATGGCTGGGCGGCAATGGACGGACTGGGCCTTGTCGGTCGCATCTCGGGCGTGGGGCGCCACACCGCGCGGGTGATCCTGCTCACCGACACATCGAGCCGTATTCCCGTGACGCTTCAACCCTCTGGGCAACGCGCGCTGATCATCGGTGACAATTCCATCGCACCGCTGGTGGATTTCATCGAAACCCCCGATCAGGTGCGCCCCGGCGACCGGGTTCTGACCTCGGGCGATGGCGGCGTGTTTCCAGCGGGCCTTCTGGTCGGCCAATTGGCCGAAGATCCGGGCGGACGCATGCGGGTGCGCATTGCCGCCGATTACGAGCGGCTGGAATTCCTGCGCGTGCTGCGCAGCTATGCGACCGAGGACATCGACGCGCCCGGAGACCTCATTTCCCCCTCGTCGCTGCCCGATGCGCAGCCTCTTGACCCGGCAATCGCGGCGGAGGCGAGCAATGGCTGACACGGTGCTGCCCCGGGTCTGGCTGATGCGCGCGCTCTATCTTGGGCTCAGCGGGCTTTTGGCGTTCGTGCATCTGCTGCCGCTCGACACGATGCCGCCGGGCTGGGCCGGGCCGAACATCTTTCTGGCGCTGACCTTTGCCTGGGCCGTACGGCGCCCCGATTACGTGCCGGTACTGCTGGTTGCCCTCGTGGCATTGGGGACGGACCTGCTGCTGCAACGCCCGCCGGGGCTCTGGGCCGCAATCACCGTGCTGGGGCTCGAGACTCTGCGCAACCGCGCGTTCTCGCTGCGCGATCTGACCTTTGCCGCCGAATGGGCCGCCGTCAGCAGCACACTCGTCGTGATGACGCTGGCCTACCGGTTCATTCTCACAATCCTGATGGTCGATCAGGCCCCTCTGGGCCTCAGCCTGATGCAGCTGTTTGCAACGCTTCTGGCCTATCCTCTGGTGGCACTGCTGTCGCATGCTGTCTTCGGCGTGCGCAAACGTGCGCCGGGCGACCTAGACACAGCGGCGGGCCGAGCATGAGACGACCGACCCGCGATACCGCCGAAAGCCAGCGTCGCATCACGCGGCGCGGGCTGGTCATTGGCGGCCTGCAGGCCGGGGTGATGACCGCCCTCGCCCTGCGCATGCGGCACCTGCAACTCGAACAGGCGGATCAGTTCCGCCTGCTGGCCGATGAGAACCGGATCAATATCCAGCTCTTGCCGCCCGCCCGTGGCCGTATCTTCGACCGCAACGGCCAGGTCATCGCCGAGAACGTGCCATCCTACCGGATCACCATGATCCGCGAACAGGCCGGAGATGTGGACGAAGTGATCGCGCGGCTCGCTCGCCTTGTTGAGCTGGACGCGGGCGAGTTGGAAAAGGCGCGGCGCGATCTGCGCGAGCTGCGCGGCGACACGCCCGTGACGGTTGCCGACCGGGTCAGCTGGGAGGATATCAGTCGCGTCGCCGTTAACGCCCCGGCCCTGCCAGGCGTCATGCCCGAGGTGGGCCTGTCGCGGCGCTACCCGCTACGCGACGATTACGCCCATGTAGTGGGCTACGTCGGCGCGGTCAGCGACAAGGATCTCGAACGGATCGAGGCGCCCGAGGCGTTGTTGCGCCTGCCGCGCTTCCAGATCGGCAAGATCGGACTCGAGGCGCGGCGCGAGGATCTGCTGCGCGGCACCGCAGGCAGCCGTCGCGTCGAGGTGAACGCCGCCGGGCGCATCATGCGGGAACTGGACCGACAGGAAGGTCAGCCCGGGGCCGACATCCAGATCACGCTCGATAACGAGTTGCAGGGCTATACCCATGCCCGGCTCAAGGGCGAGAGCGCGGCGGCGGTGGTGCTCGATTGCGAGACCGGAGACGTGCTGGTCAGCGCGTCATCACCAAGCTACGACCCCAATCTCTTCGTGCGCGGGATATCCGTCGCCAATTATCGCGCGCTGCTGGAAAACCCCTACCGCCCGCTTCCCAACAAGGCGGTGCAGGGCATCTACCCGCCCGGCTCCACCTTCAAGATGATCACCGCGCTCGCGGCTCTGGAAGACGGGCAGATCGACATAAACGAGACGATCTATTGCCCCGGCCACAAGGAAATCAGCGGTCGCCGCTTTCACTGCTGGAAACGCGGCGGGCATGGCAATGTCGATTTCCACCGCTCGCTGCGCGAAAGCTGTGACGTCTATTACTACGAACTGGCCCTGCGCACCGGGATCGAGAAGATTTCCGCGATGGCCGAACGTCTCGGGCTTGGCGTGCAGTTCGATCTGCCGATGACCTCGGTGGCGCAGGGGCTTGTACCGACGCGGCAATGGAAGCTGGCAAACCGGGGCCAACCCTGGGTGGTGGGCGACAGCATCAACGCGTCGATCGGCCAGGGCTTTGTTCTCGCGTCACCGATCCAACTGGCGGTTATGACGGCACGACTGGCCACCTCGCGGCAGATCACACCCAGGCTGGTGAAATCCATAGAAGGCGTTGAACAACCCTCGGGCCGCGGCGAGGACCTGGGACTCAACGAGAACCACCTGCGTGAAGTGCGCCGCGCCATGTATGCCGTGACCAACAGCAATCGCGGCACCGCCTACCGTAGCCGCATCCTCGGCGACGATATTCGCATGGCCGGAAAGACGGGCACCAGCCAGGTGCGCAATATCTCGACCGGCGAACGCGCGACCGGTGTGCTCAGCAACAACGCCCTGCCGCGAGAGCAGCGCGACCACGCTCTTTTCGTGGATTACGCGCCTTATGACGCGCCGAAATATGCGGTTGCGGTGATTGTCGAACACGGCGGTGGCGGCTCGACGGCGGCGGCGCCCATTGCGCGCGACATCACGTTACAGGCGCTCTACGGCGGCGATCCACCGCTGGAGGCCTATCCCGCAGCCGACCGGCCCCGTATTCGCTCGCAACAGGAAGAACTGCGCGAGCGACGCCTGCGCCCGGAAACCGACGAGAACGATCGCGCATGAGCTATCTCGAACATACGGTCAAGACCACGCCAAGCGGGCCGCGCAAGATCCTCTATCTGAGCTGGCCGCTGGTAATCCTGCTGGTGGCCGTGGCCTCTGTCGGTTTCCTTATGCTCTACTCGGTCGCAGGAGGTTCGCTCTCGACCTGGGCCGAACCTCAGATGAAGCGCTTTGCCCTTGGGCTGGTGGTCATGCTCGTGGTGGCGATGGTGCCGATCTGGTTCTGGCGCAACATGTCGCTGCTGGCCTACCTGATCTCGCTCGCGCTTCTGGTCGCGGTGGCGCTGATCGGGGTCGAGGGCAAGGGCGCACAACGCTGGCTCGATCTTGGCGTCATGCGGCTGCAACCCTCGGAACTGATGAAGATCACGCTGGTCATGGTGCTGGCGGCCTATTATGATTGGCTTCCCATGTCGCGCGTCTCGCGGCCGATCTGGATACTGATCCCGGTGACGCTGATTCTCACACCGGTGGCGCTGGTGCTGCGCCAGCCAGACCTCGGCACCTCGATCCTGCTGCTGGCGGCAGGCGGGGTGATGATGTTCGTCGCAGGCGTGCACTGGGCCTATTTCGTGACCGTGATCCTCGCCGCAGCCGGGCTGGTCTTCGCGGTCTTCCAGAGCCGGGGAACCGACTGGCAAATGCTGGAAAACTATCAATTCCGCCGCATCGACACCTTTCTCAACCCCGAGTCCGATCCGCTCGGTGCGGGCTATCACATCACCCAATCCAAGATCGCCCTCGGCTCGGGCGGCTGGACCGGACGCGGTTTCATGCAGGGCACGCAATCGCGGCTCAACTTTCTGCCCGAAAAGCACACCGATTTCATATTCGTCACCTTGGCCGAGGAATTCGGCTTTATCGGGGCGGTGTCGATCCTGGGGCTTTACGCGCTCATCCTGATCTTTTGCATCGCCGCAGCGCTTGCCAACAAGGACCGGTTTTCCTCGCTGCTCATCCTTGGTATGGCGATGACGTTCTTTCTGTTCTTCGCGGTCAACATGGCGATGGTCACGGGGCTGATGCCGGTGGTGGGCGTGCCGCTGCCTCTGGTCAGCTACGGTGGCTCGGCCATGTTGGTCCTGATGATCGGCTTCGGCCTTGTCCAGAGCGCGAACGTCCACAGACCAAGGTGACCCATGCCCGTCAACATCCTCTTTGCCGCCCGCGCCGATCAATGGCGCATCTATGAAGCCCCGCTGACCAAGGCGCTGTCGGAGCAGGGGATCGATGCGACCCTGTCCACCGATCTTGCACCCGAAGACGTAGATTACATCATCTATGCCCCGGACAGCGCCGTGCAGGATTTCACCCCCTACACCCGCGCCAAGGCAGTGCTCAATCTCTGGGCCGGGGTCGAGAATATCGTCGGCAACCCGACCCTGTGCATTCCCCTCGCGCGGATGGTCGATCACGGGCTGACGCAAGGCATGGTGGAATGGGTGACGGGCCACGTGCTGCGGCATCATCTGGGCATGGACCGGCATATCCTCGGACAAGACGGCGAATGGCGCGCAGAGGCCCCGCCGCTGGCCAGCGACCGGCGCGTCACGGTGCTGGGTCTGGGCGCCCTGGGAGAGACCTGCGCGCGGATGCTGGTACGCCTCGGCTTTGCCGTCACCGGCTGGAGCCGCAGGCCCAAGGACATTCCCGGCGTAAGCTGCCTGTCGGGCGATGCCGGACTGCACGCGGCGCTCAAGGCCGCCGACATCCTCGTGCTGCTGCTTCCCCTGACCGACGAGACCGGGAACCTGCTGAATGCCGACGCCCTTGCGCTCTTGCCCGAAGGCGCGGTGATCGTGAACCCCGGGCGCGGGCCGCTCATCGACGATGACGCGCTCATTACCGCGCTGGACCGGGGCCATGTCGCCCATGCCACGCTCGATGTCTTCCGGGTCGAGCCCCTGCCCGCCGATCACCCGTTCTGGGCGCATCCGCAGGTCACCGTCACCCCACATATCGCCTCGGAAACCCGCCCCGAAACCGCGGCACAGGTCATTGCCGACAACGTCCGCCGCGGCGAGGCCGGCGAGCCGTTCCTGCATCTGGTCGACCGCGAAAGCGGCTACTGAGGCGCACACCAGCTACTTGAGAAGTGGCGGTTTATCCGGATCCGAGCCGGGTGCCGCACGTGGCTCCACCACGGGCGGTTCCGGCAGGTCAAACCGCAACCCGCAGCGCGCCAGTCGCGCCGCCACGGGATCTGAAGCGTCAAAGAACGCCACGTCGAGCGCCGCTGCCTCCAGCCCCGAAAAGGCCAGCACCTCCGACACCGCGCGCGCCAATGCGCCTTGCGCCTCGAAAGCGGCCCCGACAAAGCCCAGCATATGCCCGCGCGCTCCGCTCTCATAGGTCACGCCGACCAGATAGGCCGCGCGCGCCCGCCCCGTCATGGTGGCCAGCCGGGCATCGAGCGCAGATAGCACTGCCTCGGGCAGCCCCTTGGGCGCGCTGAATTCCTGCGCCCGCGCCTCGACCTCCGAGGGCCCTTCCGACAGCGTCTCGGCCAACCAGTCCACCGCCTCGGGCGGAAGCAATATCGCCGAAGGGGCCACGTCGAGATTGAAACCCAACCCCACCCCCTGCCCTGCCAGCATGGCCGCGATGCTGCGCCCGCTCAGCGCGGCATAGGGCACCGGGCGGCCCGCGAAGAGCGCGAGCCGGTCCTCGCGGTCGAACACGAGGACAAAGGAATTTTCTGGTAATTCAAATACTTCCGGATCAAGCACCTCGCCCTCCGGCTCGGATTTGAGCATCAGGTAGAGTTCGCTCGCAGCAAGTATCTCGTAGAACCGCAGGCGCGCGCCCGCATCCTCGGGGGCCGCCTCCATCGCGGCATGGGCTGCATCGAGACGGGTCGCATCAGTCATGGAGAACCTTTTGAACTTGGGCACGTAATTCGGGCAGGACCTCGGCCTCGAACCACGGGTTTTTCTTCAGCCAAGCGGTATTGCGCCACGAGGGGTGCGGCAAGGCGAAAAGGCGCGGTGCATGGTCGCGCCAGGCCTTGACCGTCTCGGTCACGCCGGTCTTGACGCCTAAGTGGTATTTCTGGGCATAGCCGCCCACGACCACGGTCAGTTCCACGTTTTCAAGGGCCTGCATCACCCGGTCATGCCAGGTCCGGCCACAGATGCGCGGTGGCGGCAGGTCCGACCCCTTGGCGTCATAGCCCGGAAAGCAGAACGCCATCGGCACGATAGCCACGCGCGATGTGTCGTAGAACTCAGGAGCGCTCAGCCCCAGCCAGTCGCGCAGCCGGTCGCCCGAGGGATCATCGAACGGCTTGCCTGACTGATGCACCCGCATCCCAGGCGCCTGTCCGGCGATCAGCATCCGCGCGGAGGGGTGAAACCACACCACCGGGCGCGGGTCGTGCTCGGTGTGGGTGGCGGCGAACCGCCCGGCGCAAAGCCGACAGGCGCGGATATCGGCGGCGAGGTCGCTCACGCAAGCACCACGCCCGCCTCCCGCATGCCTGCAAGCGCCTTGACGAGCGAGCCGTCGAGATCGATGCCCCGCGTCAGATCCTGCCGCACCGTCACGCAATATCCCAGCCCTGTCGCATCCACCGCCGAGAAGTTGACACAGAAATCAGTGGCCAGCCCCACCATGGTCAAATCTTCGATGCCGCGCGTGTGCAAATAACCATGCAGCCCGGTGGGGGTGGTGTGGTCATTCTCGAAGAACGCTGAATAACTGTCGATCGCCGGGTTATAGCCCTTGCGTATGATCAGGTCCGCCCGGTCGGTATCCAGCCCCTCGTGAAACGCCGCCCCGGCGTTACCCTGCACGCAATGATCCGGCCAAAGCACCTGCGGCCCGTAAGGCATGTCCACCATGTCAAAGGGGGCCTTGCCGTCGTGCGACGAGGCGAACGATGAATGCCCTGCCGGGTGCCAGTCCTGCGTCAGGATCACCGCCGGAAACTGCGTCATCAGTGCGTTGATGCCGGGCACGATGCTGTCGCCCTCGGGCACGGCAAGCGCGCCGCCAGGGCAGAAATCGTTTTGCATGTCGATCACGATCAGGGCGGTTGTCATGGGCGGGTCTCCTTTCCCCATAGGGGTAGGTGCGCGAAAGGCTTGCGTCAATGGCGGCGCGATGTCCTCTTGCGAGGCAAGCTAGACAGGCGTAAATCGCGCGCCATGTACAGGATCGCCGCACTTTATCACTTCACCCGGTTTGACGACCCCGCCGCGCTTCAGGGCCCGCTTCAGGCGCTCTGCGAGGCCGAGCGCATCAGCGGCTCGCTGCTGCTGGCGCGCGAGGGGATCAATGGCACGATTGCCGGGCCGCAGGCGGGTATCGCCATGGTTCTGGCACATATCCGCACCCTGCCCGGCTGCGCAGACCTGGAGTGGAAACACAGCAAGAGCGCCGAGCAGCCCTTTCGCCGGATGAAGGTGCGGCTCAAGAAAGAGATCGTCACCATGGGCCAGCCCGATGTCGATCCGCGCGCCAGGGTCGGGCATTATGTCGAGCCATCTGAGTGGAACGCCCTGATCCAGAGCCCCGATGTCGCGGTGATCGACACCCGCAACGATTACGAAGTGGCGATCGGCACGTTTGAGGGCGCGGTCGATCCCGAGACGCCGACCTTTCGCGATTTCCCCGCGTGGTGGGAGGCGAACAGGCACCGCTTTCACAACAAACGGATCGCGATGTTCTGCACCGGTGGCATCCGTTGCGAAAAATCCACCAATTACCTGTTGGGGCAAGGAGTGGAGGACGTCTATCACCTCAAGGGCGGCATCCTGAAATACCTCGAAGAGGTGCCGGAGGATCAAAGCACGTGGCAGGGTGAGTGTTTCGTGTTTGATGGCCGAGTCTCGGTGGGCCACGGGCTGCGCGAGGGGCCGCACCGTCTTTGCCATGCCTGCCGCCGCCCGATCCTGCCCGAGGACATGCGCCACCCCGACTATGAAGAGGGTGTGTCCTGCCACCTCTGCGCGCAGGAAACATCGGAGGCCGACAAGGCCCGGTTTCGCGAGCGCCAAAAACAGATGGCCCTGGCCGAGGCGCGCGGCGAACGCCATATCAAGATCGTTCACGAAGAGTGACCATATTTGAGTATTTGGACCATAAAGAAACGGCATCGGCTTCTTTATGGCAAAAATACTCATGTAAGGCCGCTCAGGCAGGCACTGCGCTCCGGGGTCTGGTGCGCAGCAGGATCAGCACCATGATCCCGATATTGAGGCCGTTCCAAGCAATACCGTTCAGGAAGGCCATGTGATAGCTGCCGGTCACGTCATAGATCCAGCCCGACATCCAGCCGCCCAATGCCATGCCCACGATGGTGGTCATCAGCACGAAGCCGACGCGGCGACCGGCCTCGGCGCTTGGCATGTATTCGCGCACGATCACCGCATAGCTGGGCACGATGCCGCCCTGCGCGAGGCCGAAGACGAGGCTGACGATATAGAGCGATGTCAGCCCGTCTGACGGCAGGTAGAGCATCAGCGTCAGCCCTTGCAGCGCCGAGCCGATGAGCAACGTGCGCACTCCGCCCAACCGGTCTGCCAGCAGCCCCGAGACCAGCCGCGAGGCGACACCGCCCAGAAGCATCAGCGACAGCATCTGCGAGCCGACGGCGGGTCCGTAACCCAGATCGACGCAATAGCTGACGATATGGACCTGCGGCATTGACATCGCCACGCAGCAGCCCACCCCCGCAATACCCAAAAGAAGCGCAAGCATGCGCGGCGACAACCCTGTGGTGCCCGCGCGCGCCGCCGAGAGGCTGTCGGCATGCGCTCGCGCCGCCACCGGCACGCGACGGCGCAGGGTCAGCGCCAGTGGGATCACAGTGCACAGCGTCACCGCCGCGATCACGAGATAGACCACGCGCCAGCCCTGTCCGGCAAGAATATCGGCAAGGATGACGGGCCAGACTGCACCAGAAAGGTAATTGCCGCTCGCCGTGATCGCCACTGCGATCCCGCGCCGCTTGAGAAACCAAAGCGAAATATCGGCGATGAGCGGGCCGAAGCTGGCCGCCGTACCAAAGCCGATGACCAGTTGCAGGCCAGAGAGAAAGAGGATCGAAGGGCTGAGCGCCGCCGCCCCGGTGGCTGTCGCGATGAGCAACGCCGCGCCGATCAGAGCCGTGGTCACCCCGAAGCGGTCCACCACGCGCCCGATCGCCATGTTACCAAGGGCAAAGCCCACCATCGTCAGCGTATAAGGCAATGACGCAGCCGCCCGGTCGACACCGAATTCGGCCTGAATCGCCGGCATAACCACGATGATTGACCAGATACCGACGTTACCCACTGTCGCAATGACCAGCGAGATGGCAAGCCGCGTCCATGAATAGCGGCTGTCAAGCAAGGCGATATCGGCACTCATGCCCGAGACGTTAGGCGCGCCTGAGCCCACTTGCCAGTGCCAAACGCCTGCGCCGCATCAGTCCACTTGAAAGACCTTTTCGCGCGCGGTGTGGCCCCGGATCAGGATCAGCCGCGATTTTGCGATTCCAAGCGCCCTGGCCAGCAGTTTCTGCACGGCGGCGTTGGCCTTGCCGTTCTCGGGCACGGTGGTGACGTAGACCCGCAGACGGTCTTCTTCGGCGGCGATGCGGTTGCGCGCGGCGCGCGGTGTAACGCGCAGGGCAATCTGCGCACCGGGTTGGGCCAGGTGGCTTAGGTCGGGGTCGCTCATATCGCCTGATAGCGCGCGATCCGATCCAGCCCAAGGGATTTGTCGCGATCAAGCCTTGACCCCGTGCCCACGCTTGCCGACATGTAGGGCGAACCGACCCGAAAGGCCGCCCATGCCCATGCCCAATCCCGCCGCACTCGATTTCCTGCAAACCCGCCGGTCCCGGCCTGCCAAGACGCTCGGCCTGCCGGTGCCCGACCGGGCTGCATTGCGCCCGCTCTTGCAGGCCGCCGTGCGGGTCCCGGATCATGGCAAGCTGGAGCCATGGCGGCTGATCGTGCTGGAACGCGCCGCGCTCCTGCGGCTGGCCGGTCTGGTGCCCGAGGTGGGCGCGCGCCTCGGCAAGTCGCCTGAGGATATCGCCAAGGGCCAAGCGCAGTTTGCCGATGCGCATCTCGCCGTCGCCGTGATCGAAAGCCCGAAGGCCTCGGAGAAGATCCCGCCGCTCGAGCAGACCTATTCGGCGGGCTGCGTGTGCCTCGGGCTGCTGAATGCCGCGCTCGCCGCCGGTTGGGGGGCGAACTGGCTCAGCGGATGGGCCAGCCATGAACGGGGCTTTGCCACCACGGCGCTCGGGCTCGCCCCGCATGAGCGGATCGCGGGGTTTGTCCATATCGGCACCGAGACGAGCGCGCCGCCCGAACGCCCGCGCCCTGATCTTGACGCGGTCACCGCCTGGGTTTCGGAATGATTTTTGCCAGCTTCTTCAAGGCTATGGGCCAGATTGGCGATCCGCGCTTTCGCAAGGTGCTGTTGCTTGGCGTGGGCCTCACGCTGGCGCTTTTGATCATCGCCTATGCCGGGGTGCTGTGGCTGGTACAATCCGCCGTCGGCGACAGCACCACCCTGCCACTCATCGGCGAGGTGACATGGCTGGGCGATCTGCTCGGCGGTGCATCGCTCTTGCTGATGATCGTGTTGTCGGTGTTTCTGATGGTGCCCGTGGCCTCGGCGATCACCTCGATGTTTCTCGACGTCGTGGCGCAGGCGGTGGAAGACAGGCACTATCCGTCTCTGCCACCGGCGGTGAACGTGCCCTTCGGAGAGGCGCTGCGCGACACGATCAATTTCCTCGGCGTCATCGTCGGGGCCAATACGCTGGCGCTCATTCTCTACGCGATTTTTACGCCCTTTGCGCCATTCATCTTCTGGGCGCTGAACGGCTATCTTCTTGGTATGGAGTATTTCACGCTGGTGGCGATCCGTCGCGTCGGGCGGATCGAGGCCAAGGCGCTGCGCCGTACAAACCGGATGACGATCTGGCTGGCAGGGGTGTTGATGGCATTGCCACTATCGCTGCCGATCGTAAACCTGCTGATCCCGATCATGGGTGCGGCGACCTTCACTCATATCTACCACGCTATTCAGATGCGGCACCCGGCCCCATCCGGTTGAACATGTCGATATCTTCGAGCGTGATCACCCCCGACAGGATCGTGCCGCCGATAATGATCCAGAGCACGAACGCGATGCCGGTGGTGATCCAGGCCTTCTTTTTCAGATGATGATGCTCGGGCGAACCCGCATGGGTGCCGGGCACGACCTTGCCCAAATCACCCTGCGTCTGGATGCGGATCGGCAGCACGATAAAGAAGGTCATGAACCAGATCACCGCAAGCAGCACAAGAGCAGAGGTAACCCCCATCAGACCTGCTCCAGTTCCACGAGGCAGCCGTTGAAATCCTTGGGGTGCAGGAACAGTACCGGCTTTCCATGCGCGCCGATCTTGGGCTCGCCGCTACCCAGAACCCGTGCGCCGGTTTCCTTAAGGTGATCGCGTGCTGCAATGATGTCATCAACCTCGTAGCAGACGTGGTGAATACCGCCCGATGGGTTCTTTTCCAGAAAGCCGTTGATCGGGCTGTCCTCGCCCAGAGGATAGAGCAATTCGATCTTTGTGTTGGGCAGTTCGATGAACACGACGGTAACGCCATGATCGGGCTCGTCCTGCGGCGCGCCGACATTTGCGCCAAGCGCGCTGCGATACTGGTCGGCGGCGGCGGTGAGGTCGGGCACGGCGATGGCCACGTGATTGAGGCGTCCGATCATGGCATGATCCTTTCGTCTGGTCTGCGGCTTTTATGGGGATCTTGTCCGCCCCTGACAAGCGACAGAGGGACGCAAGCCGCGCATTAACTTCGTATTCACCTAACGCGGGCCATGCTGAACGCAGTCAAAGCAAGAAGGACAAGCCCGATGAGCGACCTTGACAGCCTCGCCCCGCACCGCGCGCCCAGCCATCAGCGCCCGCTTCTGGGCATGACCGTTCTGGCCGTCGAGGATAGCCGCTATGCCTCCGAGGCGCTGCGCCTGATGTGCCTGCGCAGCGGAGCACGCATACGGCGGGCCGATTGCCTTACCTCTGCGTGGCGGCACCTGTCGGTCTATCGCCCGTCCGTGGTGATCGTCGACCCGGGCCTGCCCGATGGCTCGGGCATAGACCTGATCGCGGAGTTGGCGCGCGCGGTGCCGCGCGTGGGCGTGATCCTTGCCAGCAGCGGCGATCCCGGCACCCGGGCTGCGGCGCTGGGGGCGGGGGCTGACGGGTTTCTCGCCAAACCGACGCTGAGCCTCGGACTGTTCCAGCAAGAGATGCTACGCCACCTGCCGCCTGAGCGCTGCCCCTCTGGACCGTACATGCTGAGCGACGAGATGATCGCCCCCGACCCAATGGCCTATCGTGACGACCTCGACCATGTGTGCAGCCTTCTCCAAAATATGCCTGACCATGCCACGCGCGCCTATGTCACGCAGTTTTTGGTCGGCGTCGCACGCGCGGCGCGCGATGACGTGCTGGCGGATGCGGCGGCGGGTCTGAACGGCCATGGTGCCGATGCCGGGATCGCGCGCGTTCTGGCTTTGCTTGAGACGCGACTTGAGGCAAGCGTGGCGCTCTGAACTGGGCTGATTACATGTCCTGGGTATCGGCCTGAAGCGGACGCCATCATCCCTTGGCCTGTAGTAACCCCTTACTACCCGCACCCATCGCCGTTTGGTAAACTTTTCGGACCAACTGCAACGATCCGGAGGGCATGATGGCCAAAGCCATTCACAGCATGATTCGCGTTCTCGACGAGGCGCGGTCGGTTGATTTCTACAAACGCGCATTCGGGCTCGACGTGGCCGACCGGCTGGATTTCGAGAAATTCACCCTCGTCTACATGTCGAATTCTGAAAGCCCCTTCGAGGTGGAACTGACCGTCAACAAGGGCCGCACCGAGCCCTATGATCTGGGCGACGGCTATGGCCATCTGGCCGTTCTGGTCGAGGATCTGGAGGCCGAGCATGCACGGTTCATCGCCGAAGGCCTGAACCCCCGCAAGATCGTCGAATTCGCGCCGGACGGCAAACTGGTGGGCAAGTTCTTTTTCGTGGCCGATCCGGACGGCTACGAGATCGAGGTCCTGCAACGCGGCGGGCGCTTCAAATGACAGCATGGGCGCGGCCGGGGAGGGCCGCGCCCGTTTCATTTCATGGGAGGAGAACCAATGACCGATACCAAAGCCCGACAGGGGCTCTCACGGCGCGACTTGCTCGCGCGGTCCATGGCGGCGGGCGCAAGTTTCGTCGTCGGCAGCAGTTTCGTGGCCGCCACCGATGCCGCCTGGGCGATGGAGACCACGGCGCTCAAGCCCGAAACCATGGCGACGCTCATTCAGATGGCGCGTGACATCTACCCGCACGACCATCTGGCGGATGAGTATTATGCCATCGCCGTCAAGGGCTATGACGTGCCCGAGGCCGCCGGGGACGTCGAGGCCGGGATTGCCGGGCTGAACGCGGCGGCCCAAGGCAAGGGCCATGCCGATTACCTGAGCATCGGATGGGAGCGCGACCGCGTCGATATCCTGCGCGGCATCGAGGACAGCGCCTTCTTTCAGCAGGTGCGCGGCGGGCTGGTGACCGGCCTTTATAACCAAAAGGCGGTCTGGCCGCTGTTTGGCTATGAGGGCGAATCCTATTCCAAGGGCGGCTACATCAATCGCGGTTTCGACGACATCACCTGGCTCTGAGCCATAGCCAACTGAGGAGGACCCAACTATGGCTGCACCTTTTGATCTGAGCGACGACTCTGTGATCGTCGTCATCGGCACCGGCGCGGGCGGCGGCGTGCTGTCGAACGAGTTGGCGCAACGCGGCGTGTCCGTGGTGGCGCTGGAAGCGGGCGGGCGCTACCTGCCCGAGGATTACGTCAACGACGAATGGGAGAGTTTCGGGCAGCTGGCCTGGCTCGACCCGCGCACCACATCCGGCGACTGGCGCGTGGCGCGCGATTTTTCCGGCCTGCCTGCCTGGATCGTCAAGGCCGTGGGCGGCACCACGACCCATTGGGCGGGGGCGTCGCTACGCTTTCAGGACCATGAGTGGAAGGCCGCGACCAACTATGGCCCGGTGCAAGGCGCGAACCTTCTGGACTGGCCCATCGACGGCGCGGAAATGGCCCCGTGGTATGACAAGGCCGAGAAAAAGCTGGGCGTGACCCGCACCAACGACATGCCGGGGCTTCCGGGTTGCAACAATTACAAGGTGTTCGAGGCGGGGGCGAAAAAGCTGGGCTACACCGAGGTCCATACCGGCCGCATGGCGATCAACGCGCAGGAATATGACGGGCGCATGGCCTGCCAGCAGACCGGGTTCTGCTTTCAGGGCTGCAAATGGGGCGCGAAATGGTCGGCGGCCTATACGGATATTCCGCGCGGCGAGGCAACAGGCAATCTGGAGGTGCGCGAAAAGGCGCATGTGGCGCGCATCCTGCACGATGACAGCGGCACGGTAACCGGGGTCGAGTATTTCGACGCCGACGGCAATCTCCAGATGCAAAAGGCGCGCGCGGTTTGCGTCGCGGGCAACAGTTTCGAGTCCCCCCGCCTGCTGCTCAATTCCGCCTCAGCGATGTTCCCCGACGGCCTCGCCAATTCCTCGGGTCAGGTCGGGCGCAACTACATGCGGCACATGACCGGATCGGTCTACGGCGTGTTCGATCAGCCGGTGAAGATGTGGCGCGGCACCACGATGGCGGGCATCATTCAGGACGAGGCCCGGCACGATCCCTCACGCGGGTTCGTGGGCGGCTATGAGCTGGAGACGCTGGCGCTTGGTCTGCCGTTCATGGCGGCGTTTCTCGATCCCGGCGGGTGGGGGCGCGAATTCACCACGGCTCTGGACGCTTACGAGAACATGGCGGGCATGTGGATCGTGGGCGAGGACATGCCGCAGGAGACCAACCGCGTCACCCTCAACCACGAGGTCAAAGACCAGTACGGGCTGCCGGTGGCGAATGTGCATTTCGACGACCATCCCAACGATATCGCGATGCGCAACCACGCCTACACGCAGGGGGCAGCGATCTACGATGCGATGGGGGCCACGCGCACGCTGCCGACACCGCCCTACCCGTCGACGCATAACCTCGGGACCAACCGGATGTCCGAGAACCCGCGAGACGGGGTGGTGAACAAATGGGGCCGGACCCATGACATTCCCAACCTCTTCGTCTCGGACGGGTCGCAATTCACCACCGGGGCGGCGGAGAACCCGACGCTGACGATCGTGGCGCTGGCCATCCGGCAGGCCGACCACATCGCGGGGGAACTGTCACGCGGCAACCTCTGAGACGAGGCGGCCCGTCCTCTCCCGGTGCCCTCCTCTCCCCAGGGTGCCGGGGGAAAGTCCCCGCCGGTTGTGGGTGAAATTGGCCTGTTGCTGCCGTTGCCATGAGCCGCGCATCGTCGTGCCGCGGTGTGGCGATCCTAGGGTAGTTTGGCAGGGCTTTATGGCAGCCAAGCCCGGAAAACATCAAAGCGCAGAGCAGGTTGCAGCCAAATCGCCGCGCCGGGGGGCGGCACGGCGATGCGCGGCGGTCTTCGACCGCGTATCGCGCGGGTGCCTTGATCCAGTGGCCGCTCCAGGCCAACCCCGCCCCTACCCTTTCGGCAGATACGGGATCGAGCCTGCCACATCTGTATCGTCAATCACCCAGAAATGCCCCTCGCTGCCAGCCTGCCGGGCCTGTGCGAGCGGGGCATACTCGGCATCCTCGGCAAACGCGCGCGCCGCATCCGTCGAGGGAAACTCGATCAGCGCGATCAGGGTGGTGTCCGGCGCCGCGCCCTCGAGCGTGTCGATATTGGCGCTGCGCGACAGGTAACGCCCACCATGCTTTGCGGCGATATCGTGGGTGCGGGCCGCATAATCGGGCACCCAGGCGTCATCAGTGATCTTGACCTGCGCAATCAGATAGGCGGGCATGGTGGTTATCCTCCGGTTACCAATGGCGGACCCTGGGCCCACTCGACAGGGCGACAGCCTAATCAACGATGCGCAAAACCAAAGACACGTTTGCGTCAGCGCCGCCTTCACCTCTCGTATCAAAATTTTCCCCGCCGCCCGCAATTTTCCTCTTGCAGCCGCGCGCCAGAGTTTATAGATCACGCCTCACCCAAGGACGCGGGCGTAGCTCAGGGGTAGAGCATTACCTTGCCAAGGTAAGGGTCGAGAGTTCGAATCTCTTCGCCCGCTCCATTTTCTCTCTCACACCAGACAGATATGGGGCGATCCGCCGGGGCAGTCGTAGCCTTCCCTCTTGGCCTGTGGACCAAGCCGCAGTATAGAGCGCCCAAGCATCAGCGGAGGCCCCATGCGCAACGCCACGATCACGCGAAAGACCGCAGAGACCGAGATCACCGTCGAAATCGCCATCGACGGCTCTGGCCTCTATGACAATCAGACCGGTGTCGGCTTTTTCGATCACATGCTGGATCAGCTGGCGCGGCATGCGCTGTTCGACATGACGGTACGCTGCACGGGCGATCTGCATATCGACGATCACCACACGGTCGAGGATGTGGGCATCGCACTCGGGCAGGCGCTGAGCCACGCCATCGGCGACAAGCGCGGCATCCGCCGCTATGGCGCGTGCCTGCTGCCGATGGATGACGCGCTTGTGCGCGCCGCCCTCGATCTGTCGGGGCGGCCCTATCTGGTGTGGAACATGGACCTGCCCACGGCCAAGATCGGCACGTTCGATTCGGAACTGGTGCGCGAGTTCTTTCAGGCTTTCAGTACCCATGGCGGCATCACGCTGCACGTCGATGCGCTGCACGGCATCAACAGCCACCACATGGCCGAGGCCGCGTTCAAGGCGGTGGCGCGCGCCTTGCGCGAGGCGCTGGAAAGCGATCCGCGCAAATCGGATGCGATCCCGTCGACCAAGGGCAGCTTGTAACCCATGACCACCGTCATCGTCGATTACGAGAGCGGCAACCTGCACTCGGCGGAAAAGGCGTTTCAGCGCATGGCGCGCGAGACCGGGGC
>Ga0209938_1000567_pt1 | contig 20301 bp, 21 predicted proteins | sample SalPonR2_C_D1_MG_FD_185708 | JGI IMG/M metagenome (GOLD analysis project Ga0209938, IMG submission 185708) | Salt pond soil microbial communities from South San Francisco under conditions of wetland restoration - Salt Pond MetaG R2_C_D1_MG... ... | reverse complement strand
AGGCACAATTCACATCAATACGGTCAATAATCGCAATGAACACCCTGTACCTTACATTGCTGCAAGCTTCGACGATCACTTTTTCATTTCGCCAGATTCAGGAGTGATTAATTTACTGGTAAGAGACAAAACCCATAAAGTGGTAATGATGGAACCTGGCGATCATTATGTTCCTACTTTCCCGGAACTTAGTTACATCAGCAAGGGTATTTGTCACATACACCGCACCGGAAGTATCAAAGGACTTGGAACCCCATATACACTCAAAGAGACACGCTATTTACGACCACAAATTGAGTCCAATCAAATCATCGGTGTCATTAGCCACATTGATGGCTTTGGCAATATTATCACAAATATTACACGAAAAATATTCGAAGAGGCCGGAAGAAACAGAAAATTCTCTATCTTGCTCAAAGGAAAGCCACATGGCATTGAAAAAATTAGTGACGGTTACAATGAAACAGTAAATGAACTGATCGCAGTATTTAACAGTGGTGATTTGCTGGAGATAGCGCATATGAACTATCCTGCAAATAAATCGTTAGGGTTGCGTACAGGCGATCGAATTAAAATCACATTCAAATGATTACACGTATTACCAAATTTCAGCTACAGAAAGCCCATCGCAGGGATTTCTCAGAGTTCATGAAGCAATTCAGAGATGAACTAATCTCTGTAGATGGTTGCCAACACTTTGATGTGCTGAAGGACAAAACCGATGATCTAAGCTTCCAGATGTATATGATTTGGGATGAAGATGAAAAACTGGAAGATTTTCGTGTTTCAGACCTCAACAAACTCCTCACTGATAAAATTGAGTTGTTCACCGGGGATAATCCCACCAGCTGGACCGTTGAAACGGTATTTGATCCCGAGGAACTAATAAATCAAAAATCGCTGTTTGACTAATGCAACAAGAAGGAAACCTACAAACACTCGACACTTTTAAGAAACTTCTCGACATTATGAATGACCTGCGTGCTCAATGCCCGTGGGACAAAAAACAAACCCTCGAAAGTTTACGCAACTTAACCATTGAAGAGACCTATGAATTGGCTGATGCAATTTTAGAGCGCGACGGAGATGAAATAAAAAAGGAATTGGGTGATATTTTACTCCACATAGTATTCTATTCTAAAATTGGAGCAGAAAATGACTGGTTCACCATCAATGATGTAATGGAATCATTGAACCAGAAACTCATTTACCGGCATCCGCACATTTATGGCGATACCAAAGCCCAATCGGCCACTGAGGTAGAAGAGAACTGGGAGGCTCTAAAGCTAAAGGAAAAAGGACGCAAAAAGCGCGTGCTTGAGGGTGTCCCCAAATCACTTCCGGCCCTTGTAAAAGCTAACCGCATACAGCAAAAAGTACGCGGAGTGGGCTTCGACTGGACAGAGCGTGAGCAGGTTTGGGGTAAAGTTGACGAAGAATTGAGAGAAGTTAAGGATGAAATTGCACAAAAAAACTCACATGAGGATATTGAAGCTGAGTTTGGGGACCTGTTTTTCAGCCTGATAAATGCCGCACGGCTCTATGACATTGATCCGGAAACAGCACTGGAACGCACCAATAAAAAGTTCATGCAGCGTTTCAATTACCTCGAGTCACAGACCCTTCAAAAAGGAAAAGATTTACATAAAATGTCGTTGGAAGAGATGGATGTAATTTGGGAAGAGGCCAAGCAATTCGATAAGAAAAACCACTAGAACCACAACATTTAAATTCAAAAACTAAAAAAGCAGAAACATCGTCATAAGTGCTTCTGCTTTTCAATTCACGGTGCAAGAGAGTTATTGCATTTTAGCAAATTTTTTCTGTACAGTTTTCCGATACAGGAACCAATACAAAGCTGAAAGCAATAGCAAGAAAAACCCATACATCGGTGCAAGTAATGAAACCTGGAATCCGCCTGCAATCATTGCGGGTGAAATATCTCCGCCTTGTTGAATGGCATGCATTGCTTCATAAAATCCAACCATCTGAGCAAAAATACCAGTCAGGAAAGCAAAGCTTCCGAAAAACAAAATCCATGAGCTTTGCCGGAGCAAAAACTTCTCTGTTGCCTTTGGTGAAAAGTAGTTGATGATTGACTTTACAAAAAAGATGATTACAATAATCCACATAATGTAAATCAGGGACATAAAAAATGGTCCACCTTCGATCCAATGTTTAAACATAATAAATAGTTTTAATGGGTTTACAGGATCAATTTTACATCATTGCCAATGCAACTGAAAACTTTTTATGTCAAGGTACGATTTTACGCTTTCAGAAACAATTATTCCATTCTAAAACACAAAACATCCATTCAGAACTGATTACTTGTCGTTTGCATAAAATATCTCATTTTAACCAATCAAGCTTCACAAAAAACCTATCTTTGATTATATGAAGATAGATACCTTTCACAAAACATTTACAGGAAAACGCAGATGGCTCTGGCATATTCTGTATTGGATACTGGCAGCGCTCATTCTGCTTTTTGTGTTCATTAACCCAAAATTCGATCTTCAAATACGTCTTGTATTGGTGGCATCGATGATAGTTGTAAGCTATTTTCTCACCTGGCTTATTAATTACATTCTGATTCCCCGGTTTCTGTTCAAAAACAAAATCTGGACTTTTATTTATCTAGTATTTGGAGGATTCATATTTACCATGTGGATCAATTTTTTCGCATCTTTTGGCATACTGATCTATAGTGCTTATACGCTTCCGGAACTTTTGATTCCTAACGGACAGGATATTCTGATACTACTTGCTGGCAATTACATTATTGTTTTTACAGCCGTGGTAATTCACTTTATACGTGAATCGTATCGTCGAATGAACGAAAAAAACGAGATTGAAAAACAACGATTGCTCGCAGAATCAAAGCTTAAAGATGCCCAAATGAAGTTACTACAGGGACAAATTCATCCGCATTTTTTGTTCAACATGCTCAATAATCTTTATGGACTCATAAAAAAAGACACCAAAGAGGCACGCACTTCAATTCTGAAACTATCTGACTTGTTGGATTACATGCTTTACAAGGGAGAACACGAGTCTGTAGATTTAAGTAGTGAAATAACCTTCATAGAAAACTATATTGCCCTGGAGAAACTCAGGCATGATAAATCTTTCACTGTGCAATTTAATTACCCAAAAAATATCGAAGGTTATAAAATACCGCCATTGCTTTTATTTCCACTGGTAGAAAACGCATTCAAGCACAGTAGCTCCGGCGTTAAGTTGGCTCTTGATCTGGAAGGCGATCAACTGATGCTTAGAACCCAAAACAATTATCACCAAACCAAAACAGACAAATACCTGAATTCAGAAAGTAATGGAATTGGATTGAAAAACACCAGCGAACGACTTGCCGTTCTTTTTCCCGAAAAACACAACTTACAAATCCAGGACAACGGTGAAACTTTTATTGTAGACCTAAAAATCACTTTAACCAATGAATAACCGACCTAAATATCAATGTCTGATAATTGACGATGAACCCATAGCCATTGACATAATCGAAGAGCATTTGGAGGCCTTCGATCAGTTTGAGATATGCGGGAAGTTCACTAAAGCCACTGAAGCTATAGAATTATTAAACACGAAAGAAATAGATGTTTTGTTTTTGGATATCAATATGCCGGGAATTTCCGGAATTAATTTTCTCAAATCGCTACACCACGCGCCTGCAGTTATATTCACAACGGCTTACCGCGAATTTGCTATAGATGCTTTTGACCTCGATGCCATTGACTACTTGCTCAAACCCATTGCTTTTGACCGTTTCATGAAAGCCATTAATAAATTTCTGAGTCTCCAAACCAGCACAACAAAAACTACTGACCATAAAACAGATGAGCAAACACATGTCATTATAAAATCGAATAAAAAGAACTACAAACTGGCATATGATGAAATTTTATTTATCGAAAGCCTTGACAACTACGTAAAAGTCCAAACACAAGACCATTCTTATGTTTGCTACGAAAAACTCAGCGATTTTGAAACCGCTTTACCGGAAACAATCTTTCTGCGAATACACCGGAGCTACATCATAAACATTAAAAAAGTAAAGGCCTTCACAACAGCTTATGTAGAAATTGGGGAGCACCATTTGAATATTGGCAGAAATTTCCGTGAAAAGGCAATAGATATATTGAAGGAGAACCCATAAACTGAGATGTACTGTATTTTTTACAGCCTGGCAGTAGTAATATAACACTCTGATAGTAAAACAACATGCCGGTTTACATTAGCAAACCGGCATGCATTTGTTATTGTTTTCTGGTCGACCTATCTGGTTTCATAGGGTTCGTGTCCTTTTACAGGTTCGTATTCCTTAAGCTCCTCCAAAATAACCTCAATAGCTTTTTCCAATTGGGCATCTTTGCCTTTGGCCAGCTCGGCAGGGTTTTCAGGAACTTTCACATCCGGGTCTACACCATGGCCTTCTTTAAACCATGTGCCATCAGGGTTGTACATGCGGAAAGTTGGAACTGTAACCACGCCGCCATCAATAAGGCCAGGAGCGCCGGAAATGCCAATCAGCCCGCCCCATGTGCGTGTACCGACAAGTTTACCCAAACCGGCTTTGCGGAAATAATCTGGAAATGCATCGCCACCGGAGCCACTCCAACCGTTAATAAGCATTACCTTGGGACCAAAATTAGCTACACGTGGCCACTGCCAGTCTTTCTTGCCACGAACAGCCCAATAGGCCAATGGTTCGCGGTCGAGCAATTCAATAAACCGGTCTGGTATTTGTCCACCGCTATTGAAGCGCTCATCAATCACGAGTGCATCTTTATGGTATTGCGCTGCAAACTGGCGTACCAACTCATTTTGTCCATCAATTCCGGTAGAGCGTACGTAGATATAACCTGCGCGACCGTTGGTTTCGTCATCTACCTGCTTTCGATTCTGCTCTATCCATGCAAGATGGCGAAGACGAGATTCCGATTTTAGTGTTTTCACAATTACCTTACGAGCCCCATCTGTGGTGGGCTTATCATTCACTGTTAGCTCAACGGTTTCTCCTGCCATATCTTCAAAAGCGGCATAAGGCTGTTTACTTGCATCAAGCAGTACGGCATTCACCGCGAGCACATAATCACCTTCACTAACATCAACACCGGGCTCATCCAGGGGCGATCTCACCTCAGCATCCCATGGTGCACCACGCAATATGCGTTTAATTTTATACTGACCATTATCCACAGCCCAATCTACGCCCAGGTAGCCTATTCGCTTGTATTTACTTTGCTCCCTGTCTCCTCCACCCACATAGGCATGCGAGGCATTCATTTCTCCAATCAGTTCACCTAAAACATAATTCACATCAGAACGGGTTACAGCCTGATCTATAAGCTTGGCATATTGCTCACCAATGGCCTTCCAGTCCACACCGTGCATATTGGCATCGTAGAAAAAATCACGCTCAAGCCTCCAGGCATCCCAGAACATCTGACGCCACTCCTCCTTTGGATTTACAGTCATAATCATATTACTCAGGTCGGCCGGCTCATCAAATTTTTGCTTTGGAGCAATATCAATCACCCCTATTTTATTGCGGGCCATAACCATCATTTTTTTCTGATCAGCAGTTATTTCAAAGCCCTGAACACCTTTAATTATGGTTTTCACTTCCCGCTCTTTCAAATCATAAAACTGTACAGCACTGCGTTTTTCATTTGATCCGGCATTGGGATAACGCATAAACACTACCTTACCTTTGACTGCAGATAAATCGCTGTATCGACCAGCATCGACAGGCAGCAGAATCATTCTCCGTTCAAAACCTTCAAAATCAATCTTCACTGATTCATTCTTATCTTTTTCATTATCTTTCTTTTTCTTCTTTTCATCTTCTTTTTCATCATCCTCCCCTTCAATTTTCACCTCATCATTCTCAGATTTTAAAGGCGACTCGATTTTTGAAGTTAAGGGAATTGCTGCAACCATGGTTGAATTGGGATAAACAAATGTGCCGTCAAATTCGCTGTATATCGGGCTCATTTCCCGATTTGTCAGACAATAAAGATATTTTCCTTCCGGATCGAATGTCGGGTCGTAATTTGTATAAAAATCGCTTGTTACCTGATGTTTTTCATCAGTTTCAACATTATAAATAAATACAACACTGTTAATTTGATTCACTGACCGCGACCAGGTTAGCCACTTACTATCTGAAGACCAATCGAAACTGAAATTTAACAGACCGTGGTGATTTCTCCCATTTCCAGTATCGATTTTCCGGTTATCTTGTTTCTCGATATCGTAAATAAAAAGTTCCATTAGATGATTCACATAGGCCATTTTTTTACTATCGGGAGACCAATAAACAGGATACCGATAACCTTTTTTGAAGTCAGTAAGCGTGTTTGTTTCACCACTTTGAAAATCATGCAGGTAAAGCTGATATTCGCCTGATTTATCACTCCACCAGGCAATTTTTTGGCCATTTGGCGCCCACACCGGGTAGCGCTCTGCCGCACCGCTTGTTTGTGTGAGGTTGTGAGTTACTCCTTTTTCAGCCGGGATACTAAATATTTCGCCCCTGGCTTCTGCTACAATGCGATTTCCCTCAGGAGAAACATGAGCCCATTCAATCTGTTTCTTTGGGTTCTTTTGTTTAGGTAAAAGTGTAGTTTGGTCGGTCACCACATTTATATCCACCTCCGCATATTCCTGGGTATTCAGATTCATCAGGTACAATTTTCCGCCAGCCTCAAAAACAATATCAGATGGTCCGGCAGAAGGAAAATGCACATCAAAATCTTTGAAATGGGTCAATTGCTGATGTTTTTTGTTAGAAGTATTGTACATCCATATATTAAACCGCTTAGCTTCGCCTCTATCAGACAGATAGTAAATATTTTCACCTACCCACATTGGAAATTCTTCATTGGCATCGGTGTTTGAAATATTCCACGATTTTTTTGCCTCACGATCAAAAATATGAATATCGGGGGCCATACCGCCGCGATAACGCTTCCAGGTACGATAAATTCTGCTATTGAAGTTGAAAGCAATCTTTTTACCATCGGGCGAAAAACACGCAAGGTCGCCATAGCTCACGGCTACTTTCACGGGTAAACCACCATCCAGAGAAACTGTATAAAGCTGGCGGTACCGTTGACGACCACTTTTACGGGCAGAAGAAAAGAGTAATTTATTTTCTTTGGGGTGCCAGTCGAGCAGCAAGTCGCTTCCGCCATGCGATGTTACGCGCTCAGGCACACCCCCGCCGGTAGGAATTACATACACATCGCGGTTTCCACCATAATTACCCGTAAAAGCTATTTGCTGACCGTCGGGAGAAAACCGGGCCATATTCTCGGTACCAGCAGGCGAACTTAGTCGATTGGCTGTGCCACCATCTTTATCGACTACCCACAAATCGCCGCCGTAGGTAAATACAATTTTATTTTCAGAAACATCCGGAAAACGAAACATTCGGGCATTGATTTGTGCTGATACCGTTTGCAGGAATAATCCTGACAGTATCACACAAAATAAAATGGATCTTTTAAGCATGATAGGTTAATTTTAATTTGCAGTATAAATAACAGACGCTCAATATGCATCAATGTTACAATTTAAGTCTTTTTTTTTCAATTGAACAAACTTCCATTATTCAAATCAGGCCTGTGATGTTTGTATTTCCCACACTACTCAAAAAAAAAGGAGACCGGTCCTCAGCACCGGCCTCCTTGCAATAGAATGTTATCTATCTAAAAATTAACAGTGTAATTTATTTGCCCATTGGTGATTGCATCATTTGTTTCACCTTTTGAGTCAGGTTAGGATCATTTTGTACCTGTTTTGAAATACTTTGGTAACGCTTAAAAGTTAAATCTGACGACTGGATATGTTGTTGGATTTTACTTTGAGCATTGCTTCTGATTTTGGCTACCTTTTTATTGGCAGCATTGTATTTTTGCATTTCTTCTTCACCAGCCTGGGCATCTTGCTTTGCATCAGCCTCAGCACGTTGAATAGCTACAAAACGTTTCACATCAAGCTCCTCAGCTTCTATGGCTTTTACCATATCCTTTTGAGCTTGCTGATCAATAATCTGCAGCTGTTGCACAATGGTTACAAAAGTTTTCAGTTCATCGTCGTTTGGTTTTTTAGCGTCTACTGCATTCTGTGCTGTTACACCTATAGAAACCAGTGCCAATACCAATAAAATTGTTAATTTCTTTAAAATCGTCATAAATACCTCTCTGTTTTAGTTCTTATTGTTTAAATAAGGCTTTGAAGCGTTATCATATTTTCCCAACCCTAACAAGCCTATAAAATCAACCTTGTTATTGAAGTAAAACCAATCGCAGGAATTGTATTCTACATACTTTTTCAACATCTTCCTATGCATAAAACTACCTGTAGTTAAACTCAATACACAAAAGTAAAATTTATTTTCAGGTTCGAAAAAACAATTAAATTTATAGAATACCAAACGACATCCAAATTCTTTTAATATTGTTGCACCCCCTTTACAAATTGAGATAAAACTCCGATGCAGTATTTAAAAATTCTTAGTTTTGTGTTTTCAAAACAACCTAAGTAAATCAAGAACAACTGAAGCAGGTGACAAAAAGCAATTCAGCGAATGATAGTTTTTAAATCGGTTATTCTTATCTGTAAATAATTACATCCCGCTAATTATAAAGCGTGCTTAAAACAACATAACATTGACAAAAAAATTGACCATGCGCAGCATTCTATTAATCATCAATATATTTTTCATCTTTGCATCGTGCGGGAGACAAACACAAGAAGCAACGAACACCTCTATTACTAATGATTATGCCAAGCACTTTTCACTAGAACAAAAGGACGGATACACACTTCTGGAAATTAAAAATCCATGGATAGACGCCCAAAATATAAACTACCGCTACGCCATTATAGAAAGTAGTCAGGCCGAAATCCCTGATGGACTAAGGGTTATTCGTGCCGAACCCGGACGTGTGGCAGCAATATCAACTACACATATTGCCTTTTTGGAAAAATTGAACCGGCTTGGCAATCTTGTGGCAGTATCAGACAAACAATTTATTTACAGCCGCCGTTTTCATCATATCGACAGCACACAGGGCATAAAAGAGGTAGGTTTCGACACCAACCTAAATATCGAAAAACTACTGCAGCTGAAAGTAAAACTGGTTTTTCTTTATGGTATATCAAATGAGATTGAACCCATTCGAAAACGTTTGATTCGGGCAGGAATAGTGCCGGTAATGATTGGTGAATATATGGAACAGCATCCACTGGGTAAAGCAGAATGGATAAAGGTTTTTGGAGCTATATTCAACCAAAATAATGAAGCACAAAACTTTTTCGATTCCATTTCTAATGCCTACCTTCAGCTGGCAAATATGACTGATACGCTAAAAAGCAACCCCACTGTTTTTACAGGCATGCCCTGGAATGACACCTGGCATACACCGGGAGGCAACACCTATACTGCAAAACTAATTGAAGATGCCGGTGCGTCATATGTTTTTAAAAACGATACCAACTCGGTCAACTTCCAGTACGACACTGAAATTGTGTATGAACGTGCCGGCGAAGCTGATTATTGGATTAACCCGGGAACAGCAAATTCTTTAAAAGATATTGTTTCACAAGATACGCGACTTGAATTATTCAAAGCATACCAAAACGGGAAAGTATTCAATAATAATCGTCGGGCCTTACCATCAGGTGGCTCAGACTATATGGAATCAGGCGTGGTGAATCCGCATTTGATACTGGGCGACCTTATCCGTATTTTTCATCCGAACAAGGTCAGTAAAAAATCGTTTCATTACTATCAACAATTAAAATAATCATGAACCAGGCCCAAAAAATCATACTGATATCGGTAATTACTGTTGCCCTATTCATAGCAGACCTATTGTTAGGGTCGATACTAATACCTTTACGTGATTTTTGGGAATTGATAAATGATAAAAGCTCCAACGATTTTTTACACACCATTTTATTCAATTTTCGTTTCCCACGTGCATTGACTGCCGTGGCAGCAGGTATGGCACTGTCGGTTAGCGGATTAATTATGCAAACCGTATTTCGAAATCCGCTGGCAGGACCATTTGTGCTAGGCATTAGTAGTGGAGCAAGTTTAGGCGTAGCTTTGATTATTATCGGCTTTCAGACATTTGGTTGGTTTAGCCGGCTTGCTGTTTTATCAAACTGGACCGTGGTTACAGCAGCACTCCTGGGCAGCGGGTTGCTGTTATTGCTTCTTTTATTGGTTTCCACACGCGTAAAAGACATCATGACCATCCTGATTCTGGGCATACTATTTAGCAGTTCAGTTTCGGCACTGGTAAGTATAATGCAGTATTTTTCACCCGAAGGCGCCCTTAAATCATATGTAATTTGGACAATGGGGAATCTTGGAAATGTTACTGGAGGACAATTACAGATATTATGGCTTGCTACCGGTGCCGGTGTACTCATTGCCCTGCTCAATGGAAAAGGGTTGAATATTATGCTTCTGGGAGAACACTACGCCCAAACCACAGGCGTTAATATTTTTGTATTCCGGTTGTTTATTTTCCTTGCCACAAGTTTACTGGCTGGAGCTGTAACAGCATTTTGCGGGCCAATTGGATTCATTGGAATAGCTGTACCACATGTTGTAAGGCTCGTTTTTAAATCGACCAATCACTTCATACTTATTCCGGGCACTTTACTGGCCGGAGCCGCCATAATGCTCATGAGCGATATTGTGGCCCATTTACCTGGCTCCGACCGCATTTTACCCATCAACAGCATAACGGCACTTTTAGGGATACCGATTGTAGTTTGGATCATATTCCGTAACCGACATCTAAGTCAGGTATTTTAATGGTAGGAAACGAAACCCATATCAAACTCAAGAAATTGTCTGTTGGCTACAGTGCGGGTAGAAACAAACGCACAATCATTCCATGTATCAATCTTGAGGCACCACGCGGCAGCCTAATTGCATTGGTAGGTGCCAATGGAACCGGAAAAAGCACCTTATTAAAGACACTCGCCGGGTTGCAACCACCATTGCAGGGCGATATTGAAATTCAGGGGCGGCAACTGCAGGATTACGGAAGGCCCGAGCTGGCCCGCAAACTCAGCTTTGTAGGCACCCACTACGACATGCATTCCATGATGCGTGTCCACCAGGTTGTAAGTTACGGGCGATACCCCTACACCAACATTGTGGGTAAGTTACATGAAACTGACCGGGAACAAATTCGCAAAGCCATGCACGATACCGGTATTTTTCACTTGCGTGATGCATTTGTCGGTGAAATATCTGATGGTGAAAAGCAGCGCGTGCTTATTGCAAGAAGCCTTGCACAAGATACCGACATTATTCTGCTGGACGAACCAACAGCTTTTCTTGATGTGCGCAACAAATTTGAGGTATTACACTTACTTGGCAAACTTGCGCATGAGCGACAAAAAATTATTCTTTTTTCCTCACACGACCTGCAAATTGTGTTGGGCACGGCCGATCTGTTATGGTTTATCGATCAAAAAAAAATCATACAGGGACTACCCGAAGAGCTCGTGCTCAAAAATACCATCAACGAATTGTTCCGACACAGCGAGGTCTTCTTCGATCCGGAAGAAAATGAATTCAGAATACAACGGCAACATAAATTCACAGTTAACCTCAAAGGTACAGGAGCCCTTTTTAAATGGACACAACGGGCGCTTGACAGGCTGCACATTAAAACAGGCTCCCGGGAAGGGCTCCCGGAAATAACCATAGAAGAGCAAAATGGGGAGATCACCTGGATCGTATCATACGAAGACAAGACGCAACGGTTTCAGGCGCTGGAAGATCTTATCAGATATTTGTACAAGCTTGGATTAAAGTAACGCCTGCAACCTTTAGCAGGACTTGATTGCACCTAACATTAAAAAAGTTTAATCCTGAAACCCGGTCCGGATTTAAAACAACAACGGCACAATTTGTGTCAATAATAATATCAGGTTTCAACAGATAATATTAATTTTGTTGGGATGCATTGAAAATACATCCTTTAAAAACGAAAATCAATTTCACTATGAAAATAAAAACCGCCATATTATTAACCCTGGCTTTGACATTGTTGGCTTTAGCACCGTTAAAAGCGCAGCTTTTTGATGATGAAATATACAAATTTGCCCGTTCATTTAATATCATTGATAAATACTATGTTGACTCAGTAGACAGGAGTGACCTGGCAGAGACAGCAATTATAAAAATGCTGGAAGATCTTGATCCGCATTCAATATACATCTCAAAAGAAGATCTAAAAAAAATGAACGAGCCGCTGGAAGGCAGCTTCGATGGAATTGGAATACAGTTTAACATATTACGCGACACACTTTTAGTAGTGGCTACCATTACCGGTGGACCATCGGAAAAGGTTGGGCTCATGGCCGGCGACCAGATCATAAAAGTTGACGGGGAAAACATAGCCGGCGTAGGTCTTTCTAATTCAGATGTATTTGATTTGTTAAGAGGGAAACGAGGAACAAAAGTAGAAGTAATAATTAAACGCAGGGGAGTTAAAAAACCGCTCGATTTCACCATTACGCGAGGCAAAATACCAATAAACTCTCTTGATGCAGCCTATAAAATTAACGAGAAAACGGTATACATAAAACTTAACCGCTTCTCTGCCACCACAATGAATGAATACCATGAGCATCTTGAACAACTGGGTATGCAAAGCATCGAAAACATTGTACTTGACTTAACCAACAATGGCGGGGGTTACTTAAAAACAGCCATTGACCTGGCAGATGAATTCTTAAAAGACGACGACCTCATTGTGTACACCGAAGGATTAAAAGCCGAAAGGGAAGACTATAGCGCCACCAGCGGAGGCGAATTTAAAGAAGGTAAAGTCGTAATCATGATTGATGAAGGCTCAGCCTCTGCCAGTGAGATTGTAAGTGGAGCAGTACAGGATTGGGATCGCGGTATAATTGTGGGGCGGCGCTCTTTTGGAAAAGGCCTTGTGCAAAAACCTTTTGGACTGCCTGACGGATCAGCAATGCGACTCACTGTAGCACGTTACCACACGCCAACCGGCCGGGTTATTCAAAAACCCTACGACAATGGCGTAAAAGACTATCATCGTGATATTTTAAAACGTTATGAAGGTGGTGAATTCATGCACAAAGACAGCATTGACTTCCCTGACTCCCTGCAATACAAAACATTAAGAAAACAACGCACTGTATTTGGAGGAGGAGGCATTATGCCCGACATATTTGTACCAATAGATACAACCCATTACAGCGACTATTATCGTGACCTTATGCGAAAGGGCATTTTCAACCAATATGTGCTTACAGAAATAAACCGGGATCGTAAAAAATTACTAAAAAAATATCCTGATTTCGCTTCATTCAAGGCCAATTACAAAATGACAGAAGACCTTTTTGAAGGGCTAATTGCATATGGCAAAGAAAATAATACTGAACCCACAAAAGAGGAGATGGAACGTTCAGAACCAGCCATTAGGCGACAGCTCAAAGCTTTAGTCGCCCGAACGCTTTACGGATACCATGAATACTTTGAACTCATTAACCCACTGGACCCCATTTATAAAAAAGCGGTGGATATTATCTCTAACAATAAAAAATACAACGAGATACTCCAGAAGAAGAATAATTAAAGTGCAAGAAGGAAGAAAAGGGAAAAATGATGATGCTGGAATGGCTTTCCAAAAACTGGGTTGAGGTAACAGCTGCAATTCTTGGTGTGATATACCTTGTACTGTCAATCAAACAAAATATCTGGTTATGGTTTTTTGGCTTGTTGACAAGCGTATTGTATATATACGTTTTTTTGACCAGTAAATTTTATGCCGACATGTCGCTTCAGGTATACTATGTAGTGATTAGCATTTATGGTTGGATGCATTGGCAAAAAGGCGGCAAAGTTACAAAGGAACTCCCTGTATCGAGTAGTGGCAAAATGCTGATGAGCTGGCTTTTGGGCTCCTGGATTATTTTATGGATCGGCATGAGTGCTTTTCTGATGTACCAAACAGACTCCGATGTACCAATTGGAGATGGTTTTACCACTGCAGGAAGTATTGTAGCAACCTGGATGCTTGCCCGTAAAATTAAAGAGCACTGGATCTTTTGGGTCATTATTGATCTTGTTTCACTCATTTTGTACATCGAAAAATCGCTTTTTGCCACTTCCGGGTTATTCCTGATTTACACTACAATGGCAATTGTAGGATATATAGAATGGCAACGGGATTATAAAAAACGACCTGTAAAGCAAATCTTACGCAGGTTTAAACTACAAAGACAACATCTACACCATGAATCATAAAGGTACCCGTATAGCGATAGTAGGCCCCGAATCGACCGGAAAAACCATTCTTGCACAGAAACTTGCAGAATACTACAAAGGCAAATGGATTCCGGAATATGCGCGCGATTACATAGAAAAACTCGAACGCCCTTATAAATTTTCCGATATAGAGCACATCGCCCGGTGGCTGATTGATGCTTACGACAATTGCCAGGATGCGGCCTATCCTGTTTTCTTCGATACCGAAATGATCATTACCAAAGTATGGTTCGATGTGGCTTTTGGAAAGTTGCCCGACCAGATGGAGAAATGGCTAAAACATATGAATTTTGATGCATTTTTGCTGTGCTACCCCGACTTACCGTGGGAACCTGACCCCATTAGAGAAAATGGCGGCAAAATGCGGGAAATACTTTACCATCGCTATCGTACCGAAATTGAAAAACTGCAAAAACCTTATCAAATTATAAAAGGACATGGCGCTGAACGCATGGCCAATGCATCAAAAGCATTGAATAAGTTGACCGGCTTGCCTGACTTAACCAAAACAATTAAAGCCGACCACAGCTTAAAAGCATTGTTATAATAGGCTCAGATGCTGTATTTCTTTACTGATTTTTCTCCAAAATGGAATAAAATCTGATAACCTTTATGAACTAAAAAACCGACAGAACCACACCAAGAATAATACACGCCAAAATGAGCAGATAAGTATAAAAATTGCCGAAATTCAGCGTCCAACCCCGGTAACGATCCTGTTTTGGCACCACCACTCTTTTATCTTTTGGGTCATAGTAAAAGATACTCAACTTATAATTATCAGGGTCGAAAATCTCTTTTTCAAGATTATTTTTCATGGATTTTCAGTATTTATAAAATTCACAATTGCTTCGATAAACCGTTCGTTTACTTCGAGCGATGGATCCGTGTATGATTCAATATTTTCCTGCATGCCACCTTCAATGGTTTTAAATATGTGATTCATATTTTCGATCTCTACATAATCAACCTGTTCGCGCCCCCCTGCCAACAATTGACCCTCGTTCCTGTCTATTTGAATATCTTTGCTGCCTTGCACTACCAGTGCTGGCGTTTCAAGGTTTTTAATCAGGCTAACCGGATTGTATTTAAACCAGCTAATAAGGTAAGGTTGCACAGATGATCTGAAGAGCGCACCCATTTGAGGAGGCACATTCTCAATCAGGTGTCCGTTTTTCAAACTGTCAATAATTTGCACTACCGACTCAAAATAATTTTTTGGCAGTTTCGGTTTCAGCTGTTTTTTTAAAATCACATCTGCACTATTTCCGGCACCACCAACTGAGATAAAGCCACTCACATCCATATTCTGCAGTGCAATAAGACCAATTAGTGAACCCTCACTATGTCCTATCACATAAATATCTGAATACTCATTTTTTTGTAAGTAATCAATTATTAATTTTAAATCCTTTGCATATCGATCAATAGTTAAGTCGGACTCGTGAAATTCAGTATAGGTACTTTTTCCCACACCTCTTTTATCGAACCTTAAAGTTGCGATCTGTCGATCGACCAAAGCCTCAGAGAGGTATTTCAAACTATTATTTTGGATCTGAGGCTGATTACCGTTGATATCTGTTGGGCCCGAACCGGCTACGATTACTGCCATTGGCGGATTATCAATATTGGTCGGCTCTGTCAATACAGCATGTAAAGACAAGTCTGAAAGCTGAATTGAGACAGTGTCAGTCCTCAACCCTGACTTTTGAGCCATCACTAAAGATGAAATCAATAAGGTTAGAAAAACAATTGCGACTTTTCTCATTTTACATAAATTTTATTAAGTGTAAATTTAAAAATGCAGAAATAATAATTGCAGCGATTAAAGAACCAATAAAAAGGAATATGGATATGGGTTCTTTTAAATTGGCAGAAACTTTAAATGCATTATACATTAATGTTATAAGCCAAATGGTCATTAAAACAACAAAAATAATCAGGCAAATAGCAATAATTATAGCTCCATCACTCAGTTGTATCGGCTCACCCTGATTCATTAAATGATACAGAATATAATCGCCAAAACGCGTCATAGCATCTGAAAACCCTACAAGAGCAGCTAACAAATACGGACTTCTGGCCAGTGCTTGTGTTCCGAAAACATCAATTACGCGAACTTTAGATTTAGAGAAAATAATGGATACCAAAAATAACAAAACACTGACTACAATCCAGTTTAACAAACTCTGAATAATATAATACCCTACTGTATAGTCGGTTCCAAGTTTTACTGAAATCACATCCGGAAAATGTGTATGGCTAAAAAAACCAATTAAAGAAGTAAGCACAATAAGCACAACTCCAATTGCCAGAGCATAACCACCTGCAATATATCTGAATGGATTAATGAGTTTTCTTATCATAACATTTCTTTTTGTATGTGCCCAATTTTCCCAATCAACTCATCAAGCATATTTCTTACAGTAGGATAACTCAGCTTTAATTTTTGAGCCATTACTTTCAGACTGCCACTACTCTGAACAAAAGCCACTATAAATTCCTGCTCTTTGGCATCGAGCTTTAAGAGCAAAGGTAAACTGTACATTCCATTAATATTTGTTCCGCAAGCATCACAATGCAAGCTTTGAACCTTCAGTTCCGAGTCACAACTCGGGCACAAAATCGGCAGCTTCTTTTCCATAATTCATAATTTACACAAACAATATTACAAGTTAAAATTAACTTTTACAATACTTTTATTAATTTTATTAAATTATTATTTAACTTAATTAATTAATCCTTTAATTTATTTAATCCAGCACCATCTCATCAACAATTAGCAACGGCACGAATTTTGAACAACATCCTTAAGCACTTAAACATCTCTAAAAGCCAATTTTTTTTGTCTAAAGTATTACTTACACGAAAGTTTTTCAGATTATAAAAATCGCCAAAAGCCTCACTAATAACAACGAACGGGAATTTTCCAACTGCAACATTTTATTATTTTTGTGAATAAATTTTTCAAAACATATGCAATACCGCAACCAATTAAACAAAAAGGTATCTGAAGAATACTTCAATACGCTGAAAGGGCTGATCACCAAAGTGGTTGCGCGCTATATTGCAAGAGGAGCAATACCACGAAGAGAAGAGGCAGATGTAGAAACTGCAATAATTGAAAAGTTTTTACTCAAACAAGAGCAAATAGACAGCGCATTTCAGGGTAAAGCAAAAGTCACGACTTATTACATTGCTGTAATAAATCGTATGTGCGCTGAGGTAATCCGGAAAGAACAAAAGCATTGGTACTCATTAAGTGAGCATGATGACAAAAATATTCTTAAGGATTCCACAGTAAGTTTTGACGCCGCAAAACAAACTCTGGTAAAAGAAGAGCTTAAAAGATTTAGAGCAACATTAATGCTTTTCAATGGTTCAAGTGCCAAAGTATTACTTTTTTTAAAGTTCTATTATGATATACCGATAATAGAACAGGAAATTCGGAATTATGCAGGAGACAAAACAGGAAAAGCACAAAAAATTATTGAAAAGCGTAGCGAATTATCAAAAGCACAGATAAACCAAAATCTGGCAGAGTTGGTTTTATTGGTTGAAGGCAAAGAAGTAGGTGGCGATGCTGTGAGAATGTGGATCAACAAGCAGATAGATACGCTATTACGCAGGTTAAATGGCCAAAATAAGAGTTTCCACAACAAAGAAACTATTGGTGTGATGCTTGAGATGCAATACAATACAGCTTAATACGCAATACAAACAAAAATACATTGATCATGCAAAATGAAATACAACATTTAAATCCGGAGCAAATTGCAAGTATTGCTGATGCTATCAACAACAATACTTACGAACAGCTCCCGGAAGGCTGGCGTATGCATTTAACCGAATGTGATCAATGCGCAGAAGAAGTAATCAATGTGGCAGAACTCTCATCTGACACTGGAGTTATTGAGATACCATTCAAAAACAATGACACACCCCAGGTGCCACGAACTTTGAGCGGAAACAATACAAAAATACTTTTTGGCGTAGCCGCAGCAGCTGCCATTATAGCTTTTGCCCTGATTTTAAACATACCCTGGAATAATGAAACTGACCTGCATGATATGCAGCAAAAGCAGGGACTTGCAAAATCTGAAAATAACGAAATAAAGGACACAACATCTGACAGCACTGTTTCAAAAATAGAGATACAAAACGAAGAACCTGCCCTTGCTAAAGCTGAGGTAACCGAGCACAAAAATAAGACTGATAAAAAAGCTACAAACAATAAGCTTTTAGCCTATTATGAGCCAAATCCCAAACTTGAAAGAATGTATAAAAACATGCAGGGCGGTTACCGTGGAGAAAGCATTGAAGTAATTACAAACGCTGAAATGCAGTATAAAAAAGGAGCTGTACTCGAGTGGAAAAATCCCGATAACAACACACTGTATGTAGAAATATTCAATAATAACGGTGAAGAAGTGCGCAGAAAAATCACCACAGAAAACAAATATAAACTCCCCGAATTAAACCCCGGCCTATATTACTGGAAACTAATTGGAGAAAACTTTGACTTACTATTTGTAGGCAAAATTATTGTGAATTAGCAGTCATTTTCACCAATTAAACAACAGTTTATAATACTATAATCCAGATCAATTTCAAAGCTTTTAATATCCACCTCTGAGTTAAGCAGGTGCTGACTACTCATTTTAACCTTTACTCAACAGCTGGCTACAGCGCTTTTGCAGAAACCTTTTCCACACAAGAAGACAGAACAAACCACCTGGTTTTTCATTAAAATCACAGGGTAATCGTTATTTGGAGATTTCACAACTTTTGTAATTTCTTCAGACTAATAATTCAAGGTGCCGATAAGCTATTCAAAAAAATTAAAAAAACTCAAACTCCTACTATACAGAAGCGTAGTAGTGCAATCGATCTTTTTGCAAAAAAAAAACGATTCACAGTATTTCAAATTCCTAAGTTCATGCAACCAATACTTCAGAAACAACTAAAAACTCATTCAAGTTGAATTTTAAATTTATATCATTATGAAAATTAAAAATTTATTACTATTCGTTCTTATTGTAGCATTTTCGATTCCGGCTACAGCTCAATTAAGAGCACCTTTTAAATCAGAGAGTACAGGAATAAGATTTGTACAACTTCCTACAGCAAAGAAGAAATTCAGTACGTTAACCATTAAAACAACCCAAAAAGCAAGAGCTGGCGAGAAAGTAGCAGAGGCCACAAAAAAAGCTTCGGCAGCGGCCGCCAAGTTTGGGGTTTCAATCGAAGATAATAGCGGGATGCTCGCCGACAAAGAAGCTGCAGAACGCACATATAATTTAATTCCTGAAATATTCCCTACTGAAGGTGATCTGTTACTTGAAGTATTTTTCTACGACAAAAAACTAATTAAAACACCATCCGAGCCCCTTAAATTTTATGATGGAGCCGAATCTGAAGTGAAAGTTGAGTATAAACTTTACAGCATGCCCGGCAAAAAACTCATAGAAGAAGCAGGACCATTTTGGGTAGCAGGTAAAGGAAGTTCAACAGCAGGTCCATTGCAGTCAAGAGAAGACCTTTATAATGATCGCGTGAGAATTTCCAGAGGCTGGGCAAAAAACGAAATTATGCGCAAGTACGCATTGAAACATGAATATGTACCCATTGAAGTTTATACGATCAGAAAACTAAAAGGTACTGATGACGACAAGCAAGAAGAGGCACAGGAAAAATTCCTTGAGCTTGCCAGAAAATTCAGAACTCAACAAGGTGAAGCCGAGTTTGAAAAAGGAGTAAATGAGTGCATTGCCATTTGGGAAGGTCTACTTAAAAAATACCAGCCCGGAAAAGATGCAGCTGTAAACGACAGAAGTGTATTCGCACTTTACTACAATCTTGCTACAGCCAATTACTTGCTTGGCAATATGAGCAAAGCAGACGATTATGCCAATAAAGGAGCAAAAGCAACGGCC
>Ga0209938_1000565_pt1 | contig 20357 bp, 15 predicted proteins | sample SalPonR2_C_D1_MG_FD_185708 | JGI IMG/M metagenome (GOLD analysis project Ga0209938, IMG submission 185708) | Salt pond soil microbial communities from South San Francisco under conditions of wetland restoration - Salt Pond MetaG R2_C_D1_MG... ... | reverse complement strand
CTCGGATTCAGTCACTCGCCGGACATCGGGGATCCGCAAACTGCCCGATCCAATGACCCCGGCAGCCCGGAGCGTGTCAGCAAGCAGCTGCAGACCTTCCGCCTCCCGGATCAGCGCATCGGGGAACGTGGTGGCATTGTGTTTGATAAATTCAGACATTGCGCCATTATAGATGCCGGAAGTGCGTCAACTCCAATTCTTGGTTTTGACCGGACGGTGATGGAAAATAAAGGCGACATTCAATCCCGTACAGGATGGCCTCATGCCTTCATTCAGTAAACGCAAAGCAAAGCAGCAACTTGACCGGGAGGCTGGTAGAATTCACGACGAAGATGTCGGCGATTTGCTTTCCCGCCAGCAGGCCATCGAAGACAAGGTCCAGAACAGTGGCAAGCTGCAACGCTTCAGCTCCGACATCAAGCTGATGTTCTCCATGCTTCGGGATTACTGGCAGGGCAACTACCGGGAAGTTCCCTGGAAAAGTGTTGCTGCCATTGCCGGGGCCCTGGTTTATGTCATGAACCCGATGGACGTGATTCCGGACCTGATTATGGGCTTCGGTTTCATCGACGATGCCGGGGTTGTCGCTCTCTGTCTGAAAATGGTGGAATCAGACCTGTTGCGCTATGCTGCGTGGAAACAAAATAAGGAAGAGCCTTGGACTTCGCAACCCTCATAGGACTGCTTGGAGCAATCCTTCTAATCTCGACGGCAGTTGTGCTGGGGGTCTCCCCCGGTGTTTTCCTCAACCCGGCTTCACTGCTTATTGTGGTGGGCGGCAGTTTCCTGGTGGTACTTGCAAAATTCAGTTTCGGCCAGTTTTTTGGGGCGTTCAAGGTCGCCATACGGGCATTCAAGTTCAAACTGCCGGACATGACCAACAGTATTGAAGAAATGGTGGAGGTCGCGCAGATTGCCCGTAAGGAGGGCGTGCTGGGCATTGAGGGAAGGGAGGTCTCATCCCCGTTTCTGAGCAAGGGCATCCAGATGCTGGTGGATGGCCATGACGGCGAAACCATAAAACACTTATTGAATAAAGAGCGCCTCATGACCCTGGAGCACAATCGCTCAGGGGCAAGAGTATTCACCGCGCTGGCAGACGTGGCCCCCGCCATGGGCATGATTGGAACGCTGATTGGCCTTGTGCAGATGCTTTCAAACATGGAGGACCCGAAATCCATCGGTCCGGCTATGGCCGTTGCCCTGCTGACCACACTGTACGGTGCGATGATCGCCACCATGATTGCAAGCCCCATTGCCGACAAACTGTCACTGAGGATGACTCAGGAAGCACAGCTGCAGTCGCTTTATGTCGATGCACTGGTCGCGATTCAGGAGGGAACCAACCCCCGTATCATTGAACAGATGCTGTCGAGTTACCTGACTCCGAAACAGAGAGAGCAACAGGAGCAGTCTGCAGAGGCAGCGGGATAGCCACCATGGAAGACCTGCCAGAGGAGGAAAAACCAGGCATTCCGGCATGGGTGGTGACCTTCGCAGATCTGATGTCGCTATTGATGTGCTTCTTTGTGCTGCTGCTGTCCTTTTCGGAAATCGATGCCCAGAAATTCAAGCAGATCGCCGGCGAGCTTTCCCAGGCCTTCGGCGTTCAGCGGGATGTGCCGGCGCTGGAAATCCCGCAGGGCACCAGTCCGATCTTTGACAAATTCTCACCCGCACCGCCCGAACCCACCGTGCTTGACGAGGTGCGACAGACCACAACCACCGAAGCACCGGAGCTGGAGACGCTGAAAAGCCCGGAGGAAACCGCCGTGGCAGAAGCCGTGCAGGAACAGATGGACGAACATGTCGACAGCCTTCTTGCGGTTCTCGAACAGCCCGTAACAGAAGGCCGCATCTCCGTCTCCCAGGATCAGACCCGCATTGTTATCCGGATCGAAGAAAAGGGCTCATTCCCATCCGGTTCCGCCGACGTCACCTATGACTTCGAGGGACTTCTGCTGGATATGGCGCCAGTACTGGCAGACATGCCCGGCGACATCGCCATTGAAGGGCATACCGACGACCTGCCTATCCGCACCAGCCAGTTTGCCAGCAACTGGAATCTGTCTGCGGCCAGGGCTGCTGCAGTTGCCAATGTGCTTCTGGCCCGGCAACAGCTGGAGGCTGAGCGGGTAAAGGTTACCGGCATGGCCGACACCGGACCCCGGGTGCCCAACACCTCCGCCGCGAACAGGGCAAAGAACCGGCGCGTGGAAATCATTCTTGACCTCGCCGAGCACGTTGAGGAAGAGGTTATCCGCCTTCGTGAACTGATCAAAGCGGCGCCTGGCGGCGAGGATGGCCAACTGATGGAACCCACCATCGAACCGGTGCCTGCGGGCAATAATAGCCTGACCTGGTAGCCGGATACACCGACGCACCATTTTAACCCTTTCAGCACTGTAATCGTGCGCTCGCTGCACCAGTTGCTGGCGTTGTTGAAAAATACCCCCCTGTTTCAATCCTGCTATACAGCCGGTTACGACAAATGTCAGTTCTGGCGCGCTGTTTGCTAACCCAAGTCAGATAATACGTTCAAAACGCCACCCAGCGAGACGTGCCAGACCATGCTGATCCAGACTCCGGGCGAAGGCCTTTACGACGAACTGTTTGACGAGGGCCACCGCGTCCGCCCTCACTACCGGACACTTGAAAACTGGCTGGTCAATTCTGACGAAAGCCTGATTGCGGAAAAACGCCGGGAAGCCAACGTGCTGTTTCAGCGCCTTGGTATTACCTTCAACGTCTATGGCCAGGATCAGGGTTCAGACCGCCTGATCCCGTTCGACCTGATACCCAGGGTCATCTCCGCATCGGACTGGCAGAAACTGCAGAGCGGCCTGCGTCAGCGGGTTAATGCCCTCAACCGGTTTCTGCATGACATCTATCACAACTTCGACATTGTCAAAGCGGGCGTTATCAACGCCGAGCAGGTATTTGCCAACCCCCAGTACCAGCCCGGCATGCAGAATCTCAAGCTGCCCAGGAATCTGTATTCCCATATCGCCGGGATCGACCTGATTCGCCATAACGACGGTGATTTCTACGTTCTGGAGGACAACCTGCGCTGCCCCAGTGGCGTGTCCTACATGCTGGAAAACCGCCGGATGATGATGCGCCTGTTCCCGGAACTGTTTGCCGAAGCACCGGTGGCGCCAGTGGATCACTACCCCGCTCTGCTTGGAGAAACATTGCGGGCGGCATCACTCAAGCCCGATCCCACTGTGGTGGTGCTGACACCGGGCCGGTTCAACAGCGCCTATTTCGAGCACGCGTTTCTGGCCCGTCAGATGGGTGTGGAGATAGTCGAAGGCGCCGACCTGTTTGTCCGCAAGAACCGGGTGTACATGAAAACCACCGTTGGTCCGCAACAGGTGGATGTGATCTACCGCCGCATTGACGACGACTTCCTCGATCCGCTGTCCGGTAACCCGCAGTCAATGCTGGGTGTGCCCGGCCTTTACGGTGCCTATCGCAGCGGCAACGTGGTGCTGACCAATGCCATGGGTACGGGTGTAGCCGACGATAAATCTATCTACCCTTACGTCCCGGACATGATCCGCTTCTACCTCAGCGAGGAGCCGATTCTCAAGAACGTGCCTACCTGGCAGTGCCGCAAACCCAAGGACCTGAAGTACGTACTGGAGCACCTGCCGGAACTGGTGGTGAAAGAGGCCCAGGGTGCCGGCGGTTACGGCATGCTTATTGGTCCCCGGGCGACCAGCAAGGAATTGAGACACTTTGCTGACCTGCTCAAGGCCAGACCCTGCAATTACATCGCCCAGCCCACACTCAGCCTCTCCACCTGCCCCACTTTTGTGAACGAGGGTATCGCGCCAAGGCATCTGGACCTGCGGCCATTTGTCCTGAGCGGTAAAAAAGTCCAGATGGTGCCCGGCGGGCTGACCCGGGTGGCGCTGGAAGAGGGCTCGCTGGTGGTGAACTCCTCCCAGGGTGGCGGTACCAAAGACACCTGGGTGCTGGAGGACGACCTATGCTGAGCCGCGCTGCATCAAGCCTGTTCTGGATGGCCCGATACCTGGAGCGTGCCGAATCCCATGCCCGTCTGCTGGATGTCAGCCTGACCATGGCGCTTATCGATGTGCCCGAGGACCGTGAAGAACAGCTGTCCGTGCCCTTGCTGGTCACCGGTACCCTGGAACAGTTCAAGGAACTCTATGGCGACATCACGCCGCAGCACCTGATTGATTTCATGCTGCTTGATAACCGCCATCCTGCCAGTGTATTCAATATTATCCAGAGTGCCCGGGATAATGCCCTTCATGTTCGCGGTAACCTGTCGGCGGACGTCTGGGACAGCATCAACCTGTCCTGGCTGGAAATGAAAGAGCTGCGCGAGACCGGTGTGACCGAGTCCAATGCCAGCCAGATATTCGACTGGACCCGCGCCCGTTCCCATATTTTCCGGGGCGCCGCCTACGGCACGCTGCTTCGCTCCGATGCCTTCCACTTCATGCGGCTGGGTACTTTTATCGAAAGGGCGGATAACACCGCAAGGGTGCTGGATATCCGGCATAAAATGGCAATCGCCTCCCAGAACGAGCACGCCACCCGCTCGTTTTTCGAGTGGACGGCACTACTGCATTCGCTGGCCGCCTTCGAGGCATACCAGCAGATTTACGGGCACAATATTCTGCCCATCAATGTCGCCGAATTACTGATCCTGCAACTGGATGTACCCCGCTCCCTGCACGCCTGCCTGCATGAAATCGTGGCACTGCTGGAGCAGGTTGAAAGCGGCGATAGCCGCAAAGCGAGGCGCATGGCCAACAGTCTTTATGCCAATATCCATTACGGTGACCGGGAATACATTGCCGAACGGGGCCTGCACCCATATCTGACCGATTTCCTCGCACGAATCCATGCCATCGCCGGGCAGATTCAGAAAGACTACATGGGGTGGCAGCGATGAAACTGAAGATACGCCACGACACAACCTACAGCTATGACGAGCCCACCCAGACCAGCATCCAGTATCTGCGGCTCACGCCCCGCAGTACGCCGCAACAGAGGATTCTGGACTGGAATCTGCGAACACCCGGCGACACCAGCATGATGACGGATGGTTTCGGCAACCAGGTCACGGTGATGACCATGGACACGCCGGTCTCGGAAATTACCCTCACTGCCGAAGGGGTGGTGGACCTCACCGGCAAGCCACTGACCCGGGACGATACCCCTTTCCCGCCGGAAGTGTTCCTGCGGCCCACCCCGCTGACCGAGGTAAGCATGCCGATCAGGCAGTTTGCGGAACAGTTTTCAGCCAACAAACGCAGCCTGGTGCGGATGATGAACCGGATTCTGGAACGTATCGAATTCATGCCCGGCTCCACCAAGGTCACTCACACTGCTGCCGAAGCCTTCAACCAGAAAAAGGGCGTGTGTCAGGACCACACTCACGTATTCATCGCCTGCTGCCGGTACATCGGTGTGCCGGTGCGCTACGTCAGCGGCTATATCCACACCAACAGCGAAGACCATCTGGCTACCCACGCCTGGGCCGAAGTCTGGCTCGGCCGCAGCTGGCACACATTTGACGTGGTCAATCTGCTGAACGTGGCTGAAAGCCACATCAAGCTGGCCATCGGCCTGGATTATCTGGATGCCGCGCCGGTGCGGGGAATGCGCAGTGGTGGGGGCACAGAACGGCTGCAGACGAAAGCCTGGGTTACTCTGGCAGGCGAGAACCAGTAAACCTGCAACGCGACATGATTTCTGTGAAAAACCGGGTACACTGAGGTCGTTCCGTTCTGTTCCCGAGGATACCGGCTTATGACTTATTGTGTGGCGATGCGACTGGCAGAAGGCCTTGTGTTCGCGTCCGATTCCCGCACCAATGCAGGCTTTGACAAGATTTCCACGTTCCGCAAGATGCACTTTTTCAGGCAACCGGGCACCGGGAGCGAGAGTCAAGGGGGGGAGCGGGAACTGGTTATTCTGTCGGCCGGCAATCTCGCCACCAGCCAGAGCGTGATCAGTCTGCTGGAAAAGCGCTGCGGCACCGACCAGGCCAATCTGCTGGACACGCCTTCCATGTTCGAGTCGGCAGAACTGGTCGGGCAGACCATGCGTGAAGTGATCCAGAGGGACAAACCGGAAGGCAAAGACAGCCGGGTGGATTTCAGTTGTTCCATGATTCTCGGGGGCCAGATCAGGGGCGAAAGTCCACGGCTGTTCAATATCTATACGGAAGGCAACTTCATTGAAGCCACCCGGGAAACCCCCTACTTCCAGATTGGCGAATCCAAGTACGGCAAACCCATACTGGACCGGATCATGAACTTTGAGACCCCGCTGGAACGGGCTTACCAGTGTGCCCTGATCTCCTTTGACTCCACCATGAAGAGCAATCTTTCGGTCGGCATGCCACTGGATGTCGCTATCTACCGCAACGATGCGCTCAAACCCTGCACCTTCGAACAGGTGGATGAACACAACGATTATTTCCATCAGCTGCGGGCCCAGTGGCATCAGGGCATCCAGACCCTGTTCAACGAACTGGACCCGCCAACCATCTGTTAATCAACCGGTGACCTATTCGCTGTAACCGGTCAGTTCCATATAGCCCACACCACTGTGGGAGCCCTCCACCGTCACCGGGCTTTCCCAGTAGGGATAGAGCCCGGCGTTCCAGTACTGACCCGCTGGCGCGGACACTCCGATATCCACATCCAGTTGCGGTATCCGCAGACGGAAGCTTCCCGGTACCCGGCCGTTTTCAGAATCCCGCCAGTCTTTACCGGACAGCTCTATCTGATCAGGCCCGAGGTCGGTGACCGAGCCGTCAGCGGCAATCCAGCTTCCGGACAGGAAGTCCCGCTCCTGTTCCCGCAGCCGGAACGCCATGAGTTTGTGGCCATCGTCCAGGTGCAGCGCAAACCAGTCCCAGCCCTGCTGCCCGGTTTTCAGCAACTGGCTGCTCCATTCCCGGTCAAACCAGCCCCTGCCCTTCACCTCGTGGCTCTGACCATTCACGGTCACGGTACCGCTGATATCCAGATCAACCAGGCTGAAGTACATTGATCCCTGGCCGTCGAACGATTTGGCGCTGAATCCGTTATCACCGTGGGCAATCCGTCTGTCGGTGTTGCCCAGTTGCAGATCATAGCCCCAGTTCTCAGCCTCCACCTTCAGGTGCCAGACCCCGTCAGCCGCAGATTCCGCCAGCAGCCAGTCATCCAGCCAGACCTGCAACGGCGCTGCCTGCACCCCGGCATGCCCGACATCGCCCCGCGCCAGCCGTTCGGCAAACTGGTGCTGACCAGCAAACGAGACCGCGGCGTGCGCCATCCAGGCCGCTTCCAGGGGCCAGCTTGCCGGCGCAGGTGGCGGATTATCCATTGGCCGGGGCTTGAGCGCCTGGCGGAACTGGGTCCACTGAAGTCCCAGCGGCTGGCCATCAGCCGTTTGCAGGTTAGCGGTCAGGTACCACCACTCGATGCGGTGTTGTGGATGCGCGCCGAAATCCTCAGGGAAGGTCAGCGCATCCCCGGGCCCCGGTTGCAGGAACTGGTGGGCGCTGTCGTTATCCACGGACGCCGCCAGGCCGGCAAAACCCTGATTTCGCGGAGACTCGGAACAGGCCGCCAGCATTGCGCACGCCAACAGTATGGTCAGGAACCGGGCAATGCTCATCGTTCACCTCCACCGGCAAGACTCGCGCCGGGTCGCAAAGATTTCTGCCCCGCAAGCTGCCGCCCGATCAGCCAGGCAATCACCAGGCCAATGGTCACCATCAAGGCGCCGAGCTCAAGCCAGAAGCCCGGATAAACGGCCATAGGCAGTGACCAGCCAAAGGCCAGCGGATTGATGCGACTGACCAGGACCCAGGTCAGCCAGATACCCAGCGGCAGGGCAACCACCGTTACCCCGAGTGTCAGCAACAGGGCCAGCCGCCGGATCTGCCCGCAAACGGCTTTCGACGGCACACCCCACAAACCCAGCAGCTGGAAGTACCAGAAACGGGAAGCGAAAAAAACCCAGCCCATCACCAGTAACGACAGGGACGCAAGCACCAGCGTCAGCACACTGATGGCGCGGGTCAGCACAAAGGTCTGTTGAAATACCTGACTGGCCAGGGCCTGGATGCTGGCGTTGTCCCGGATCGTCAGATCCGCCACCCGCCATTCGGCTCTAAGTCGCCGGGCTATTTCATCAGCCGTGTAATCGCCAGGATTAATGGAAAAACTCTCGAATCCGGGAGTAAAACTCTCCGGCAGCGAATCTCCGTGCAATAACAGTTCCGCTGCGGGGCGTCCGTAATCGGCATAAACCCCGATCACAGTTGCCTCCAGAGTCTCACCGGCAACTTCAAATTGCAGCCGCTGCCCGGGCGCGACTCCCTGGCGACGGGAAAGCTGCTCATTAACCATAACGCCGCCGTCCGACAAGGCCGCCCAGGGGCTGTCCACGGAGTCCATCAGCGCCCAGTCAGTAACCAGCGGCGTCAGGGGCGACAGTGCCATCAGGTCGGCGGCGACAGCACCCGAGCCAGCGACAGTCTGCAGCACCTTGGCCTTGCCACGCTGAACCCGGTGCCAGTCACCGATTCCGTCCATTTGCGCAAGCGCCCTGGCGCCCGCCTGGGCGTTGGCATCTTCAGGCACTTCCAGATAAAGCTCCGCGGACAATCGCTGGGCCAGCCACTGTTCAAAGGTATCCTCAAAGGTGGTAACCAGGGCCTGAACCGCCAGCACCGTCGCCATGGCAAATTGCAGGGCAACCACCGGCAGCGCGAGGCTGCGGAACATCACGGCCAGCTCCCGGTAACGCCAGCGGCCCATAGGTGCCTCGGGGCTCTGGCCCTGCCGAGCGGCCATGGCGTCCGCGCACCGGGCAAGAACAGCCGGCACCAGCCCGCCCGACCCGACAAAGACCAGCGCCACCCCGACAAATACCCAGAGCAGCGACATGGCCCAGAAAACCATGGCCAGCCCCCCGGCCAGCATCAGCACCCAGAACCAGCCGGCGAAAACCGCCACAGCAGATGAATTGTCCCCCGCCACTTGCCGCTGCGGTATCAGCCAGTCGATCAGGCATACTCCCAGCACCAGCGCTATCATCACCAGGGCGGCCTGCCAGGGCACCGCGCTGTCGCTGCCAGCGTAAAGCGACAGGTCAAACAGGCTGTCCAGCGCCTGGCCGAAGCCCTGCCCCAGCCGGTTCGCCAGTGCCTGCCCGAGCCAGGCCCCGGGGATCACGCAAATCAGTGTCAAAGCCATCAGCTCGATGGCCAGCAGGCGGTGGATCCGCGCCCTGGTTATCCCGAAACGGTGCAGCAGAGCAAAACTGCTGCGCCGCTGCGCCAGACCCAGATGGTAAACGCTGCGTACCAGAAGGCCGGTGATGAACAGCACCAGCACGCTGAGGGCGTCGAGATTCAACAGAAAACTGTCGGCCAGTTCGGCGGTGGCAGGGCCGGGCTGGAAAGTCCTGGATTGATAGCCTTCTGGCAGACTGCCGGAGCCCGGGCTGAGCAACAGGGAAAGCTGCTTTTGCGGTTCTGGCTGGCCAGCCACTTCGCTGATATCGACAAAGGGTCTGCCGTCCAGTTCTCCCATAGGGTCATCCGCCGCCCCACCACCCGGGGATGCGTCAAAGCAGGCCATGGCCAGGGGATCGATACCTATGACCCGGCGGGCTTGCTCGCCACCGGTGGTTTCCAGCCAGGGTGCCACGCAGATACCTGCCCGGCGCAGGGTGACAAAATCGGCAACGGTTACCGGCTTGCCATCAACGCGAACCACAGCCTGGCGGGCGGCTACGGCTTCTTCGCTGACTGCCAGGCTTGCCCGGGCCTGCCCGGTCAGCTCGGATACCCCGGTCCAGAGCATGGTAGCCACCATGATCATCAGTGCCAGCGCCAGCAGTTGCAGAGGGTGGCGTCGGTAATGGCTGGTTAGTGCCTTGATAATCATGGACGGTTAGTCCGTGCGGTCGTAAGCGGGCAGGGCTTCCCAGAACACGCTGTAAATACATCCCTGTACGCTCGACCTCCGCCATCCATGGCTCCGGACGTTTCTGGAAAGCCCTGCCCGCTTACTCTCTGAGTCATCAGTGGCTTCCGCCGAGATCAAGAGAGTCATGGCAGCGCGCCGCCAGCGCCTGATCGTGGGTGGCCAGAATGAGCGCGCAGCCGGTGTCGCGCTGGACCTCAAACAGCCGGTCGGCCACATCTTCTGCGGTCTGCCGGTCGAGGCTGCCGGTGGGTTCGTCGGCCAGGATAATGGCCGGATGCATGGCAAATACCATGGCCAGCGCTGCGCGCTGGCGCTGGCCGCCGGAAACCTGATCCGGGAAACGGTTGGCCTCGTTGGCCACCCCTAGCTGTTCCAGCCAGTGCCGTTCGTCGCCTGCGGTCTTCCCGGCCAGACTGGCCCGTAGTTGCACATTTTCCAGCAGGGTCATGGCAGGCATCAGGTTGGCCTCCTGGAAAACCACGCCGATGCTCTGTTTTCTCAGCGCCGCCCATGCCGATGTTGCGTCCGGCCCTGCTGCATTGTGGGTGGTGTCAAACTGCCGGCCTGCGATTGCAATTCGCCCGCTATCGGGCAATTCCAGCCCACACAACAGGTTCAGAAGGGTGCTCTTGCCGGAACCCGAACGGCCGATGACGGCCATGGATCCGGCGCTGGCAACTTCAAACGACAGCCGATCAATAACCCGGACGGTTTCAGCGCCGCTGCGGAAGCACTTGCCGAGTTGTTCAACCGTCACCACTGTGTCAGGCATCCGTCACTTCCCGGCTGTTGGCAGTATTGTCGGCGCCACGCCCCCGCCATTCATGAAACTGTTCGAGGTAGGACAACAGCGCCGGTATTACCGCCAGCACCAGCATCGTCGACAGACCCAGACCGAAGGCAATGGATGTGGCCATGGGAATCAGGAACTGGGCCTGCAAAGAGGTTTCAAACAGCAGCGGCAGCAGTCCGCCAATGGTGGTCAGCGATGTCAGCAGAACCGCGCGGACCCGCTGGACTGCCGCTTCGTTCAGCGCATCGGTAATCCCCAGGCCTTTGCTGCGCTGATTATTGTAGAAAGCCACCAGAATGATGACATTGTTGACCACAATTCCAGACAGGCCAAATAACCCGAACAGGGACAGAATGGTCAGCTGCAGGCCCATCAGCCAGTGCCCGAGCAGGGCGCCGACCAGCGCAAACGGAATAATGGCCAGCACAATCAACGGCAGGCTCCAGGAGGCAAACACCCAGGCCAGCACTACATACATCAGCCCCAGACCAATGATCAGCCCGGTGCGCATATCATCCAGGGTTTCCCGCTGGTCCGCCGAGCGGCCTTCAAAGCTGTAGTGGAGATTGTATTCCTTGACCAGTGACGGCAACACATCTGCCTCCAGGCTGGCGAGGATCTGGTCCGTGGTACTGATCCGGGTGTTCAGTGACGCCGTTACTTCCACGGCCAGTTCGCCATCGGCGTGGCGCAGGGCCTGGAAGCCCTGGCGGTGATCCAGGTTCATGACCTGTGACAGCGGCACAAACCTGCCATCCGGCACCCGGATACTCAGCCGCGACAGCGTGGCCATGCGTTCACGCTGGTATTCCGGTAGTTGCACCCGTACTTCCACTTCGTCCCGGCCGTCCTGGTAGATCTGGGCTATGCGGCCGTCAAAAGCTGACCGTAACTGACGCCCGAGATCGCTGGTGCTGAGCCCCAGGGCTTCGCCATAGCTACTGACCTGATAAATAAGCTGTTCCCGGCCCCAGGGCATATCGTCCTCGGTATCCAGTACGCCCGGCAGGGTTGCCAGCGACTCCAGCAGGGATTCAGCAGCTCGTTTGAGCGCAGTGGCATCGTCGCCGGTGAGACGGACGTTCACATCCCGCCCGGGCGGCCCTGACTGGCGCTCAGTGATGTTAAGGTTATCAAGCCCGGCCGGCAGCTCCAGCCTGCTGCGCCACTCGCCAATAAAATCGGGATTACGGACCGACCGGCGGTCAGATGGCGTCAGTTCGACCAGCATGGAACCGAGTTCATTGCCGGTGCGGCTGGTGCCCGGCGCACCCTGGGTAATGCCATGGGCGGTCATGGCATGAAGAACCAGATCGCCACCCAGGGCTTCTTCGGTTTCATTCAGGGCCTGCTCCAGCTCCGCCAGAAACTCGTCCACGGTTTCGCGGCTGGTGCCAGCAACGAAACTGGCGTTGGCATAGAGTATGGAAGGCTCTGGCGTGGGGAAGAAATTGAACCCCAGGCGTCCACCGGCCAGCAGGCCTGCGGTAAGAAACGCCAGGGCCAGGGCGGTGGCCAGGGTGATACCACGGTGTTCCAGGGTATACCGGGACAGGGCCCGAAAGTGGCCATTGCGGAAACGGTCAAACCACTGCTCGAAACCGCCACGGATCCGGTCAATGGGTCCCGGGCGGGACTCTGGCCCGTTACCCTTCCTGCGCCGGGGAATGAAGGCATGGCGCAGGTGAGCCGGCAGCACAATAAAGCACTCCAGCAACGATGCGATCAGCACACAGATCATCACCAGTGGAATGTCACCGAGAATATTGCCAATAATGCCGCCCACCACCAGCAAGGGCATAAACGCGGCAACGGTTGTCATCGACGAAGCCAGCACCGGCCAGACCATGCGTTTGGCGGCGCCTTCCGAAGCATAGATGGATTCCTCCCCCATACGCGCGTGAGCGTCTGCATCCTCCCCGACCACAATGGCATCGTCCACGATGACCCCCAGTGCCATGATCAGGGCAAACAGTGAGATCATGTTGATGGAACCGCCGATACCCCAGAGTACCGCCATGGCGGCCAGAAAGGCTGTCGGGATACCCACCGCAACCCAGAATGCCACCCGGCCGGGCAGGAACAGATAAAGCAGCAGTACAACCAGCACCAGGCCACCAAAACCGTTCTTGATCAACAGCGATATACGGTCATCAATCAACTGCCAGGTTTCGTCGTAAACCTCCAGGTCTACCACCGGGGGCAGGGTGGGCCGGGTATCCTCCAGCCACTGATCGAGCACCTCTGCCGCTGCCAGTGAGTTGCCGTCCTCCGCGCGCTGCAACTGCAGCTCAATGGCTGGAAAACCCTTGTGGCTCATGGTGACCTGGCTGTCCCGCGCCTCCTGGCGGATGCTGGCAATATCCCCCAGCACCAGGTTGGTACGCCCGTCGCTGATCACCGGAATGGTTTCAAATGCCTGGGGGCTGCGGCGTTGCTCCACCGAGCGCAACTCACGGGTGGAATCCTGCTGCCCCATCATACCGGCAGGCAAATCCTGAGAGATCGCCTGCACCCGGTCGGCAATCTGATCCAGCGACAGGCCCAGGGTTTCCAGCCGTTCCACCGGCACATCAATGCTGATCTGCTGCTCCGGGAGACCGGTCATCGATACCCGGTCGATTCCCCGGGTGAGCAATTCGTCCTCGAACCGGTAAGCAAGCTTTCGCAACTCGTCCCGGTCAAGATCACCGTACACCAGCAGGCGCCCCACCGGTTCGTAGCGCTCGACCCGGGTAACCTGGGGCTCTTCGGCCTCTGCCGGGAAATTATTGAATTCGTCTACCTGTTGGCGAACATCGTCCAGGGCCTGAATGGGGTTACTGCCCTCGTTAAATTCCAGGGTAATCGAGGAAACCCCCTGGGCTGACGTCGAGGTCATTTTTTTCAGGTCCTGGATGCTGCGCAGCCGCTGCTCAAGGGGATTGGTAATGCCCTGCTCGACATCTTCGGCCGAGGCACCGCTCCAGACCACCCGAACGCTCACCACATCAAGCGCAAACGTCGGAAAAAACTGGATGTTCATGCGGGACAGGGCCAGCGCCCCACCCAGCAACATCATCAACATCACCAGGTTGGCCGCTACCTTGTGGTGAACAAAAAATCCGATGACCCCCTTGCGCCGCTTCATTCAGCGGCTCCATCACTGCTGCCTTCGCCGGCACGCTGGACTTTCAGGCCACTCATGGCATTGGGCAAATGCGTGGTGATCAGTGACTGGCCGGCCTGCAGTTCCGGGCTGGCCACCAGCAGATGGCGTTCACCGTCAACGGCAGGAATTTCTCCCAGCCGTTCAACCCTGACCCGGCGCATCCGGTTTTCGTCCGTCATCAGATACACGGTGTCGCTGCCGTAGAGTGCGCTGTAGGGAACGGCAACCGAATTCTGCACTGCCGGGCGTTGAAGCATGACCGGCAGCAAGCCCCCGGGGCGAAGACTCTGAATGGAACCGGCCTCAGCCTGTCGCGATGACAGAATGGCTTCAGTGCCGGAAGGATTGCTGGTGCCGACAAAACCGGTGAGCACAAAACGTTGCCGGCCATCCTCGCTAACGGCCTCAAGCGCCGTGCCAGCCGCAAGCGCAGACTGCAGCTCGGCATGAAACTGGCTGGGCACGGTGGCTCTCAGTTCCAGGCCCTGAACCGGATAGACCGACAGCAGCGGTGCATTCGGACTGACCTGGTCCCCCGGTGCGACCTGAATATCCGTCACGACGCCGTCGAAAGGCGCCTGCACTATGGCCCGTTCCGCATCCAGCCGGGCCGAGACCAGCGCTGACTGTGCCCGGTCCCGACGCGCGCTCAGGCTCTTCAGTCTTGACGGGTGCTCGGCAATCGCCCGCTTCCTGACCGTGACGGTCAGGCGGGCACGGGCCAGGTTATCTGCTGCAGCATCAAGATCCTCCTGAGACGACAGATTCCGGCCCACCAGTGACTCGGTCCTGGCAAATTGCCGTTGGGCGTTCGCCACTATTGCCTGTTCACTGGCCAGAGCCTTGCGGTCATTGCTGACACGGATGTTCTCGGCGTCGATCTGGGCCTGCAGATCCGCCACGTCGGCTGCTGCCCGATCAAGTTGGGGCTGGACATCCGCGCTGTCCATGGCGACCAGCAGTTCACCTTCGGCAACCCGCTGCCCTTCCCGCACCGGGCGTTCACCGATGCGTCCGCCCAGCGGCGCGCTTATCCGCGTCTGATCCGGCGCCAACAACTCGCCATAGAGCGGCAGCACCGGGGCATGATCTCGCGGTTGTATCGCCATGACCTGCACCAGCCAGGCACGCTCCGACGCACTGACGGCCTCGGGCTCCGGCCTTGAGGCCTTCATCAGAATGAAACCACCAATACCGATGGCCAGAATAAGCAGGGGAAGAATTCGTCTAACCATCTTGCGCTCTTGACTCATACTTTAGTCTCGAATGCCCATTCCCAGCGTGAAATGGGACCTTTTCCTTGTCATCATAATATGCTTAAAAAATATACATGTCTGGTTACGCCTGGACTTCACGATCCGCTTTCCGTCAGAGCAGAGTAAAGCATATGGATTTCCAGAACGAATCAGCCCGGACTCTCGGCAGACCTTACCGTAAAGCGGTGCTCAAAGCGCTCCTGTTTCTTACCATCAGCGCCGGGACGATCATTGTTGGTCTGAATCTGGCACAAGGACATTTGCCGCTCGCGGTGGCGGAGACCGGCATGGTTCTGTTCTCGGTATATGTGCTGCATTCAGTACGGAACTCTCGCCATATCGAACGCTGGGCGATGGTCTTCCTGACACCTTTCTGCATCACCATGTTGTTTTCGATGATGTTGCCCACCTCTTCAGTTACGGTGTTTCTCTGGGTTCTGATCATTCCTGTCCTGGCCCACCTGCTTTTGGGTCGCCGCGCGGGGCTGATGGTTTCCTGCGCCTTCATGACAATCACTGCTGTTATATTCTGGTACCGGCATCAGGGCCAGCCTGACGTTCTTGCCGCATCGCCGGTCGCCAACACCGTTCTGGTCGCCCTCTGCATTCTGGTATTTTCCCATGTTTATGAGGTTACCCGTGAGCGTTCCGAGCTTCGCCTGCTGCAATTGGCACAGACTGACGCGCTTACCGGCCTGCCCAACCGGATCCGGCTGAAGGAAGTGTTTGAACGCGAGCGCAAGCGGGCCGAACGTGAACAGACACCGTTTTCGCTGATTGTGCTGGACCTGGATTATTTCAAGGCAATCAATGATGACCACGGGCATGAAGCGGGCGACCTGCTGTTACGGCAGGTTGCCGATCTGCTCCGGCGGTGTCTGCGGGCCAGCGATCTGCCTGCCCGGCTTGGTGGCGAAGAATTCGGTGTTCTTTTACCCAATACCAGCGCAGCCCAGGCGGCCGAGGTATCGGAAAAAATCCGCTCACGGATCGGGTCCATGGAAGTGGTGTTCGAGGAAAAAAGGCTGGGAGTGACCCTGAGCGGAGGAATTGCAGAACTCGGCACTGACGGCGACAGTCTGAGGTCTTTGCTGAGGGCCGCCGATAACCGGATGTATGAAGCCAAGGCGGCCGGTCGTAATCAGATCATTCAGCCATCAACCGATGATCTGTTCAGTGCTCTGGGGAACCCGGATGATGACAGCCACACCTGAGGCTTCGGTTCCGGCTAGTCGCCTACCGTAAAAGCGAGAATTCGGGACAGGTGGCTGTAAGGCAGTCCGGTTTCCCGGTGCCAGGCATTAAACGCCGCCTGAGCCTGCGCAAGCCCCTTTTTGCTGACGGGAGACGCATCCAGTAACTGTTCCCGGCGCAGCGCCGTAACCACATCCGTTGACAGAATAAAACCGTCCCAGCCCACCCGGCGCAGAAAATACTGGGCACTGGTTCCGCCCAACCGCTCACCATTGCGCTTCAGCCAGACCAGCAGGCCGACCTGGTCATCACTGGGCCACCCGGCCAGAAAATGTCCAAAGCCCCCATGTTGCCGTGAAGCCTCGACAATCATCCGGGCATTCTCCGGCACGGTCCGGATCTTCTGCAGATTGCGGACAATCCGCTCATCCCGGGCAAGGGTTTCCAGCACTTCCGGTGGCACCTGCTGCCAGTATAACGGCACAAAGCCCGCAAACGCCGCCTCGAAGTCCGGCCATTTACGTTCAATGACCCGCCAGACAAAACCTGCCTTGAAGATACAGCGGGTCATTTCTGACAGAAAACGGTCGTCGCCAAGAGATTCAAGGTCGCCCGGCGCCGCAACCCGCGGCAAACCAGCCTTTACAGCTTCTTCCCCGCCTTTGTGAAAACAGGCGAACTCATGGATCTTGGTGAAAGCAGGGGTATCCATAGCGACCTCAGTCCAGCAGAATTTTGATACCGATCAGCACCAGCACAATACCACCAAACAGTTCCGCCTTGTCCTCCAGCCAGGTGCCGCTGCGCGAACCCACGTAAACCCCCGCGCCACTGAAAACAAAGGTGACGAACCCGATAATCGCGCAGGCAACAAGGGGGTTTACGTCAAGCAGGGTCAGGGAAAAACCCGCGGCCATGGCGTCGATACTGGTGGCGATAGCAAGCAGCAGCATGACCTGGTGGGTGATCGCGGCAATGTCTTCTTCAATGCCCTCCGACATGGATTCATAAATCATTTTGCCGCCGATCAGCATAAGCAGCAAACACGCAATCCAGGGCGCATAGGACTCCACCCAACCGATAACGCCCTTGCCGCCCAGATAACCGATCAGCGGCATCAGGGCCTGGAACACGCCGAAATAGAGCGCTGATTTGAAGGCCAGGGTGGGCACCCGGCAGGTATTTTTGGCGCCCAGCCCGATGGAAACGGCAAACGCATCCATACTTAACGCCAGCGCAAGAACGATCACCTCGAACACTTGAGAGCTCCCCCTGGATCACAAGGCCGAAAGATACCTCAAGTCTGCGGCGAATCCCAACCTCGGGCATGCGCGAGTGGCCTTGAAACAGCAGTGAAAACGAGGATATAAAGATGCTTTCCAAGGCCTTTGGGGAAACCCATGCCGGAATTGTCACAGCCCCTGAACGAGCAAGGCCCTGAGCAAGGGACCATGGCGCGGGTCACATAATCACCCCAACGTTTCCGGAGGGAGCCCATGAGCGAATCTGTGCCTGATACAACGTCGGAATCCGCCCGGCACGCCGCCGATGATCTCAATCGTCCCTGGCACCGGATCAAAACTGGCGAGGTACTCGATGTTCTCGCGACCGGAGAGCACGGCCTCAGCAGTTCCGAGGCGGCCCGGCGCCTGCAAGACTATGGCCTTAACCGCCTGGCTCAAACCAGCGGGCCAGGGGCACTGGTACGTTTTTTGCGCCAGTTCCACAATGTCCTGATCTACATCCTGATCCTTGCCTCCGTCGGTACGGCGCTGCTCGGCCACTGGGTGGATACCGGCGTTATTGTCGGTGTGGTGGTGATCAATGCCATTGTCGGTTTTGTCCAGGAGGGTAAAGCCGAACGGGCGCTGGGAGCCATCCGCAACATGTTGTCACCTACCGCACAGGTGATTCGTGACAGCAGGCGCCATGAGGTGGACGCGGAAAACCTCGTACCCGGCGATATAGTGCGTCTCGGGGCCGGGGACCGGGTGCCGGCGGACATCCGGCTGATTGACTGCAATAATCTGAGAATCCAGGAATCGGCACTGACCGGGGAGTCCGAAGCGGTTGAAAAAAACCCGGACGCGGTCGAGGAAAACGTGCCACTGGGGGATCGCAGCGGCATGGCCTATTCCGGCACCCTCGTCACCTCCGGCAAAGGCTACGGAGTGGTGGTGGGAACCGGTCAGCAGACAGAAATTGGCCGCATCAGTGAGCTGATGGCGTCGGTGGAAACCGTCACTACTCCGCTTTTGCGCCAGATCGCCCTATTCGGCCAGTGGCTGAGCGCGGTGATCGTGCTGGTGTCCGCCCTGACATTTGCCATCGGCTACTGGGTTCGTGGCACCGCTCTGGCAGAGATGTTTCTGGCTGCCGTCAGTCTTGCGGTTGCCGCCATTCCCGAAGGCATGCCTGCCATTCTGACCATCACCCTTGCTATCGGGGTTCAGGAGATGGCCCGCCGCAAGGCCATCATCCGGCGACTGCCTGCGGTTGAGACCCTGGGAGCCGTTACCAATATCTGCTCCGACAAGACCGGAACCCTGACCCGCAATGAAATGAAGGTCCAGACCGTAGAGATGGCGCACCGCCGCCTGAAGGTGAGTGGCGCCGGCTATGAGCCCGTTGGCGAATTCGAGGAGTCCGGAAAACCCTTCGATCCTTCAGCTGACCCATCCCTGGTCCGGATGCTGCGCGCCGGCCTGCTGTGTAACGACGCCGAGATTACCGAAAAATCCGGCGAGTGGAAGCTCAATGGCGAGCCTACGGAAGGAGCCCTGGTGGCGGTAGCGCGCAAGGCGGGCCTGGACCCGGACGACCTGACCCACCCCTGGCGCCGGCTGGGCCTGATTCCTTTTGCCTCTGAGCACAAGTTCATGGCGACCCTGAACCGCGACGGTGAACAGCAAGCGGGTGCCTGGATCTTCCTCAAGGGCGCGCCCGAACGGTTGCTGGAACGCTGCGCCCGACAGATGGGCGCGGCTGAACCAGAGCCACTCGACACCGATTACTGGCATGAACGAATGCAGGCAATCGCGGAGGAGGGTCAGCGGGTGCTTGCGATTGCCTGTCGCCAGGTGGCACAGGATTTTTCGCACCTGGAATGGCACGAAGTGGAATCTGATCTGGTGCTGCTGGGTCTGTTCGGCATAATGGATCCACCCCGCCAGGAAGCGATCGAAGCCGTTGCCCAGTGTCAGGCCGCCGGTATTCGGGTGGTAATGATTACCGGCGATCACGGCGGAACAGCCCGGGCCATCGGTCGCCATTTGGGTATCGCCGGAGATCAACCCGCGATGACCGGGCAGGAACTGGAGTCACTGACGGAAGCACAGCTGATTGAAGCCGTAGCCCGGGTTACCGTTTTTGCCCGCACCAGTCCGGAGCACAAGCTGCGGCTGGTGCGGGCACTGCAGGCCCGGGGCGAGGTCGTGGCGATGACCGGTGACGGGGTCAACGATGCCCCGGCACTGAAGCAGGCCGACGTCGGCATTGCCATGGGCAGGAAAGGAACAGAAGCCGCCAAGGAAGCCTCCGAGATGGTGCTCGCCGATGACAACTTCGCCACGATCGCAAGGGCAGTGGAGCAGGGCAGAACGGTCTACGACAACATTCGTAAATCCATTCTCTACCTGCTGCCAACCAATGCCGGCCAGGCTCTGACCATTTTCATGGCCGTGCTACTGGCGATGCCACTGCCGCTGACACCGGTCCAGGTGCTGTGGGTCAACATGGTCACCGCGGTGACCCTGGCCATGGCCCTGGCCTTCGAACCGACCGAGCCCGGAACCATGGAGCGTGCCCCGCGCAGTTCCAGACAGCCGTTGCTGTCGACAGGTTTTCTATGGCGTATTCCCTTTGTCGGGTTATTGCTCTGGGCCGGTACCTTCGGGCATTTCTACTGGCTCACCAGCGCGGGAGTCAGCCTCGAGGTAGCCCGGACTGCCGCGATCATGACCCTCGTGGCGGGACAGATA
>Ga0209938_1000562_pt1 | contig 20389 bp, 18 predicted proteins | sample SalPonR2_C_D1_MG_FD_185708 | JGI IMG/M metagenome (GOLD analysis project Ga0209938, IMG submission 185708) | Salt pond soil microbial communities from South San Francisco under conditions of wetland restoration - Salt Pond MetaG R2_C_D1_MG... ... | reverse complement strand
GCGACATCCAGCTGACGCTTTCGCAGCACGTGCCCGTGGCCGGCGCCGTAATCGTGACCACGCCGCAGGACATCGCGACGCTGGATGCGCGCAAGGGCCTGCAGATGTTCCGCAAGGTCAACGTGCCCGTGCTGGGCATCGTCGAAAACATGAGCTTGCACATCTGCAGCAAATGCGGCCATCAGGAGCATATTTTCGGTGCCGGTGGCGGCGAGCGCATCGCCAGGGAATACGGTGTGCCGTTACTGGGTTCGCTGCCGCTGGATACCACGATAGGCAAGGATGCCGACAGCGGTTGTCCAAGTGTGGTGGCCGAGCCCGACAGTGATATCGCTCGCAACTTCATGGAAATCGCGCTGCGCATGACAGCCAAGCTTGCGCTTCAGGCGACCGACTTCACGCACCAGATGCCAAAGATCGTCATCCGGTAAGCGCGCCGTTGCGATGCTTCAGCCAGTGCTCGTGCATAATCGATCCCGAGTTTGCGAATATGGATTTGAGATGGTGGAAACGAGAATCGAACGCAGGCCGGTGACTGGCATAACGCTGATGGTGCAGCACGATGCTGACGGCTGGCAGCTCATCGGTCTCTTCCCGGAAGCCGGGCCGCCGGAAAGCGCAGCGCACTGCCGGCTGGTGCGCGACGGCGGTGATTCGAAAATTTACCAATGGCAGGGTTTGCCGCTTCGTCTGCAACCGGATCAGGGCGACGACTATATCTACAACCTCACCAGCCCCGGGCCGATGCTTTTCGTGATCTGCAAGACCGGCGAAAAGGGCCAGCCGATTCCGCTGCGTGTCACGGCCGACCAGGACGACTGCGTGGCAGCGGTGGAAGTCGACGAAGTCGTGTTTCAGGCCCCGATGCCCAGACCCATCATCGACTGGATACGGCAGTACGTCGAGGCGCACTGGGAACCGGGTCCGCGCAAGCACAAGCGCAAGGGCAAGGGCGGCGACGGCCGGCAGCGGGAGAAAGGCTCATGAAGCATTGACCATGAAAAAACGCGAGCAGCACGAAACAACGCCCGAAGATACCGAGGATGCCGAACCGTTTCTTCGTCGCTGGACGCGGCGCAAGGCCGATGCCGGAGCAAAGCCCGGGCACGGCGAACGCGCAGCGCCGGAAAATGAGGCGCCGGTCTCGGCAGATGTCGAGACCGGTGGGAGTCAAACGGAGCGTCCGGCCGAGACCGGGGAACTGGATGAGACTAGGGTTGATGAAGGCAAGGGTGATGAAGGCAAGGGTGATGAAGACATGCCTTCGCTGGACAGCATCGACGAAGGGGGCGGCGTGGCCGATTTCTTTTCTCCGCGGGTGAGTCAGGGCCTCAGGCGTGCGGCGCTTCGTCGGCTGTTTGCCCAGAGCACGTTGCCGGTGGTCGACGATCTCGACGATTATGCCGGCGACTATACGAAATTCACCAAGCTTGGCGATCTCGTGACCAACGAGATGCGCCATCGGCTCGAAGTCGCCCGGCAGCGCCTGGCCAGGCGCGCGAAAGAGCAATTGACAACCGACGACTCTGCATCGGCTGCAGGGCCACAGCCGATCGTGACCGGCACAACGGAATCGAACGACGTGGACGATTCCTTGTCACGTGCTGAGGAATCTTTGGCAGGTGCCAAAGAATCCGTGTCAGATACTGAGAAAAACGACGATCAGGAGCATTCCGAGCATGACCGAAACATTGACTGACCCCGGCACCGAGATTCAATGGCCGGCGTCGACGCCGGCGGGGCGTGCCCGGGCGATCGCGCTCGAAGCGCTCGAGCCGATGCCGCAGCCCGAGGCGTGGGTGGAATACAAGTCTTTCGGCCGATTGCTGATCATCGGTCCGGCCGATGATGCATTGCCGCTGGCCAAAGTGCTGGATGAGCACCTGAGCTGCGTGCTGTTGGCAACCCGTCCGCCCGCCGAGCCGCCGGACACCGCGCCGCCTGTGCGCTATCTCGATGGTCGGCCATGCAATCTGACGGGCTATCTGGGCCAATTCACGCTGGATATCGAGGTGGACCGGGGCCGCGTGTTGGGCGCCGGTGCGGCTTTCGGCATCGAGTCGGGGACATTCGATCTTGTGCTTGACCTGGACGGATCGGGCGGCCTGCGCATGGATGAACCGCCGCCCGGCTATTTCCTGGCCACCGATCCGGCCGGGCGGGAAAAAGCGCTGGAGGAATTGCCGCAGATGGTCGGGGACTTCCAGAAGTCACGTTATTTTTCGTATGACCCCGAGATCTGTGCGCACGGCGCCAGCGGCATGACCGGTTGCAGTAACTGCCTACTTGCCTGCGCAACCGACGCGATTGTATCGATCGGCGACAAGATCGAAGTCAACCCATACCTGTGCCAGGGGTGCGGCAGTTGCGCAACGGTTTGTCCTTCAGGGGCGATGCAGTATCAGGCCCCTACGGTCGTCGATTTGATCGACTCGTCGCGGCGCATGCTGAACACATTCCACGACCATGCGGGCGATGCGCCGGCCCCGGAAATGCTGCTCTACAGCGACGAGTCGGCGCAGCCGGAACTGCTCGCGCATGCCGCGGCATTGCCTGAACATGTATTGCCGCTGGCGGTAGAGGACGTAGGTTCGGTTGGAATGGATGCGGCCTTGTCCTTGCTGGCCTTCGGAGCTGCGCGCGTCTTTTTGCTGCCGGGATCTTCGCCCGCGCCAAGCAAGGTTCAGGCGAGCCGGTCCATGCTCAAGGTTCTTGGCAAGCTTCTCGAAGGGCTTGGCGACCGGAATTTTGCCGATCGCGTCGTGTGGCTGGGCGAAGCAGATGATGTCGCCTCGCATGATCGGATTCCGCCGCTCGTCAAGGAGCCGGCTCGCTTCAGTGGTCTGGGCAACAAGCGTGAACTCGTCCGCCGTGCACTGAAGACCCTGTATGGGCAGGCCGAAGCACCGCAGGAGATTGCCGCGCTTCCTCAACAATCGCCGTTCGGCGCGATACAGGTCGATCAGGATGCCTGTACGCTGTGCATGGGTTGTGTGTCCGTTTGTCCCGCATCGGCCGTGCAGGGGGGTGGTGATCAACCCAGGCTCGAGTTTCGTGAGGATCATTGCGTGCAATGCGGGTTGTGCGAACAGGCGTGTCCCGAGGACGCGATAACGCTTCAGCCACGAATGAACTTCCAGGCACATCTGCAGCCGCATTCAAGCCTGCTCAACGAAGCGGCCATGCACCATTGTCCGGGTTGCGGCAAGGCGTTCGCGACCGAACAGATGATCGAAAGCATGCTTGGCAAGCTCACCGGGCACTGGATGTATCAGGATGAAAGCGCCCGGAATCGCCTGTTGCTCTGTGAGGACTGTCGGATCAAGAAGATGTGGGACGATGAGGGCACCATAGAAACACATCGCGACAAGCCTTCCTGAACGGACCCTTAGGCCGCTTCGAATTTAAGCTGAAGCAATGGGCAACCCTGAAAATCGATTGTCGCTGCAGGGCGCGTTAGTCTCTAATTATAATGGGAATTATTCGCATCATAGCGGTCAGAGTTGATGCTGATCAAAAAATACGAGGTCTCAGCCAACAGTTCTGCTTCTTTCTTTGTTAATGCCTTGACTGAGAACTTACTCAAGGGTACATTCCCGAACAGGCCTCAGCTTCAATCTGGATGACATGCCGCCCGAATCGGACTTAAACACACTGCCAAACGGATCCTTTCCGGATTCATCGCGGCAGCAGTGTGAAGCTCCGGACAACCAGCCGGACCAGGCGGCGTTCAACGAAGCGGATCGGTCCCGCGCAGATACCTACAGAATGCTCTCCCGTCTGTTCCGTGCCCCCCCTGATCAAGCTCTGATCGATCTTCTTGCCGATTGCAGTCATCCCGAGCATTCGGATTCAGAGTTGGAACGTGCATGGAATGGACTGGCCGAAGCCTGCCAACAGGCGGATCCGACTACCCTGGACGACGAATTTCATAGTCTCTTTATCGGGCTTGGTCGTGGCGAAGTCCTGCCTTATGCGAGCTGGTACTTGTCGGGATTCCTGCTCGACAGGCCGCTTGCTCGCCTGCGCGCCGATCTGAACGCGCTTGGCATCGAGCGCACGAAGAATACCTCGGAGCCCGAGGATCATGTCGCCGCCGTCTGCGAAACAATGGCGTTGCTCGTTGATACGGAGGCCGGCATCGACTACACCGGCCAAAAGCAATTCTTTGATCAGCATCTGCAGCCTTGGGTTTCCCAATTTCTGGGCGACGTCGCGGCGGCACAGAGCGCGGGCTTCTATCGCCACGTCGCGAAATTGGGTCACAAGTTTTTTGAATTCGAAGAACGCTGGCTGTCATTGCCGCAATAGAAAATGGAGAAAACTGATATGAAAAGCCGCCGTCAGAAAGTGGTGCAAGCGCCGGACCTCGGGCGCCGAAGAATACTGGGTAGCGCGATGGGCGTGGGGACCGCCGCCGGACTCGGTTTGTTGTCGGTTACGGGCAATGCGGCGGCGGAAAGTTCCGCGGCAAAAGTGACTCGCCCGCGCAACTATCACGAGACTGACCATATTCGTCAATATTACAAAAGCACGCGACTGTAATCGCGGCATCGTGAATTAAGGCCGGAGATTCGCCTCATGAAATTGATCCGAAAGCAAGCCACACCTTCCTCGAACTCGGTGACGCGCAGCAGCGCATTCGACCGCCGAACCTTTCTCAAGCGCTCTGGCATCACTGCCAGTGGCGCTGCCGTCGCAGGCAGCATTCCGCTCGGCATGATGCGCCGCAGTGCCGAAGCGCAGACCGATTCGAGTCCTGCCGGTGGCGACGTTGAAGTCAAGCGCACGGTTTGCAGTCACTGTTCGGTTGGCTGCGGCGCCATCGCGCATGTTCAGAACGGCGTTTGGGTCAAACAGGAACCGGACTTCGACTCACCGTTGAATATGGGCGCGCATTGCGCCAAGGGTGCGGCATTGCGCTATCACGGCCTGAGCGACAAGCGGGTGCGCTATCCGATGAAGCTTGTCGATGGACAATGGAAACGGCTGAGCTGGGAACAGGCCGTCGAAGAAATCGGAGATCAGTTCTTGAAGATCCGCGAAGAATCCGGACCCGATTCGGTCTGGTGGTGCGGATCTTCCAAAGCCAATAACGAAGGTGCTTATCTTCAGAGAAAGTTTGCCGCGTTCTGGGGAACGAACAATATCGATCATCAGGCGCGCATCTGTCACTCCACCACAGTCGCCGGGGTTGCCAATACCTGGGGTTACGGTGCGATGACCAATTCCTATAACGATATGCACAATTGCAAGGCGATGCTGTTTATCGGCTCGAACGCTGCTGAAGCACACCCGGTCGCAATGCACCACATCTTGCGCGGCAAGGAAAACGGCGCAAAGATGATCGTCGTCGATCCTCGCCTGACGCGCACCGCGGCGCACGCCGATCAATATCTCCGGCTTCGCCCGGGTTCCGACGTGGCGTTCATCTGGGGCTTGTTGTGGCATATCTTCGAAAACGGATGGGAAGATACCGAATACATCAGCCAGCGCGTTTACGGCCTGGACAAGATTCGCGAAGAGGTTGCCAATTGGGATCCCGCCACGTGCACCGAAGTCACCGGAGTGCCCGAAGAGGAGATGCGACAGGCGGCGCAGACGCTTGCCGAAAACCGTCCCGGCACCATCGTCTGGTGCATGGGCGGTACTCAGCACCATATCGGCAACAACAATACCCGCGCTTATTGCGTGCTCCAGCTCGCTCTGGGCAACATCGGAAAATCGGGCGGCGGCGCAAACATTTTCCGCGGTCACGACAACGTACAGGGCGCGACCGATCTTGGGCCCAATTGCCAGACGCTGCCGGGTTACTACGGACTTTCCGACGGCGCCTGGAAGCACTGGGCGCGTGTGTGGGATATCGACTACGACTGGCTGAAAGGTCGTTTCGACAGCGAAGGCGAATACGATGCCGGCGACGGAACGCTTGCGCATCCCATGAACATTCCCGGCATTCCGGTTTCGCGCTGGATCGACGGCATTCTGGAAGACGCCGAAAGCCTGTCCCAGCGAAACAACGTTCGGGCCGTTTTCTTCCAGGGACATGCCGTCAATAGTCAGACGCGTGGCCCGGAAATGAAAAAGGCGGTGGAAAAGCTCGACCTTGTCGTGATTTCCGATCCTTATCCGACCCATCTCGCGGTCATGTCCGAGCGCAAGAACGGCGTCTATCTGTTGCCGACCAGCACGCAGTTCGAACAGTCCGGGTCGGTGACCGCTTCCAATCGTTCGATTCAGTGGCGCGAGAAAGTACTGGATCCAATGTACGAATCCAAGCCCGATGCGGCAATTCTGCATCTGTTCAGCCGTAAGTTCGGTTTTGCCGATGAAATGTTCAAGCATATTTCGATTGATGAATCCGGACTGCCGAGCCCGGAAGACACATTGCGCGAAATCAATCGGGGACACTGGACGATTGGATATACCGGTCAGAGCCCTGAACGCCTGAAGCTGCATGCCGAAAATCGGCATACGTTCGACACGACGACCCTGGTTGCACGCGGTGGCCCTTGCGATGGTGAAACCTACGGGCTTCCGTGGCCTTGCTGGGGCACGCCGGAGATGAAGCATCCCGGCACCCATGTCCTGTACGACAACAGCAAGCCGGTCTCCGAAGGCGGCCTGACATTTCGGGCCCGATTCGGCACCGAACATGAAGGCAACAATATTCTTGCCGAAGGTGCCTACAGCAAGAATTCCGATATCGAGGACGGTTATCCCGAGTTTTCCTATGGCCTTTTGCGACGCCTGGGCTGGCACCAGGAGCTTTCGGCCGATGAACTGGCCACGATCGCCTGGGTAGCCGGGCTTCGAGAGAAACCGGCTGGATCTGCCAGCGAAGAAGATGTTGCTGAATTCCGCGATCTGGAATCCGACGCGCTCGACGCGGTCAACTGGAAGACCGATCTAAGCGGGGGCATCCAGCGGGTTGCCATAGGCCACGAGTGTGCGCCGTTCGGCAATGCCAAGGCGCGCGCAATCGTATGGACGTTCCCCGACCAGGTACCGCTTCATCGCGAGCCGCTGTATACCGCTCGCTACGACCTGGTATCCAAATATCCCACTTTCGAGGACCGGGGTTCCATCTGGCGGGTTCCGACGCGCTATGCCTCGATACAGGATACCGATCACTCCGGTGATTACCCGCTGGTATTTACGAGCGGTCGATTGGTCGAGTATGAAGGCGGGGGTGAAGAAACCCGTTCGATGAAGTGGCTGGCAGAACTGCAACAGGACATGTTTGTCGAGATCAATCCAGCCGACGCCAATGACCGTGGCATCAAGGACAACCAATGGGTCTGGCTGGAAGGTCCGGAAGGCGGGCACATCAAGATCAAGGCGATGCTCACGGACCGTGTGGGACGCGGGGTAGTCTGGACGCCCTACCATTTTGGGGGGTGGTTCCAGGGCAAGGACCTGCTGGATCGTTATCCCAAGGGCTCGGAACCCTATGTTCGTGGCGAAGCCTGCAACACCGCGACGACTTATGGCTACGATCCGGTGACCTTGATGCAGGAAACCAAATCGACTCTTTGCCAGATCAAAGCCGCCTGAGACGGGAGGAACCGCAATGGCACGTATGAAATTTCTCTGTGACGCCGATCGTTGCATCGAATGTAACGGTTGCGTTACAGCTTGCAAGAACACCAATGAAGTTCCCTGGGGAGTCAACCGTCGTCGGGTGGTAACGCTCAACGATGGCTTGCCCGGAGAGAAATCAATTTCGGTTGCCTGCATGCACTGTACCGATGCCCCCTGTGCGGCCGTTTGCCCGGTGGACTGTTTTTACACGACCGACGACGGCATCGTCCTGCACGACAAGGATCTTTGCATTGGCTGCGGCTACTGCTTCTATGCCTGCCCATTCGGCGCCCCGCAGTTTCCGAAAACCGAGGCATTCGGCGTGCGCGGAAAGATGGACAAGTGCACCTTCTGTGCCGGAGGCCCCGGTGATGACGGTAGCGAGGAGGAGTTCACCAAGTATGGCGCGAACAGAATCGCCGAAGGCAAGCTGCCGGCTTGCGCCGAAATGTGCGCGACCAAAGCGTTGCTCGCCGGAGACAGCGATATGGTCGCCGATATCTATCGTGAGCGGGTGATGCGACGAGGCGGTCGCCCGCAGACCTGGGGCTGGTCCAAAGCCTACGGCGAGGGTTGATTCGCATGAAAAGCAGAATTCCACACGTTGTGTTGCTCATCGCCGGCGCTTTGCTGCTTTCGGCGTGCTACGAGTCAGTCGACGTGACTCGTCATGAGCCGGGCGTTTACAAGGGCCAGGCAGATCCGCTCGTGAAAAAGCTTGAAAATGGCGGCGACCTGCGCGAACAGTTGAATCGACGTTTCGACGGCCAACGGGATCGCTGATCATGCGTTCCGGGAATCGTGCCGTGTTGAAACTGCCTTGCTTGCTTCTGGCGGCAGCCCTGATCGGGGCCTGCTCCATGGAGCACATCGATGAGCCCTGGGTAAATCCGGAACAGCGTGAACTGGTTGAAGGAGAACTGGATCGCGATTCGGAATTGGCTGAAAAACTTCGCGACCGTCTGGCCACGGGTCAGAGTGATCGATGAAATGGAGATCAGGAAAATGAGCAAAGGCACCGCGACGCGCCGCAAGACAAAACGCATTCTGATTGGTTCGGTCCTTGTCCTGATTGCGGCAATGATTGTCCCGCTCACCGGATACGTTTACGTTGCTGTGGCACAACCGCAGATCGAGTCTTCCGCTAACTGGCAGGAAACCAATCCGCGTTCGGAATATTGGCGCGAAGCCCGGCTGGGAAATGAGGGCTACAGTGCAGTCAAGGGGCCCGAGGCAAATGTTCTGATCGACAATGGCGGCCAAAACTTCCGCCAGGTCCGGAATGGACCCATTGCCACGATTGGCCCTTGGGTATTTGCGGTCATGCTGCTCGGTATTGCCGGCATGTTCGTGCTGAGCGGTGGCGGGCAGAAAGTCGAAAAGCCCCTGTCGGGGAAACGCGTGCCGCGGTGGACCGGCTACGTCCGTGCTGCTCACTGGGTCATGACAGTCACTTTTCTGCTGCTCGCCATAACGGGGTTGAGCCTGTTGTTCGGGCGTGCAGTTCTGATACCGTTGTTAGGCGCTGAAGGGTTCTCCGCCTGGGCCATTGCCGCCAAATATATTCACAATTATAGCGGTCCGGTTTTCTTCGTTTCATTGGTGCTGCTGGTATTGGCGCTGGCGCGCGACAACATGCCTTCGAAAGTCGACGTCGACTGGTTCCTCAAAGGCGGTTACGCCGGCAAGCATGTGCCCACCGGCAAGCTCAATGCCGGTGAGAAACTCTGGTTCTGGTTCAACGGAACCGGCGGAATCGTAGTTGCAATCACCGGAATGGTGCTGATCCTGCCGAATATATTTGAAGCCCGGTCAACGATGCAGATTGCCTTGATCGTGCATGCGGCCCTTGCGTTGCTTTATATCGGTGGAAGCTTTGTTCACATGTACATGGGAACTGTTGGTGCCCGGGGTGCGCTGGATGCGATGACCAAGGGGCACGTCAGTTCGGAGTGGGCCGAACAGCACCACGACCTGTGGTACGACGAGGTCAAGAAGGAAGGTCAGGAATTTGTCGGCGAGGAAGCTGAAACCGGGCGGAACCGGGGAGCGTCGGCTGGATCGGGCAGCACGGCCTGATACTTTAAAAAGCTTACGCGTCCTCGCTGCTGAATTCCTGCAGACCTAGAAAGCGCCGGATCGAAATGGTCCGGCGTTTTTCATTCACTTCTAGCTGTAGTCGACCTCGTGAATCGACCCCGGCCGCCGTTCCGGCGATTTTCTGATCCTTTCCGATCACTAGCGCCATAGGTGTACCGGGCTGATCGCTTCGGCCCGAGAATTCTCGCAAAACAGGCGACATTCCTTCTTCGGCCCACAGATTCAACCAGGCGAGGAATTGTCGCGAAAACTGTTCCAGCAGCAGTTCCGGCGTCATATCCGGATTCCCGCCTTCTTCGAGCAGGCATCCACCGTCAAAGATTTCACGCGGACTTTCCTCGACGTTGCAGTTCAATGTCAGCGCCAACCAGCCCGCCGCTCGGTCCTCCTCGAGCCATAACCCCGCAATACGTGTGCCGCCGACCAGAAGCGCATTGGGCCAGCGATAGCGAAGTTCCGTCATGGGTTCGACCATAGAGGCAACCGCGGCACCGAGCGAGACAAGGCCCACCAGCGCGATCTGCCCGGTATCGTGCCAATCGAACTCCGGTCGCAGGATCAGGGAGGCGTACAAACCCCGGGCGGGGGATTCCCAGCGGCGCCCGGACCGTCCAAGCCCCATCGCTTGATTATCGCTCCAGACCAGCGTGCCCTCGGGCGCGTTGGCGCGCGCGCGGGCGAGGGCCTCTTTTGCGACGTTTTGTGCATGCTCGATCCAGATCGGTTCGAACAGCGGCGGTAAATCCGGTATGCGGCCTTTTCTATTCGACATCAGTTGACTCGGTCGGCGGGGTCTTGTTGTATGGCCTCAAGGAGCTTGCGCAGCCGTTGTATGGGCGCGGAGAGCATATTCAGCGTTCCTTCGCTGGCTGCAAGCGCGTCTTCGATCAGCGCGCGTCCCTCGCTATGCTGGTCGAATTGCAGGTAAATGCGGGCCAGCAACGCGACGACTTCGAGATAAGCATTGCTCGACTTCGAAGACTGCTGCGCCGTCTTGTCTTTCAGGTGCAACAGCAGCGGCTCGGCCATCTGGGGTTTGCCGCCATCGACATACAGGCGGGCGAGCTCGATCAGGGCGCCCAGGGTGTGGGGATGGTCGGCGCCCACAAGCTCGCGCCAGAGTTCGATATCGGAACGGTATAACGCTTCGGCCTCGCCCCAGGCACCACGCTCGCGCAGCACGCCGGCGAGATTCAGCAGGGTGGTCGCGAATGCCGGGCTTTTTTCTCCAGTGACCTCGTTCCATGTTTCCAGCGCCCGCCGGTAAAAGTGCTCTGCCTCGGCGGATTTGCTCATCGATTCAAGCACGACGGCCAGGTTGTGCATACAGCTGGCCGTGTCTTCGTGCTTCTCGCCATGCAGGGCCATGAGCAGGCCCAGCGAACGGCGATGACACTTCTCGGCCTCGGCAAATTTCTGACATGCGTCGAGCACGGTACCGAGATTGCCCAGGCAGGCCGCGCTGGCCGGGTGCTGGGGGCCAAACGCGGCTTCGGTGATCTCCAGCGCCTCCCGGTACAGTGGCTCGGCGACCTCGTATTGGCCATTCATGTAGGCGATTCCGCCAAGCTGGTCGCAGCACACCGCGGTAGTCGGGTGGCGTGATCCCAGTTGGCCACGCGACAGGCTCAGCGCTCTGCGCAAGACCTGATCGGCGGCGCGCAGATCGCCGGCGCCCTTGTGCGCGCCAGCCAGGTTGCTCAACCACGGAATCAGTCGCGGAGAGTCCGCGCCCGTAATGGCTTCCATGCACGCCAGGCCCAGCTCGTATTCACGTCTGGCTTGATCGTCGTGGCCTTCCGTTTCGTGCAGGCAGGCAAGGCGATGGTGCAGCGAAGCCCGGGCTTTCTCACTATCGCGATTCCCATCGGTCAGTGCCAGCGCGCGTTGGAGTAGCTCGACGGCGGCAGCGGGAGCTGTATCAGCGTGCGTGGCAAGCCGCTGCAATGCCTGGATCAGGGTAGGGGAGTCGCTTTCGGCCTCCGCGCGCTCGACAGCCCGATGCAGCCACTGCACCGGCGCATCTTTCCCCGTTCCGATGCCATAGATATTCGCCGCGCCCACAATGGCGCGGCTGGACGGGTTCGGAATCTCGCAGGCGAGCTCGAGCGATTCGAGCATCGGGCCGCTGCCCCCCAGTGCGCGCCAATAACGAAGCGCCTCGAAGGCGTGAACGGGTTCGCTCATGGCTTCGAGGAAAATGCTGTCGGTCAGGATTTCCTCGACCCGATCAAGGCGGCCGGCTGTCGCCCAGTGCCAGCAAGCCAGCTCGAGCGCATCGACCCCGGTCATTTCGCCGAAATATTCTGCCAGCTTGATATGCAGCATCTGGCGGCGGCCATGGTCGCCCAGCCGGCGCCGCGCCACCGCATCGCGCGCCTTGCCAGACGCCAGCGCGATGCGCCTTCCATCAAAAAGAAGTCCCGGTAATTTCGGGTCGAGCTCGCCCAGTGGCGATTGCGTCAAGGCCTCCAGGTCGTTGGCGTCCAGACCTGCGCGCGAGGCCCACAACAATTCGAGGGCGTTTGCCGCCGCATCCGACTCCAGTAGTTGCGCCGGCAATTGCCAGTTCGAAATCGCGGGCGGCTTGCTTTCGGGAAGCTGGAACACGGCCGCGGCGCGTTCACGGAATTGCTCGGCCGCCGGGCCGGGCGGCGTCGAAATCAGAACAGCCACGCCCTGAGGCAGCCATTCCGGCAGCCAATCGAGATCAGCGGTCAGGCCGTCGAGACTCAATTCGTGCGCATCCTGGATAATTACTGTCAGGCCGCCCATGGCGGACGCGCGAGCCAGCCAGTTGGGCAAGGTTTCACGCATGGCTGCGGGATCGAGCGGAACCGGATCGACGAAATCGAATTGGCGGCGCAGGTCGGTCAACAATCGCCAAAGGAAAAATTCAGGATCGCGACAGTCGGCTGCCAGGCCGGCGGCGTGAAAAAAGCGGGGCGAGCCACGCCGGTTTGCCGCTGCGATCATGTGCTGCATTGCATCTGCGCCGCGCGGCGCGATGAACAGGTTCAAGCCGTCGCCGGCCTCGATTGACGTTACGTCTGGCGCATCGTCGGGCGCGAGGCGATCAATCATCATCTGTGTCAGTACGTCTACGGGCGACAAGACCGGTTGAGGCATCTGGGGCTTTCCTGAACGGTTGAGTTGCATCGATTCATTCAATACACCTGATTATCGGTCAAAGTGCCGAGTGGGTGGCAGGCGCATCTTCGGGGTAGTTGTTCCAGGGGCTTATCGATTTCTCGGTCTGCTCCCGGGATGCCTCTCTCACATGAGTTCGCATAATGTATATTATGTTAAATAATATATCTGCCCGAGCCATTCGGGCTGGTCGGCATTGCGCGCGACCCACGGCTTGTGGGAACGTATATATTTTCGAGGTTATGGCTGTTTCTAACTGTTTTTATTGTTTAAATACACTAAACTCTGGCTAGTGCTCAGCACCACCGAGATCGAATTTCCCACGAACAATGCTTTCGGCGTCAAGCGCAGCAGTAAAGACCGCCGCCTTTGCGCAAACATGGCCTTCCTGTCTTCATGTGCGACGCGATTGGCCGCCGAGTCGGTACAGCACGCCGCTAAAGCACGATTGCATAAAGACCGGCAGTTTGGCAGACTCTTCCGAATGCATCGATTTTTGCTCCAAGCCGTTATTGCAACCTTTTCCTGCGCGCTGTTCGTCGCCGATGCGACGGCCGACGACGAATGGGTATTTGCGCCGGCGCCTGCACCGGACGCGAACGCGATGGGCTCCGCGGATGCGAAAGCGATATGGGCGCAACCGCAGTTTCGTTCCAGCGCCAGTTCGAAATCGGCCTGGATCAACCAGGGCGACTGGCTTTTCGATCGTTTGAGTAATCGCGGCCTGCGGATCGGCGACCCCGTCCATATCAGGATTTTCAAGCAAAGCCGACAACTGGAGCTTTATCTGCAGGGCCGGGAGGGATTCGAACTTTACCGCACGTATCCGATCTGCGACGTCTCCGGTATGCTCGGGCCGAAGCGATTCGAAGGTGACTTACAGGCCCCGGAGGGTTTTTACACGGTCGTGCCCGAACGCCTTCACCCACATTCGGACTTTCACCTCGCATTCAACCTGGGTTATCCGAACGAATTCGACAGGTCCATGGGCAGGACCGGCAGCAACATCATGATTCACGGCGGTTGCGCCTCCAACGGCTGCTTCGCCATGACCGATTACTACATGGAGCAGATCTACCTGCTGGCCGAGGCTGCCTTGAAGAACGGTCAACACGAAATCGGCGTCGAGATCTATCCGTTCCGGATGACCGAGGAAAACCTGACCGCCCACGCCGCCTCGCGCTGGATCGAATTCTGGCGCAGCCTCAAGCCCGTTCATGACCATTTTGCCGGAAGCGGGTATCCGGCCAGGATCACCATTCAGCCCGACGGCTATCGCCTTGCCGATTCGGAGCGCGGCAACGGGCAGCCGTCTGCGGCCCAGGCCGCCAGCGCGCCATAAACGCGGTTCAATCCGCCTCCCCTGCACTGTTTCAAGCACCGCGCTTCAGCGGCTGTTTCATCGTGTCGGCAGGGCCGCATGCCGTTATCCCCCTGGCTTTAATCGTGATGACTGTCGGCGGCCGGATACAGGCGTCACGGTCAAGCGCCGGTCATCGAAGGAATCAGGCTCACAGCCCAGGCGGTCGAAGCATAGGTTTTGCCTATGATATCGGCCGCAACAACACGCGCTACTGTACAGACTTAATGTGGATAATTATTTAATGATATTTATTAAATACTTATGGAATTTATGTAAATTCATTTCTAGATAAATGCAGGGCCGATGACGCCAGCACCGTGCGGAAGTTGGGGTAGATGGCGGCGTCGAAAATTCGATGGGTTTCGAGGCCCTCGCCTAGGCGCCGGGCCAAACCTGATGCGGTATCGGGTGGTTTATTTCTCCATGCCGCTGAATATCTTTCCCGCGGCGAACCGACTTCGATATTCGTTGCTTGCCGCTTGCTGCGGTAGTTTGCGAGAGGCTAGAATCTCCAGCACTGGCCATTGGCTTCGAGCAGGCATTTTTTGCCGTTTTGCCGGCCGGATAACAAGACCAAAACAATCCATTCAACCAGGGAGAAGGGCATGCAGAATCGTGGTCGCTTTGACTGCGTCTTGATTGCAGGTTGCGCGCTTGCGCTAATCCAAAGCGCCTCGGCGCAAGTCGAGACAGATACAGGTTCAATCCGGAATCTTGGGGAAATCATCGTCAGCGGCGAGCGGCCACGTGTGATCGAGCAGGCTGGAACGGTGGATCTGATCACAGCCGAGGAGATCGAACGTTCAGGCGCGCGCACGCTGAATGATGCAATCGATTTGCTTCCGGGCCTTCACGTTCGCGTCGGTGGCGACGGTCGGCCGCGAGTCGATGTACGCGGTCTGCGTACCAGGAATCTGTTGATGTTTCTCGATGGCATACCGTTGAATTCAACGTTCGACGGCCAGTTCGACCCGGCGGCCATCCCGGTCGAGAACATTGCGCTGGTAAAGGTAACCCGCGGCCCATCGTCAGTCCTGTACGGGCCCGGAGGCAATGCGGGCGTCATCAACATCATTACCAAGGGTGCCGGTCAGGACGTGGACGGTTCGCTTGTCGTCGAACGCGGTTTCGAAAAATCGGAATACGCCCGCGGTTACGTAAGCGGCCGGCATTCGGGCGTGGGCATCGTGTTGTCGGGATCCTGGATGGATCAGAGTTACTTCGAGCTTTCGGATGACTTCACCCCTACCCCGCTCCAGCCTGACCAGCGCCGGATCAACAGCGACCGTGAAGACGCCGCGTTGTTCGGCAGCCTCACCTGGTCGGCGTCGGAGCGCTTGCAGTTGGGCGTCAGTCTTAATTATCGGGATGGCGAACTGGGAAAGCCAACCAGCACAATCGATCGGTCGGCTTCCGATTTCGCACGACGGGTCCGCTTCGAGCGAGCGGTATTCGAGAAAGTCAATTTACGCGCTGCCGCCGACTGGAATCCCAACTCGAAGGTTACGTTCCGGCCGTCGGTTTTTCTCAACGAAGCCGATGAGACAACCAACGGTTTCGACGGATCAGGGTTCGATACCCAGGACGACCCCGGTTCCTTTAGCGAGATCGCATCGACCACCATTACCGGGACCGACAACCAGCTATCGCTGTCGTTCGGGCCCGGCACTCTGCTGAGTTTTGCCGGCCAGTATCGCGAAGAGGAATGGACCGCGACCGGTTTTTCCGTTGAATCCGCCGGTGGCGGCGGTGGCGGCGGTGGCGGCGGTGGCGGCGGTGGCGGCGGTGGCGGTGGCGGCGGTGGCGGTGGCGGCGGTGGTTCGCAGACCACCATCGAACCCATCAGCAACGACCACGCCGTCGCAATCTATTCGCTGGCTACGGAATACGAAGCGGCGCCGCAAGGACCTTTCTCCTTTGTCGCCGGCGTCGGCCAGAACTGGATAGACATCCCGGGTCGGGGCGTCGTCGACGATACATCCTTCACGCTCGGCGGTGTTTACAGGCAACCGGGGTTACCTACCCTGCATGCCTCGCTGGCGCGAAAGATACGCTTCCCGACGCTTCGTGACCTCTTCGCCACGGACCGGGGCAATCCGGATCTCAATCCCGAGATCACGTTGAACTACGAGCTTGGGGTTCGGCATGAGTTCGAGTCACTTCCACTTGCCGCCGGCTTGACGTTTTTCAGAATCGATGCCGAAGAATTCATCGAGCGCATAGATGGCGGTCGTACCCAGAATTTCGAGGAATTGCGCTTCCAGGGCAGCGAAATCCAGTTGGGCTACAGACCCATGGACAACACCCGGATTGATTTCGGCTACACCTGGCTGGATTCCGAGAACCGCAGCCCGGGCGCGCCGCTGGAGACGCTGCAGAATCGTCCGCGGCACAAATTTAGCGTGAGGCTCGACCACGACTTCAGCTTCGGCGGCCAGGTCGAAATGGAGTTGATTCATAACCGCGAGAGTTTCGTGCTGTCCGGCGGCAATGCGGACCGGCGCCTCGAACTGGACAACACCACGACCGTGAATTTAGCGGTGTCTCAACCCCTGTGGAAAGAGCGGCTATGGCTTACCCTCCGGGCCGAAAACCTGATGGACAAGGACAATGCCGAGTCCTTCGGTTTCGAACAACCCGGGCGCACGGTTTTCGTGGGGTTGAAGCTTAAATAGCGTCGCTCGTGAGGCTTGCCGCGTTCCTCCGGCGGGCGCGGCCTTTTTAACGTCCGGCGCTATGGGAAATCAGCGTTTGCTTGCGCCGGTGCAGCCGCGCCAGACCAGAATCGCACCCAGCGAACCGATAAAACCGAAAACCAGGTGAGTGGTTACCGGCCAGAGCAATCCGGCGGCAATTGATTCGAACTCAAGGCCGGTCGTTCCCGCGACGATCCAGCGAACCAGCGGGCGACTTGCCCATGCAAGCGCGCCGATAGCCGGGAGCACGACCAGCGAGCGCCGCCAGTTGACGGAGATGCGTGGCGCGATCGCCAGGACCAGACCGCAGATCGGATACAACAGCGGGGCCAGCGCGCCCCCGCCGATAACCCAGGCCGACCCGCCGGCACCGATGCCGGTAGCGGTCCCGGACCACCGATTGCCGACCATCAGCATGCCCATGGTCATGAGAAACATGGTATCCAGGCCGTGCCGGCCCGGAAGATTCATTGGAAAGCGGAATGCCTGGTGCACCGCCACGACGATCACGCCCAGCCCCAGCAGCATAAGCAGTCGTGTCGTATCGAGTTTACGAGTATCGTCAATACTGACGGATAACGTCTCTGCCGACGAGTTGCCATTCATGATCATCAGCGCTCTTTGATTTATCAACCAATAGTACTGCACGGTTCTTTATCAGTAAAGCACGCGGCCAGGGATCGACCAGCACCCGGTCTCCGGGTTCGGGGCGCTCGCCGGTGCGGGCGCGCACCTGCTCGATTCCCGTCTTTTTCAATAGGGTCTCGACTCGATGGACGCCGTTCAATTCGCGCACCCCGCGCAACCAGACGAAACGACCATCGTCACCGGTCCGCCGTAAACCTGCCGCCGCAAGTGCCCCGATGGCGCCGATTCGCTCTCCGGTCAATCCTTCGAGCATGATTCCGTGCGCGCTCGCCAGTTCATGGGCTGCCGGCAGGTAAAGGATTTGTCGCTGAGCGCTCCGACCCCAGCCGATCACGGCATCATCGACGTCATCCCAGTTGGCCACGCAAAGGCCCGCATCCGACCCCGGCGCGGCCTCGGCCAGCAAGAATTCGCGGCAATAATCCTGCAGCTCGGTCAGGCTTCCGGACTCGGTTTCGACATCGATGCACAAGGCGCTGTTATGCGAGGTATACGGAATCTCCGGGTGCACAAGCAGTTGATGGCGTGTGACACCGCGCAGCCTGCCCAGATTGCTCGATTCAATCCGGGCACCCAGTGTTCTCGCTCGAAAACCCGTGCCGCGCGATTCCAGATTGTCGGTATCGTCGATTGCTATCAGCAGGCGCATCCGAGACCTCTCCCTGTTCAAACGGCATCGATCAAAATCTAACCGTTCAGTCAAGTCCAGTCTAGCACCCGACCCGGCCGGACCCGCACGCGATAGTCGGCGATTCCACCTGCCGGCGGCCGCTTCGTGTTGCCGTCGAGCATACCCACAAGCAAGCCTGCCGGCGCATGATCGGGTATATTCGCGTGGCCGTTAAAAGCATTCTCAAGCCTATTGCCATTGTGGCAGATTCAATCTCCGGGACATGCTGATATGGACTCGTTTGTTCTGACGCTCGCCGCCGTTACGCTTGCCGAGCTGGGAGACAAGACCCAGCTGGTGGTGATCTACCTGGCCGCCCGTTACCGCAAGCCGCGCGCCATTCTGGCTGGAATTCTAGTCGGTGCGACGGCGAATGCCGGCCTTGCGGTGGTCGGCGGCGCGATCCTGTATCGATTGCTGCCTCCCGGCCTTCTCGACTGGGTGGTAGCCGCGGGGTTTGTCGTGATCGGCCTGTGGATTCTGCTCGGTGATAGCCACGAGGAAGAAGAAGTGCCTTCGACAAGCCTGTCCTCGCACGGGGCGTTCTTCACGACGCTATGGCTGTTCTTCATCATGGAAATGGGCGACAAGACCCAGCTGGCAACGGTCGCGCTTGCTGCCGGCCTGCCGCAGCCCTTGTGGGTGTTCGTCGGCGCGGCACTGGGTCTGGCCGCGGCCAACGTGCCTGCGCTCTGGCTGGGCCACAGGTTCGCATCAAAGCTGCCGCATGCCCTGCTCCACCGCCTGAGTGCCGGATTGTTCATCGTGATTGGAATTGCGCTGATGATTCACCAGCTTGCGCAATGACCTCGAATTACGCAACATGAGCGCATTTCACCTTCCTGGGAGGTTCGCGTCATGAACCGGAAATCATTCAGCGTTTTCGCGGCGGTCGCGGTCGCGGTTCTATTCGTCGTTCTGATCGCGGTGCGGGCATCCACAGGTTCACCGCTGGTCGAGATCACGACGCCGCTGGGGGTGATGACGCTGCTGGTCGGTGTGGCTGCGTTCTGGTTCTGGCTGGAGCAGACCAGCGAATGGACCATCTTCAATTTCCTGCCGCCGCTGTTGTGGATCTACGCCACGCCGATCATCCTCAGCAACACCGGTGTGCTGCCGTTCTCCAGCGGCGCCTATGCGGGCCTGCGCGAATACGGTCTGCCGCTTTTCATCGCCCTGATGCTGATCAAGGTCGACGTGGCCGGTGCCGTGCGCATCATGGGCAAGGGGGTGTTCGTGATGTTGATCGGATCGGTCGGTGTGGTCGTCGGCGGTGTCGCCGCCTATTCGATCGGCGTCTGGGCAGGCGTGCTCGATCCGTCGATCTGGCCGGCCTTCGGCACGCTTTCCGGCTCCTGGATCGGCGGCACCGGCAACATGAACGCCGCCTGGGCCGCGCTGGAGGGCCGCCCCGAGCACATGACCATGGCGGCGGTCGCCGACAACCTGGTCTATATCGTCTGGCTGCCGCTGCTGCTCGGCTCCCGTGCGTTCGCCGAGCGATTCAACCGTTGGGCGGGCGTTTCGCACGACCGGATCGAACGCATGGAGGAAGCGGCGCTGGCCGTCACCGAAGCGGACCATGCGCCGAGCATGACCCAGATCCTTTACCTGGCATTGATCGCCCTGACAACCACGGCGGCCAGCGTCTGGCTGGCGGCACGCCTGCCCGAGATCTCGGCCGGCGGCCAGCCGGTGATCACCGAGAGTACCTGGGTGATCCTGCTGGTAACCTCCATTTCGCTGCTGCTGTCGGTAACCCGCGCACGAAACCTGCCGGGCGCGCAGCCGATCGCCATGGCCATCATCTACGTATTCGTCGCCTCGGTGGGCGCGCGGGCGAATGTCGCGAACGCCGACCTGGGGCAGATGGGCTGGTTCGTGCTGGCCGCCTACGTCTGGATCTTCATCCACGGCGCGTTCATCCTGGCCGGCGCGAAGCTGTTCCGGGTCGACGTGCACACGCTGGCGATCGCCTCGGCGGCCAATATCGGCGGGGCGGCATCGGCGCCGGTGGTGGCCGCACACCATCGCCAGTCGCTGGTGCCGGCTTCCATCCTGATGGCGCTGATCGGCTACGCCGTGGGCAACTACCTGGCCATTCTCACCGGGCGCCTGGCGCAACTGATCGGGACCTGAATCGGCGATGACATGCAAATGAGCGACAAACCCCAACTG
>Ga0209938_1000554_pt1 | contig 20497 bp, 15 predicted proteins | sample SalPonR2_C_D1_MG_FD_185708 | JGI IMG/M metagenome (GOLD analysis project Ga0209938, IMG submission 185708) | Salt pond soil microbial communities from South San Francisco under conditions of wetland restoration - Salt Pond MetaG R2_C_D1_MG... ... | reverse complement strand
ACCTGAATCTTATTTCAAAATTGCTGTGGATTTAGACCGGCAGCGAGGCATTGGTTTTATCATGCCCAATCGACAAATATCGGCCCCGATTGAGACCTTTGCGAAACCCATACGAGAGATCGAAGCAGAACTGGGCTATGATTTCGGATCCAACTTGCCGGCAGAGATTCAAGATAAGATTGAGACCCAAACAGAAGTTAAAATATGGCTCGATTTACCCGAGTCAGATGTGCAACCCCTGGACCCCACTCAGCTGAGCAAAGGCCATTTCAACACCATTCAGGCAAAAATACATATGGGAAAAAATCGGGAAATCATAGTCTGTGGTACTGTAGTTTCTATGCGAAAAAGCAAATCGGGGAACATTTGGATGAACCTCGATAAAAATTTTCCTAACCACGTGTTTTCCGCTTATATCCCAAAAGATAAAGTACTCGGTTTTCCTTTCAACCCCATGGAGCAATGGTCGCAAAAAGAACTATGTATCGAAGGAGTGGTACAAAATTTTGATAATATCCCAACCATAAGGATCGATCGATCCAAGCAGATAAGTCCGTTGTAAAGCCTGAGGTTTACTCCTTAAAAATTAAGAAAAACTCGGCTTCAACATCGATCGTCATTATACTTGAAAAGTCTAGGATGGGTGTTTCTGATCGCACTATGAAATCGACCTCTGAAGCATCGTCGATCTCACCTACGGAGATGGGGATGAGATTTATGGAACGCAAATTACTATCATATCCCGCAGAGCTTTCACTATTATATACAAAGCAATCAATTTCCAAACAAGCCTCCAAACTCAATCCCGAAGGAATATTACCGCCGAAGCGAGCAGCGACAAAAATTTGACCATTATTGTCTTCCTGCCATCCATCCAGATCTGAATCTTTATCTAATTTTTCAAAAACTGAAACACTCATACTTAATGGAATTGCCTTTAAAGGCTCTCCGGCTTTAATATTTAGCTCTTTGGCGATATCATTGAATTCGGGCTTCAGGTGAATCTTCCCTAAAGAAAAAACTTTAAGGGGCTCCGTTTCTAAAGAGGGATGAGTGGTAAAAGCAACATCATTGGTCAACTGAGAAAAAGCAACTCCAGTATGAGAAATATCAGTACCGATCAAGCTGATAAAGAAAAAAGCATTTAGAACCATGAAGTACGAGCGAAACATCATATAGTATTTGACTTACTATTAATATAACATAGATTATGCCAATGCCAAAAAACCCCTTAACCAATTGATTTTCAACTCCTAAATAGCTTTGCCACCCCTCTTTTTTTCCAATTTTTGGACAAACATTCTGATTTGTGGACTCTTACTCGTGTTTTGAAGGCGAATGGGTATTTGGGGGTGCCCCCGTCCTCGAGAGCGGCAGGCGCTCATCGGGCCGGGGTCGGGCTGTCCAGGGGTGCCGTCCTACGGACTCTCCTCTCTGCTCTTCGATCTGAGAGGAGACCCTTCCCATCCCTCACCCATTGGAAGTGAGAAAACAGGCGGTTTGAAATCGGATTTAAATAGCGACTTGCCCCATTCTGAGTATTTTTGAGGTAGTCTGAAATTCAGTAAGTCTAAACCGGCTAAACGCCAAATTCATGCAGCGCACCTCGCTTTCTATTGATATCCAGTTATTTCGCACCGGAGAATAAACCGATACCCTTCAATATCGCTAAACTTTTTGGATAAATCAGATCTTTTCAATTGGAACTCCATAGCTACTCCGTTATTTTCACCTACACCCGTGTACGAACTTTTGATTTCATCAATAAGAATCACTTCGGCCCCCTCCGATACAACTACTGGCGACAAGGCTCTACTTACACCTTTTGTACCCCCTCCCGTCTCTAGAGGATTTTGTGCAATGACTGTCAGGTCGAAGCCCTCGGGCAGGGAGGAACTTTGAAGTGAAATGCGATATTGCACGGAATTATCAGACAAGGTGGTATAATTGATCCACCGCCTAGAGTTAGGGATGGTAATCTCTGTTACTGTATCTAGAAAAACAGGATCCGAGCCCACTTAAATCCAGATCTATATACTCTTCCCTATTAGGTCAATTAGTGCTACTTCTCTGAATTCAACGGCAATCGAATGCTGTCCCTGACCTTCGGTTTGCGCGTTGAGGGAACTATGTCCTATTCCCAGAATTATAATAAGGAGGTAAAAAAGAAAGCACGAAATGATGTATCTCTCTCTTTTCAAAGTAGGCTGAGTAGTTAATTCAATTAAATATAAAAATTAAAGTATAGAATAAAGAAAATAACAGCCTGAAAACCCGAGCCGAATTTTTAACATGAAAAATCTTATTTAGGGAAATTAAATTTTCAGGGGGTCGAAACCGTATATATGACCTGAGCTGTATATTCGTCTGCATCCATCAATACAGATACCTCTCGAAAGCTATACTGAACAAAAATTTGATCTGTGTTGCCTGTGCCATTAAAAAATTCTAGTGGGATGTCTGAAATTTCCTGCCAGTTTGTTCCATTATTGACATTGGGTATAAATCCATTTCGTTTAACAAATAGCTTCAGGTTGGGATGCCAGTTCAAATCTACCTTATGAATTTGAACAGTCCAATCACATCGGTTTCGATTGAGACACTGATTTTGATGTGCAGGGTGGTTTGGGTCCCACCAGGGTTGTTGACCAGATATGCTACCAATCGTTTGTTGGTTAGGACTATCGTACCTCCCGGAAAAGTCTTCTCCGGCTATAAGAATATCTGAGGGAGAAATTTCATAATTCCAATCTGTTGGCGCTTCCAGACTAAACTCCTGCCCCGTCAAAGTGTAGGAGCTTAAACAAGCAAGTACAATAAGGATTAGTTGTTTAATCATCAGCTAAGGTATAAGTTACGACCAGTGGATTTGATCCACTTGTCAATCCAATATCATTTTCATCGTCAACAATAATTTCATAAATCAATTTATGACCTGTTCCCGGACCAGATCCCGTCTTGGCTCCTCTAATTCCATCCCCAATTATAGAAGGTGAAGATCTCAATTCTACGGGTCCAACAGGATTTGCCAACTGGCCTTCGGCTATACCTACCGGAGGGCCAAGTTCTACTTGAAGAAGCAAACCCGAGGGAAGGCTTCCCGATGAAAGTTCTGCATATAAAACGCGCGATGAACTTGCACTATTCAAGGCACAACTATAGTTTAAGTAGCGGGATTCATCTGTATCTGTAATAAACTCGCCTGCACCTGGAATGGGCGTAATCGACACCTCAAAAGTGACTGGTCCACTGTTGGGTTCAATAGCGACAAGGGCAATTTCAGGTATAACTAAGGAGACAAACTCATCCGTCGTTTGGCCGAACAGCAGAATAGGCATAATTAAGATACAAACAATTTGGAGTATACGCGTATGGGCCATATTTGAATATACGGTTTTAATTTTTAAAGCGAATTTTTTCTTCTTTCTCTTTCACCCTGAGCCTCACTTCTTTTTCCTCGCCGGGCTGGATAGAGAAACGGCCGGAGCTGGGAGTGATTTCAAAATGATCCAGCCATCCCGTGTCCATCACTTCATAACTCCATTCTCCAGGCATGAGTTGGCGGGCTTCAAAGGTACCATCTTGATTTACCTGGGTTAAAATATCTCTATTATTTCCTTTAAGTTTAATGATAATATTCGATGGCCGCTTCCTTTTCTTTACATCAAATTCCATTTTGCCGTTTATTTGTCCCGTAGTAGTAATGGAAATAGAGATTTCTTTTTCCTCACCGGGCCCTATGGTTATAGACTGAAAAAAGCCGTCTACAGGCTTGTCAAAAATATCCATACTACCCTTATCTATCACCAATTGATAGTCACCCGGACGCAAGCTTCTAAATTCAAAAAAGCCATCTTCATCTGTGAAAACAGTTTTACCTGCTAAGATCACTCCAACACCCTGAACATTCTGATTCTCTCTAGCTCTTATATATCCTGTCAGCTTTGCCACATCCTTTCGTTTGGATATACCCATTTGAATCTCATACATATAGGTTAATGAAAAAAAATAGTTTCTTTGATCGAGTGTATTTCTAAAAATATTGTAGCTGAAAAACCCATTGAAAGAGTGAGGTCCTAATTTAGCTTCAATACTGGCGTTAAGTAAACTACGATCTTCGTTTACCTGCTCCAAAAGGAAATTATTCCTATAATTGATTGAGGCTCTCAAACTTCGATTCAGTTGAGCTGAAAGGTTTGCTCCATATAGAAAAAAGTCAGTTAGACTTTGGTCATATCGGTTGGTTCGCAAGAACTGAACTAAGCCTCCCATTTGCAACCATGAGATTACCCTGCCATTTACTTGTGTTTGGGCGTTCAGTGTAGTTTGAGTTGAAAATTCGGCTTCAGCCAGCAAATTATCGGTTTGCCCAATTTCAAAATCAGAATTCCATTGGATGTGCTGGTTGCGCAGACGGTATCTCAAACGCAAATTGTTTTCAACATAATCAAATCTTTTCGGCTCAAAACGGTCTTCGCCTGTTCTCCTCACCCCGCTAAGTAATAGAAAAGAATAATCGGACAGGCGATAACTCAAATTGAGAATTTGGATACTCGTGAACGGGGCTGCCACCTGAAAAGTATCTAGTGCTGGCGTCGAAAAGTTAATATTCGCATTGTAACTTACATTCCATCTATTGATTCTGTACGAAATATTTGAGTTTATAATTTTTGAATTGGTGAAAAATCCCTGAAAATTTTGATCAGAATACAAGACATTGAGGTTGACAGCCAAATCATTCCATTTGGACCGAATATCTGTAGTAAATCCAAACCCCAAGCTTTCTTCTTGTTGGCTGCCCGCGAATTCGGCTTCTAGTCGAAAATTAGGAGCATTAAATTCAGATCCGAGACCAATTAAACTCGCTGTTGGATTCTCTCGAAATCCTTTAGACAATCCAGTCAAGGTGAAATTCCAAGAATCATTGAGGTAGTACTTAGTCCGCAAGGAGGTGATCCGATTGATATTTTGATTGAAACGAGGTTGATGATGAACAAACTGCACATCCAGGTCCTTCCATCGGCGAGTAATACCCACCCCTCGCGAAAATCTTCCAAACTCAAGCAGCCGGCTTACCCTAAACGAATGATCGCCTAATAGTAAGGTCATATTGGGTTGTTGATAAGTCAAGGAGTATTGATCAAAATTTCCAAGACGAGTGACCTGAAACTGATTGGGACCCCGAAGAAAAAATTTCAAGTTTCTCTTCCCTTCCTGATCTATCGCTCCGGCACCCTGCGCTACAACTTGATAAGCATATTCATATTCACCAGAGTTCCTGGCGCCAACATAGGATCCACCTACTTGAATCGGAAACCGAAAATAGGGATCGAATTCTCCCTTATTTTTAGGGAGAACTTTTGTCGAACTCATTAATCTTCGGTCCCAATCTGCGGATTCAATCGACAACTCCAGATCGACGTAAAAATCGTATGCCTTAGTATTCGCCATATTCTCAGGTGCTGTTGCTTGAACTGAGATTGCTCTTTTTTGACCCGCTGCAATTACGATGGTATCGCCCTGCTCTATTGATCCTCTGCTCGATTTTAGAGATACGGTATCCCAGGCGTTGCCATCATTACTCAAAAGATAAGTAAAGGTCGCGACTCCGCCTTCCTGAATTTTTTCCGGCGATTCCACCAACTCTGCAGATACAGAAGTGATTCTTGGAATCTCCACATTCACTTCCTGGGATACGCTAAGCGTAGAGTCTGTGGCAGACGAAGCCTGAAAAATGAAAGGCTGCATTCCCGGTTCAACCTGAGTGCGAGCTTCTACAACGAATACAACTAATGTAGAACTTTCCTGGCCTAAAGAAATTGGGAGTTGGGGACTTGATATTACCTTCCAGGATGCAGAGGGTAAATTAACGCTAACATTCAGCTTGAGTGAATCTTCGGTACTATTTAGTTTGAATACGAAAGACTCGTGGGATGCGGGCTGCATTTTTTGGGGAACGCGAAGAACTTCTAATGTGAGCTGTGCACTTAGAAAAGTCGTAAAAAAAAGAAGTACTAATAAGGAAACAATAACTTTCATTCATCAAGATCCATTTTAAGTCTATATCCAAAAAGACCAAAATTGTTTGTTCGCACAATAACATTTCCCTCGAATAGGCCCGTTCGTTCCTCAGCATCCAAAGGAAGCTTTACTTTTCGGCATAAGCCAGGGTATAATTTCACAGGTGTATCTCCTTGAAATTTCAATTGCTCGCCCTTGGAATTAAACATCTCAAGTTCAAAAGTTGCCCGAATCAAACGTGTCGAGGGATTAGTCATATGAAGAACTAACTCTGAGCTTTCAGGGGCGTAATAAACAGAATCAAAACCTATATCCCCATCTTCGCCGCCAATATCAGATATGATTTGAACAGCATAACGAAAGTTGGTATTTAGTTTAACTCCTCCTTCAACATTTGATGTATCGATTTCAGGGACATTCTCCACCATGATGAAAGACCAAAAACTACCATTCTGGGCGACGCTCGAAGGCTTTTTAATCACATATTGGATTTCTACGCTTTCATCGGGTGATACGACTTCCTCGACCGAGGATATAGTGATCCAGTCAGCATTGGAACGCAAAGCCTCTCCCGCTGAAACGAAAGTAGTCCCCTTATCGCAATCCATAAAAAGATCCGACAAATAAATTCGTACTCTTTGTTCCTCTTTCCCCATATTTTTCAAACGAATAACACCCCTATCATTATCCAGATTAGATAAATCATGTTGGTGACTCAGTCCATTCGTTACGACTATACGAGCCTGAAGGCTGAAAATGAAACAGCTGAAAAAAATAATTGAGAGCAATTTTTTCATAACTATTGTCTTTTTTTTTCAAAGATACCACTTATCAAATAGCCTACATTGGGTAAAATGATTCATATCCTCTAAAATTAAAACTCATTTTAAGGAAAATTGACTATAAAGGCCTCTGAGCTAACTTACCTGAAAATAAGTAAGCCTATTTGATATACATTAACTCGCTCTAATTTTTAAAAATATAATCCAGTTTTGCCAATCCAAACTTTATTACCTAAAGCAGAGGTAAGTCACTCCTCGCTTAAAGTGTAAGTAAGTGTTATAGGGCTATCTTGATTGCCAGGTTCAAAGTTATTTATATCTGTAATTTTCAATTCGTAATTTAATTGATACCCTTGAGTTTCTTTGTTGGTTCCTGTCCAACAGACGCTATTAATTCCACCTAATAAGTTGGCCTGGGCGGGAGCATATCGTAAAGATAAAAGAGTAGTGTAAATATTCCCCTCCGCTCCGGCGTGCTCAAACTCTCCTGGCTCAATAACTAACTCAATATCCCATCCACTTCCCTCCATTCCGCTCACATTGACTGAAATTTTATATTGTTTCCAGGGATTAGATGAAAGTGTAGTGTAATGCAACCTATTTTCGGAATTAGATGCCAGAACAGTTCCATTGTTGATAGCATCTCCAGCTTGAAGTCCACTTCCAAAGTTCGCCTGGAGTACAATATCTACCTGGTTTGTTGAAACCACATCCAACAACACAACATCCTGAAAATTAACATTTACATCATGGGATGCCACATTAGAGCCCTGAGCTTTTACGGCTGAAATGCAAACTCCGAAGAACGCAACACTCGCAACTAGTAAAAAAAAATTCCGAAAGAAAACCATTTAACATTATTTATAATTCTAATAATATGAAATGGCAAAACCGTGCCAACTCAACTGAATTCAGATAACCCACTGAAAATCAGCGTCGAACAATATTTAAAGAGACTCAAAAGTTCCAAATGATGGAAACGAATCCAAAATACAAAAATGGCATTTTTGTTATAGCGCAAGAAGTTATTCCCATGGAGCAATAAAGGGTCTATTGGAAACTTTCAAGACTGAAACACCATGGATTCCAAGGGTAGCTATGTATCAAGATCAGTTAAACGAGTAAAAAGTGCAGGCTTGGGGTTAATTGGAGAGCATATTATTTCTTTTTAGCCCCAGCAGTTTTTGTCTTACGTTCTGCTTTTTTCTTTTGGTTTTTCCCCTTTTTTTTCTCCTGCTTTGCTTTTTTTGCCGCTTTCTTTTTTTCAGCCTCTTTCTTCGCTTTTTCTTTTTGCCGCTTTTTCTCTATTTTCTTTAATCGCTTTTCTTCTTTTTTATTCAAGCGTTCGAGGACCTCCTCGCTTTGAAGTTCTTTTAAGGCATTTTTTCCTATCCAGTTGGACGTCGCGTCTTTTTTGCCCTTTAGTTTCTTAGCCAGATTAACGGCATCTTTATTTAAATGGATCGTACGCTTTCCTATTTGCCGAAGGGCCCAATTAACGGCGCGTTTGACGTAGTTCCGTTTATCTGTGGCATGTTCTTCAATAACGTCCAGGTACTGCAGGAAGTGGTCATCTTCTTTTTTCTTGTGGTGAATGCATGTAGCAACTATTAGGACAAACCCAGCTCTTTTCACAAAGGCATCTTTGTGGTCAATCCAGTCGACAATCAGTTCTTCCACGTACGGCAGTTTTTGAAAAAGATACCCACAAAGTTGATCTACTTCATCCCATGATTGAAGATTTTCCACCCATTGATCTGCCTCTTCTCTTTCCATTTTGTCAGGTTCTGCAACCAGTCCTGCTAAAATACGACCTTCATGATGGCCCAGGCTCCATAACTGTGAAGCCATTTCGTGATCCTTTCCAATATTTTTGGCCAAAAGTTTCAATTTTGGCATGCGCACACCAATAGCTTGCTCAGTATTAACGCCGAGCAATTTCATCTGTTCTAAGTAGGTGGGATCAGCTGCTCTTTCTAAAGCAGCTTTTATCTCTTTTAATTCCATAAACTGTTTTCAATGTTGTCATTGAATGTAATAAAAATTGTTAAAATAACCAATTTATTTTACGATAAAAAATGAGAGAACAGTAAAAAGTAAAAAGCAAATCTAGCCCTATGCCATATTGGTGAATACTTGCTGAACATCTTCGTCATCGTCCAGTTTGTCCAATAAATCCTCCACCTCTAGCGCCTGCTCCTCCGAAAATTCAACAGGTGCGTTTGGGATTCGCTCGAGTGCTGATTTTGTCGGTTCAATCCCGCGACTCTCCAATGCTGAAGATAAGTTGCCAAAGTCTGTATAATCTCCCACAACATATAAGGTGTCGCCATCCTTCTGGATTTCTTCTAAACCAGAGTCGATCAATTCCAGTTCTAATTCCTCAAGATCAACATCATCATTTGACTCGACCTCAAATATGGCCTTGCGGTCAAATAAATAATCCAGAGATCCCGTAGGCACAATGGAGCCTCCTGCCTTATTGAAATAGCTTTTTACGTTGGCTATAGTTCGATTGGGATTGTCCGTTGCGCATTCAATGATCATTAACGCTCCGTGTGGTCCTTTTCCTTCATACCTAAGCTCCTCATATGACGCAGCATCTTTGCCTGATGCCCGGTCAATAGCGGCCTGAATATTATCCTTCGGCATGTTTTGCGCCTTGGCATTCTGAATAGCCACTCGCAGTGCTGAATTCATTTCCGGGTCTTCCCCACCCTCCTTAGCGGCCACCGTAATGGCTCGAGCTAGTTTGGGGAAAACCCGGGACATTTTCGCCCATCGCTTTTCTTTTGCTGCACGTCTATACTCAAATGCTCTTCCCATATAAAAAACTGAATTTAGTCTAAAATTATCACTTTTTCCTGACTTACAAGTTTGCCTTTTTGGTCAATTATCCGCAACACATATAAACCGGACTGTGAAGGTGCTTCCAGTTTAATTTGGGATTGATTTTCATGAACGGATTGTGTTTGCAGTCGACCTGTAGCATCCACCCATTCGAAAGTCATTCGCTGAGCGGGCAGATCTTTGGTTCGAACCAAAACAGATTCACCTATTCTAACGGGATTGGGAAAAATAACTGCCGAGGTGAGAGACGGACCCGATGCGGATGTCCCTGATACCATAAAGGAAAACTCCGCTGTACAATCATTTGCATCCGTTACCGTCAGTTGATATTCTCCAGAGGATAAATTCGATATACTATCTGTGGTTTCGCCGGTGTTCCACTCATATTCATAGGGCGGCAAGCCTCCGGCAATCACCACCTTGATAAAGGCTCCATTAGAACCATCATCACCAATATTGCGGCTTTGGACTACAATTTCACTTAAAATCGACAAGTCCAAAGTGAGCAATTCATTACATTCTTCCGGGTCACTATTTTCTATGAAAATTTGATAGGTTCCCGATCTGTCATAAACGAGTCCTTCTATTTCAACGGATTCTCCATTGCACAACAACAATTCTTCGCTAGATGCCACAGGTGGAGTGATCACTGCGCGCTCGGTACTCACGAGGTTGACCGTACAATTATCATCCGAAATTAACCTGGCTGTCACATCAAAAGACAGAGGGCGATTATAGCTTATGGAAAAGGTGTCTTGAGTGTAAGTTGGAAATTGTTCATCGAGAAAACTGCCCGCCTCAAGGGTCCAATTGTAAGGAGGCTCACCGAAAAACTCAACTTTGATTTCGCCATCTCGACCAGAACAAACTTCTTCAATCGGTAATAATTGAAATCCTGGCAAGGGTAAGCCTGTTACCACTACTGTATCCGTTGCAGAGCAATTGGCAAGTTGGTCGATAACGCGGAGTCGATAAACAGTGGTTCCCTCTTCCACTGAAATCGTTGGATTTGCAACATTTGGAGTGCTTCCTGTCCACACATATTGATAGTTAGAGCCCGTTCCGCCCCCTGCCGTAGGGTTTCCACCCAGTTCAACCAATTCGCCTTCGCAAGCTGTTATGTCTGGTCCCGCCTCGGCATCGACCTGAAGATAAACCTCAAAAGTGACATCAACACTCTCTCCCACGCATCCCGCAGTATCCCGAGGGAAAAACGTGACGGTCGCTGCTCCTTGTGGAATTCCGGGAATAAGAAATAAGTCTTGGTTAAATACCTGCCCTCGTCCATCTGCAGGCCGCACTAATCCCTGACTGGAAGTGACTCGCCAAAACACTTCTTCGATTCCAGGACGATTTGAGAAGTCGATAAAGGCATTTTCTCCATTGCACAGGCGTCGAAGCGTTGGAGAGATAGAAAAAGGAAGTGGCTCGCAACAAAACACTTGCGTATTCAAATTAAGAGGTTCATCAAGGCTACACCCTCTAAATTCGCCGGCAGCGATCTCTCCATCCCCAAAAGTAGTCACCCCTACATCAGCCGGCACAAAGTTGCCGTTAGGACAATCTTCATTACTGAAAGCTCGTACCGAAAAGGAAGCCGTCCACATATCCGTGGAGTCATTCATACAGCCTACCCCATCACCTATACTAATCCCCGGTGAATTGGGCGGTGATGAGTTATTTGTAAAAAGCCAACCAGCCGGAATAGGTGTTCCTCTCAGATACCCTTTATCTGGATTGTCGTAATTGTATCGAACAGTTCCCCTAGGATACCAGTTCCAACGACCGTTAGATACAGGTCGCGGCTCTTCAATTATGGCTGGCGCCCGCTCATCATCGAAAGAAGAGGGATCCCATGCCGGGCCGAAAGTCGGAATAATTCCAGAAATCCGATTGCAATTATCCTTATTCCAGTTTCTTAATTCATATCGAAAAGTCACTGTTTCTCCGGGCTGGTAGGGGCCTTCAAGGGGCGATCCAAAGGAGGTAGCTATGGCATATAAGGTATCATCTTGATTGCACTCTTGCGGATCTGAAATTAGTTCAGTACAAATATCAAAATCGCCATCATCACCAGAGATATCTGTCAGCGCTAATTTATATGTGGTATTGGGAATGACTTGCATGAAAAATTCCAGTTCTCCATTCATCCCCTGCTCACATCGTATCGTATCGAGATTGGCACAATCTCCTCCAAAGATGGCCACTTTGGGAAAGCGCAATTCATCGCTTGTTACGGCTACTCTGAGGAATCCGGATATTTCGTCGGTTTGGATTTCGTACCACACGGTTCGCGAATTCAAGAAAAAGCAATTCGGCCCAAAATTCGTAGGGCCAAAACTTGCCTGTTCATTGCATCCGGGGACACATATTTCCCCACCATCCGTTTCCAAATTTATTATTTCAGGAGCCACGCAAAGATCATTAACGGCGCAACCGCCTGACGGCCCTTTTTCCTCAAAACATAATTCAAACTCCTGCGCGTTCCCATCAGGATGGCTCAGCATAATGAAATACTGTCTTCCGGGCACTAAGCCATTAAAGACAGCCAGACCTGTCGAATCAAAACAGAAGCCATCAAGGGAATTAAAGGTTTGAATACAGTCATTATTAGGATAAGTTCCCAGCATAATTGCAACATCTGAATCCGTTTCAAGATTACTTACCTGAATTTCAAGCGTATTCTTTCCACTGCTTAATCGTCCCTGATACCAAACGGAGTGAATATCTGCAAATGGGCAAGATGCATTATTGAAGTCAAAGGTGGCATTTTCGGTCGTCCCCGCAATGCATCCATCAAAAGAAACCAACTCTGGAAAACAGCGATAATCATTGGGCGGATCCAGGTTTATTTCCGGGTTATTAATACAAAGTGTGAAGGAGTTTTGATAATTAATAGGGAAAGCAATATTGATATAATATCGCTCACCCACTTCCAGAATATTGCCTGCGCTCAATTCATTGGTGTCGCAGGCTAATTCGAATGATGTAGTCGGCGTGCAAATCGGGGGTTCCATACCATAAACAGTGATGAACGCATTTGGTCCTCCCTGAGTAGCTATAGAGACATCTATATCTGTACCCTGCGCAACGAAGGTAAACCATACATTTCTGGCAAAAGCGGGAGCACAGGATCCGTTCCTCAATTGAAAAGTCGCATTTGCGAACGGATGTACCGAACAATTCCCATTTAGATCTGTCAGCTCACTTGCATCAATGCACGTATTATTAATCGGCTGACCTACTAATATCGCACTCAAAAAAGCCATTAAAAAACCAAGGAGTAGAAAACGCTTCATATTCATACACTTTAATTATCCCCAATATAAGCCAAAGAAATTTGCAAGATAATTATCAAAACAAATTTTATACGAAAGATAAAAAAATTATTACTTTTGTCATCCTCTAAATTTGGGATATTAGCTCAGTTGGTTTAGAGCACTAGCTCGACAAGCTAGGGGTCACTGGTTCGAGTCCAGTATGTCCCACAAATTAAGGGGGATTAGCTCAGTTGGCTAGAGCGCTACACTGGCAGTGTAGAGGTCATCGGTTCGAATCCGTTATCCTCCACTTTTCTTTCGGGGCGTAGCTCAGTCCGGTAGAGTACACGTCTGGGGGGCGTGGGGTCGCTGGTTCAAGTCCAGTCGCCCCGACTTATCGAGGAGCCGTTCTTTGCAGGACGGCTCTTTCTTTTTTAATATCATCTAACAGGATAAGCCTGACCTCATTCGTTTACTCATTATGGACAAAAAAGAAGTTAAAGAAAAGCTCAAGCTTAAAATTTCCAAGACAAAAGAAAAAATTTTGTCTTATGAAGATATGTCGGGGCCCGTCACTCCGGATGTATCCATTGGTCGAGTTTCCCGCATGGATGCCATTAATAATAAAAGCATTGTGGAATCTGCTTTACAAAATGCAAAGGAACAACTCCATTTACTCGAATATGCGCTCAAACACATCGACGATGACGATTTTGGTCTATGCAGACGCTGCGGTCAAAAAATTCCTGCAGGACGGATACTTGTTTATCCGGAAAGTGCCTTATGTGTAAGGTGTGCTGACTAGCTTACACCAAACAATTATCTGTTTTTTAGTATAAACTAAAGCTCGCGTAAAATATATTATAAGTTTTTTCTTAAATATTTGGTTTTTTACGCTAATTGCCTTATACTAAAGTTAAATCAAAATAAGACTTTTATGGCCAAGTGTTTTGCCTTAGTGGGATGGAGTTTACCCGTAATAGAATCAGTTAAGAAAAAAGGACTCCCTTTTGTAGTTATCTCTTTTTCAGACTTTGAACCTTACGCGAAAGAGCACGATATTCCTTTCGTAAGTTACGATTTGAAAACCTGGAGTGATCAATCCAATGCGTTATTATTATCTGAAAAGCTGGCTGCCTTTGGTGCAGATGTTGCTGTCCCCTTATTCGAGGAGACCGTGGAATGGGCCGGCGCTTTAAATAGCATATTCCGGAATGACCCCAGAGTATTAAACCGTGCGTATTTATTTAGAGATAAAGCTATGATGAAGAGAAAAGCTCTCTTGTATGGCTTGCGCGTGGGATATTTTGAAGTTATTTCTAACAAAGAAGATGCGCACCGGTTTTTAAAGCGGATGAATGCCACGAATCTGCAGTTGCCAGGTGAGGAAGACTCTTGGGCACATATGAAGCCTTTTAGTGCCGCAGGAACGGTCGGTCACAGATTCATCCGATCTCACAAAGACATTGATGAAAAAGCAAAAGATGGAGACTTTCCGTGTATGATCGAAAGTCATCTAGAGGGACAAGAGTTTTCATGTGAAGCATATATTCACGGTGGAGAAGTCGTTTTTATGAATATCACTGAATATGTAAAACTAGGCTTTTCGAATTATGTGCCAGCAGGGCCAAAATTAGAAGGAAAACGAGATAAAATCATTGCTGAGATCAATAAGTTGGTCAAGGGCTTTGGAATAGAGTATGGAATGATTCATCCAGAATGGTTTTTAACGACCGACGACGAACTTTTCTTTGGTGAAGTAGCATGTCGTATTCCCGGTGGACATATTTTAGAGTTAGTTTCAGATGCTTATGATTTTGACGCTCTGGCTGCTTTTGTCCAGATTCATGACCCTTCACTCAGTAAAGAAGAAGTTGCAAGCCTATTTCCATCAGAATTCCCCAATAAGTATGTTGGAAATGTTATGGTCTTCCCGCAGAAAGGAGAAATCACAAAATTAGAAGTCCCTGAGGAGTTGATGGAAGAGCCCTATTTTAAGGATCATAATCTTGTACCCCCCATTTCCAGACAAAAAGTGGATAATCGGGAGGGATTTGGCAATCACTTTGGAACGATAAATTTCTTAGGTGAAGATCCTGAAAGAATGAAGGAATTACTTGAACATTACCAGGACGTTAATTTTTACGTTTAGTATAAACATTTAAAAAAAGCTATTTGAACACAACAGAAGACGTACAAGACAGACTGATTTTAGCTCTACAAGAATTGAAATCAGCAGAGGGTTTTATGCGAGAAGATAAAGTCTATCGCTTCCTTAGCCAGACTGAAAAAAATCTGCAAGAAGCGGAAGGCGTAGAAAAGGTATATAAGATTATGCCTGAAATTATGGAGGCGGGTCTATTTGCCGGCTCCATATGGGAGCATCCACAAGATTTGATACCTCGGTTGGTTGGCGGCACACTAAAAGCTGGTACTCCAACCTCCACTTTTGAGTTGCTCAGTGAGTTACGAATGCTGGCCCTTGCAGAAGGTAGAGTACAAAATGAGACAATGCATCCCTTGGAAGCTGACGCTTTTTTGGAAAAAGTCATTGTGCTGAACCTGAATTTAGTATTTGGCAGTTTAAATGAGTCGGATCGCGTCGAATTCTCAAAAGGTGAATTGCGAAAAATAAAAGCAGTTTTCGAGTTCATTATACAACGAGTTGAAATCGACGGAGTAAAGGACGGAGTGGCTGAAGAGTTAAAACTTGTCGCCCATCAAAGGCCCATTTTTACTGAACCGATTCGCAGTTTAATTGCTCTTTCCCATCAATACTTTCAATTGGATTTGGATAGATCCGCGGATCAACTGCTACGCAAATTTAGCGACGCAGTTTACGGCCCGACTGAAAAAAGCGGTAGCTTATCACCTGAAGAGTATAGACAGTATTTACTAAGCGCTGATGCAGATCAACTGGGAAAAGAAGGGTTAGCGTTAGCTCAGAGCATGGAGGAAACGGGCTTAGTTTGTAAATCACATGTGGTTCTTTTGCAACATCTCTTCAGGATGGAAGACCTTGATCTAATTGCAAAGACATTAGGTCTTAATGAATACGGCACAATAGAGTTGAAGAGGCATTGGGAGTTTGTAAACACTTTCATCGAAAATTACAGCACCATTAACTATGCACAAGGAGTGCTGGGCCTGTCCAATGTATTAAAGAAAGGGCTATTTACGTCATCATCGGTGCTTCAGGCCCTCCGACATTTGTTTAGTATCCGACTCAATCCGAGAGTGCAGCGCCATCTCGTAGAAAGTCGGCATGAAGGATCTGAAAAAGATGCTCATTCCCTTCTTATTGGGGGTACTTTAAGTTTATTGGGAAATCCACTTGGTGTAGGTCAGGGTATGAACCCCACTTGCCAATCTGCTCGAGGCTTGAGCTTATGGAGTCAATTCTCTCCGGAAAAACTTATCAATCTCATTATTACGGCTGCGGTCGAGAATAACCTGAGGTTCCGGTTCGAAGGAGACGTCCTTGAATCCGATCTTTTATTAAAAGGATTGGCTACTGAATTTGATCGTTCTTTGGACCCCGTGTCCGTAGTACTGGTTCCCCATCTCGATAAGGTATACAACGAAATGATGAAGCGAGCAGCGCATCGAGGTGAGGATCCACACAAATGGGTGAATCCTTCTTTTTATGGGCATTGGATACCCAATGGGTTTATTTCTGCCTATAATTATTTGACGCAATCGATTCATCAATACGATCAATTTGTTCGAACCTTTTACGCGGCCTTCCATCCGTCTTACAATGGGGGTAAGCAGATTATATATCCGGTTCCAACGGGACTTTTTATTACCAACGCCAAGGCAGAAATGCTGGGTTTTCACGCTGTATCTATTCTTCGTGTCAGTGAAGACCCTGAAGGAAAAATGCGTGTGTACTTTCTCAACCCAAATAATGAAGGTCGTCAGGATTGGGGGCAAGGAATTAATCCCACGATCCATGGTCATGGGGAAGAGGCCGGCGAATCCTCGCTACCTTTCGCTCACTTCACCGCAAGAGCCTACGCTATTCATTTCAAAAGCACAGGTATTGAAGAGCGCAAACTCAAGGTCCCTGCTGAAATTGTAAATCAAGTTTCCGAACTGGCTAAGAATAGCTGGGGGAAAAAGTATATTTGGACGTAAAAAAAGATTAGATGCACAGACACGTCTCCTTTATTGAGCTTAGCAAATCCGCCCTTAAAACGAATTTTAACTTTATTCGAAAAAAGATCGGCGACCATAGAAAGATTTCAGCAGTCGTAAAAGCGAACGCCTACGGACACGGGATAGATACTTATGTGCCGATGGCTGAAGCCTGTGGCATTGATCATTTTGCGGTATCTTCCTGTTTTGAAGCCGAAGAGGTAAAGTTGGTATGCAAAGACACCTCAGACATTATGATCATGGGTATTTTTTACCGTCATGACTTACCCTGGATTCTCGAAAACAACATTGAAATTTACGTTTTCAACTATGACCGACTGCCTGTCATTTTGGACTTCGTAAAGCAACATGGCGGCCCAGCTCGCATTCATATTGAAGTCGAAACGGGAACGAATCGTACGGGTATGAGTACCGAAGATATTAAAAAGTCGATTCGTTTTCTGAAAGAACATTCCGAATCCTTCATTTTGAAGGGAGTTTGCTCTCATCTTGGGGGGGCGGAGTCTTTCTCCAACCGGTTTCGACTGGATCGTCAAATCACAGAATTTGACCGCATAAAAAAACAATTTTTGCGTGAAAAAATGGAGCCCGAAAACTTTCACCTGGCGTGTTCTGCCGCCGCTCTGGCTTGGCCGGAGACGCTGCACGATATGGTACGCATAGGAGTAACTCAATACGGGTTTTGGCCGAGCCCGGAAATCTATTATCATCATCTCCAAGAGACTGGAAAACGTAAGGATAGCCCTCTGAAGCGCGTCCTAACCTGGAAAACAAATGTCATGGAGATTAAAAAGGTAAAAAAGGGTGAATTTATTGGCTACGGAACGGCCTATCAGGCTTATCGCGATATGACCATAGCTGTGCTTCCCCTAGGATATGGGAACGGCTATTCTCGCTCCTTATCCAATAAAGGTTTTGTACTTATTCGGGGCCGAAAAGCACCTATTGTAGGATTGATAAATATGAATCTCTTTATGGTGGATATCACTCACTTTAAGGAAGTAGAAACCAATGATGAAGTTGTGCTCATTGGAAAACAAAAGAACAATAAAATTACAGTAGGTTCTTTTTCTAATTCATCTCAGCAAATCAACAATGAGATGTTGGCGCGGCTACCGGCCGCTATACCGCGGATAGCGAAAAGGTGAGGTCAGCTTGCTCTCAGATACGTTCTCAAACTTAGTCTGTAAAATCATTACTTAGACATATACCTATTTTAAGAAGGTTGTGTAGCACACCTCATCCCTTTACATTTATCTTGCGATAGCGATGCGTAGTGGCCATCCGCCCCTGGCGGATGGGTCCGAGCCCATCAATATTTGATGGGCAAAGGACCGAACGAAGGTGGAGCCCGAAGCGTAGCGACCCCGGCCCGAGGACTCGGGGACGGGGGATCGCCCAAATACCTAAAAAAATAAGAGACCGCGCCCCCCTACCAATCCAGGCCCATGGTATCGATATTTTTGGGAACATCGACCTTCGATTTTGTTTCCTGGCGCTGCTGCTGGCGCTGGAGTATGGCTTCTGCCAAATGGAAAGCGATGTTCTCTCCCCCCTTCTCGATGACAGTATTCACCTCGGACTCTGGAACATCGAGGCGATATAAATAGCTAAATAATAACTCGGGATCTCGATCGAGTAATTCGCCCACACGCGCTGCGATCCACTCCACTATGGGAATGTCACTTTTTTGGGCTTCGGCAAGTGGAAACAACTCTTGCATTACTCGGACGTTTTTTTAGTCAGATGCGTAAGAATCTGGTCTAAATATCTGCGATCATTGGATAATCGAGGCACTTTATTCTGGCCGCCAAATTTTCCGCGGGTGCGCATCCATTTATGAAAGGTCCCTTCAGCGGCAGCGTGTAATTTCAAGCGATTTAATGCCAGATCGTAACTGCGCTTGGCATCGTAGTCACTATTCACCTCTCGCAAATTTTTATCGAGACGCTGAGCGAATAGTTCGAGATCATCGGGCAGTGTTTGAAACTCTACGATCCATTCATGCCCCCCCTTCTCCGAATTATCCATGTAAATAGGTCCGACGCTATACTCGTCAGCGACGATATCAAACTCGCGGCAGGTCTTGGCGAGCGCCTGGTCGGTATTGGCAACCATGACCTCTTCGCCAAAGGCATTGATAAACTGCTTCGTGCGGCCCGTGATATGAAATCGGTGGGGTCGTGTGGATATAAAACGAATCGTATCGCCAATGCGATAACGCCACAACCCCGCATTGGTAGACATGATAAGTGCGTAATTTTGGTCAGTCTCGACCCCTTCCAGAGATACAACCTCACCGGTATCCAGGGATTCAAACTCAAAAAACATACCATTATCAGTCAGCATCAAGAGGGCCTTAATTTGCTGATCATCCTGCAATCCGATGAAGCCTTCGGATGCATTGTAAATCTCCTGATACACGAAGTCTGGAGAAGGCAAATAACGTTCAAACTGCTTTTGGTAAGGTGCAAATCCAACACCGCCGTGCAAATACGCCGTCACATTTGGCCACACTTCTAAAATGTTATCTTTCCCGGTCAGTTCTAGAATGCGATCAAATAAAACCACAGTCCAGGTGGGTACTCCGCCCAACATCACCACATCTTCTTTGCTCGTAATGGAGGCCATTCGCTCCAGTTTTTCTTCCCAGTCGCTGAGTAGGGCCGTCTCAAAATCGGGCGTATAAAAGGGTTTTCCGATAAAAGGCATTTGATGTATCATGACCGCTGAAACATCTCCGGTTCGCGTCCGCGGATAGGGGGCAAATTTTTCGATGCTGCCCCCCATGATCAGACTCTTTTTAGCAAAAGCCTGCATGTCGGGCCGGTGGTGGTAAAGTGTGGACATAGAATCCCAGCTGCCTTGAATGTGGCACTGCCTTAAATTATGGGACGGGACTGGTATGAATTTGGACCGATGACTGGTGGTGCCTGACGATTTGGCGTACCATTTGACATAGCCGGGCCACAAAATATCTTTCTCGCCTCGCATCATGCGATCGATATCACTCTGAATCTCCTCGTACGAGACTACGGGCAATCGTTCAGCGAAATCTTTATAATTTTTAATGTCGCGAAATCCATACTTTTTTCCGTATTCGGTATTTTTCGCCATTTGCAGTATCTTAAGCAACCATTGCTTTTGCATACTGTAAGGGTCTTTTCGCATCCGGCCTATACGTCGGAACCGAAAATCCAAATATTGTTTAATGATAGAATTTGCGAGCTTTTTCACGAAAAACGTAATTTATATATAAAAGTATTTATATTTTTTGAGAATCCCAATTTATTGCCAGCTGAGCAAGTGTACTAAATTGAACTTGACTACCCCGCTGTGGTGCCGATGGTTAAGATTCTACTTTATAGACTTTTCCAGGAGTTGCATAATGATCTAGCCCCCAACTCGAAACACATTCGCGAG
>Ga0209938_1000551_pt1 | contig 20573 bp, 13 predicted proteins | sample SalPonR2_C_D1_MG_FD_185708 | JGI IMG/M metagenome (GOLD analysis project Ga0209938, IMG submission 185708) | Salt pond soil microbial communities from South San Francisco under conditions of wetland restoration - Salt Pond MetaG R2_C_D1_MG... ... | reverse complement strand
AGAAACGGAGACCGGACGCTTTTCAGAACGGTGGTCGCTCAAGTGGCGACCGGGCTATGCTTTGCGCATCATTGAGGCAGGGATGTTTGGAAATACCGTAGCGGAAGCCACGCTGCAGTATACGCGGCACCATCTGGAGAAAACCAGTGATTTGTCAGAGCTTACCGCTTTGTTAGACGACGTACTGAAGGCCGATTTACCCACACTGGTAGAGGAGCTGGTGCAGAAGGTGAGAGAGCGGGCCGCAGTAACGCGGGACGTTATTCAGCTCATGGCGGCCCTGCCCGATCTGGTAGGCGTACTGCGCTATGGCAGTACTTACCAAACAGATGAAGATGCATTGCGGTCACTCATCGACGAGCTGCTACCGCGTATTTTTGCCGGTTTACCGGCTACTTGCGTACAGTTAGAAGAAGAGCCGGCACGAGGTATATTTGATCATCTCCTTCGGTTACAGGGGGCAATTAGTGTCCTCAATGACGCCTCGATATTTCATGATTGGTGGCGCACATTATATCGCATATACGAGATAGCCCAAACGCACGTCCTTCTGCGCGGGCTTAGTGCCCGCCTCCTACTCAATCAGGGGCAGTTAGAGGTCGAGGAGGTGGCGGCTGCTCTGAGCTATGCCTTGTCGTCGGGAGAGACCGTAGAGGATAGTGCCCGTTGGCTGGAAGGTTTCTTACACGGCAGTGGTCTGCTTCTTGTCCATCAACCGGAACTGTGGGGGCTGGTAAATGATTGGGTAGGTCATTTGTCGGAGGAGAAGCTACAGGAATTCCTGCCCGTGCTCAGGCGTACTTTTTCGGCATTCTCCGCTACGGAGCGTCAGAAAATGTTGCAGCTGGTTAAGCATGGCGGGCCTGTCGGCGGGGATAGTGGAAAGAACGGGAGCCTGCTAGACGAAGAGCGAGTAGCTATTATCCTACCTACCCTACAGCAAATGCTTGGGCTGGACAATTAACGCTTAGAGTTGTTTATTCCTCTTCCAGGGCTGGCGCTTCTCCTTGAATAATGTAGAAGTTGTTAAAGCCTTCGCCCTGGGTGATATCGATGCGCTGCAGGTTGATTAATTCTAGCAAGGCCAGAAACATAACGACGGCATGGATGCGGTTTTCACAATGACCAAACAGGTCCTTAAAGGAGGCCTCCTGTCCATTGCGTACCCGGGTATAAATATAACTTTGTTGCTCTTCAATGGTGTAGCTGTACTGCACGATACGGTGAACGGAGCCCGGATTCGAATTTTCAAAGCGCTCCATGACCCGCTCGAAAGATTTTAGCAGGCGGAATAAGGTCAGGGATTCCAGCTCGGCATCGACCAGCGCCTTATTGGCGATTTGGCGCAGTTCTTTGGTGACGGAGCCCCGTGTAGTTCGTTCAGCACGTTCTTCCTCCATCTTGCGCATGTCATCGAGGACGCTTTTGTAGCGCTTATATTCCAGCAGGCGCTGCACGAGTTCCTCGCGTGGATCGATTTCATTCCCCTCTTCATCAATTGCTTTTCGGGGCAGCAACATTTTAGCCTTGATGCGGCAGAGGGTAGCTGCCACCAGGATGAATTCGCTGGCCAGGTCAATATTGAGCTGTTCCATCTGATGCAGATAGTCCAGGAAGTCATTGGTGATGGTTGCGATGGGAATATCGTAGATGTCGAGCTCGTCGCGTTCGATAAAGAAAAGCAGTAAATCGAAGGGACCTTCGAACTGCTCGATTTTAATCGTATAGGTGCTGGTATCGGTGGTCATAGCTATTCCATTATGTCGGCTAATGTGCGGCACATCAAACCGATTATTGAAGATACAGATTATTTCTGGCTTGACCCGATTTTTTGCGTAAAGCAGTGCGGATGGATGAAGGTGAAATATCTTTTTCAAGCATTTAGCATGCTTATGCTTTCGCAAAAAATTATCTTTAGGGTATGGCAAAAAAAGGAAAACTATACTTGATCCCGGCACCTCTCGGCGAAGAATCAGTCCATACGATCCCTGCTTACGTTATTGATCACCTGCACCGGTTGGATGTTTTTATTGCGGAGCGGGCCAAAACGGCACGTCATTTCATTAAAAAGACGAACCCTGTCAAGCCATTTTCGGAGCTTCATTTTTTTGAACTCAATAAGCGTACTAGTGCGGCTGAACGCAATACCTTTCTCGATCCGGCCGAGGCGGGTCAGGATATTGGCTTACTGTCGGAGGCCGGTTGTCCCGGGGTGGCTGACCCCGGTGCCGTAATTGTGGAGATGGCGCACCGGCGGGGGATTGAGGTTGTGCCCCTGGTGGGGCCATCGTCGATCCTGTTGGTTCTGATGGCCTCGGGGATGACGGGGCAGCAGTTCTGTTTTCATGGGTACTTGTCCCCTAAACGGCCGCAATTGGCAAAAGATCTAAAGCGCCTGGAACAACAGTCGGCCCGGCACAAACAGACGCAAATTTTTATTGAAACCCCCTACCGCAACCAACAGGTGCTGGAGCAGGCTATGGCTGTCCTGGGCAATAAGACCCGTTTTTGCGCGGCTGCTGACCTTACAAATCCGGAACAATGGGTTCACTCAGCTCCTATCTTCGAGTGGAAAAAAGAACCGCTTCCCGACCTGCATAAGCGTCCGGCTATCTTTTGCCTGATAGCTGTATAGCGCCCGGCAGGCCCTCTTTCCATAGACTTAGTTTAATTTTAAAACTAAGTGAACTAATTTTTTTAGTTTTGTGTTGATAATCGTGATACAAGTTGTGCAAAGGTAGCCTTATGTGCACTTGTTTTTACTGACTAAGAGTATGCTAACATAGCATCTCTAAACAAAACACTTTGTCGATGGAAGCGCTGGCTGTAGCAGAAAAGAATTTAACGAAAAAAGGCTTTCTGGATGTTGATGTAGATCCCATGCTTGATCTCTTTGCAGAAATTGAAAAACTGAAAAGAGAGAAGAATGCCGTCATCCTTGCCCACTATTATCAGGAGCCTGAGATTCAGGATATTGCCGATTATATTGGGGATAGTTTAGGGCTTTCGCAAAAAGCTGCGGAAACGGATGCGGACATCATTGTCTTTGCGGGCGTTCATTTTATGGCCGAAACGGCAAAAATGCTCAATCCGCAAAAAAAGGTGCTATTACCTGATCTGAAAGCAGGATGCTCATTGGCCGATTCGGCTCCTGCACCTCTCTTTCGCAAATTCAAAGAAAAGTATCCCGACCACGTGGTGGTGAGCTATATCAATTGCACTGCTGAGCTTAAGACGATGACCGATATTTGCTGTACCTCAACAAATGCGGAGCATGTGATCGATAGTATTTCGGAAGATAAGCCAATACTGTTCGCGCCAGACAAAAACCTGGGAGCTTATCTGCAGCGAAAAACCGGTCGGGAAATGGTCATCTGGAATGGTTCCTGCATGGTTCACGAAATCTTCTCCGACGAAAAGATCACGAAGCTTCTGCAGCGTCACCCCGAAGCAAAATTTATCGCTCACCCCGAATGCGAAGCACACATTCTGGATAAGGCCGACCATATTGCTTCTACCACCGGCCTGTTGAATTACACAAAAAACAGTGAGGCGACTACTTTTGTCGTAGCCACGGAAGCAGGAATTATCCACCAAATGCAGAAGGCATCACCGCATAAGACCTTCATTCCTGCCCCACCCAATAATACATGTGCTTGTAATGAGTGCCCCCACATGCGTCTGAACACCCTGGAAAAACTCTACTTGTGTATGAAATATGAGCAGCCCGAAATTCATCTGGAGCAGTGGGTGATTGACGAAGGTCGTGCCTGCATTGATCGTATGCTCGAGGTATCCGCGCGCGCCGGACTGTAACACACATTAGTTCTGCAGTCAGTTCACGTGGGGGTGATTATGCCGGCAGACGGTAGTAGGCACAATAATGTGTGTTAATCATTAAATGGCTGACTGTCATGATCTCACGTTCTACTTGGTACCTTGTACCGGCAATTGTGCTGTTGACTACTATGATTAAGAGCTCCACTACGTTCAGGAAATTCAAAAGCCCGCCCGCTCAGCTGAGCGGGCGGGCTTTTGAATTTCCACGGAGCCTTGATAAAGCCAGAGGCTATGCAGAGCGGCGGATCACCGGCTGATGAGCGTGCGTACTTTTTTGCTCTCTAAGTGATTCGAACCGGTATCCTTTGGCGGAAAAGTGCTCCAGCACTCGAGGCAGTACATACTCCAAACGGTCTTTTGCCTTCAGGCTATCGTGGAAAACCACAATAGATCCGGGTGTAACGTTTTTGATGACGTTATCCAGGCATGCTTCGGGCGACAGGTTGGGGTCGAAATCTCCACTAAGTACATCCCACATCACAATGCGATAATGGCGCTGCAAAAACTGAGCCTGTTTGGGTTTCATCCGGCCGTAGGGCGGGCGAAAGAGCATAGATTCCGTCAGGTTTGCACAGTGGCGTACGTTATGGAAGTAAGGGATATTGTCTGCGGTCCAGCCGTTGAGATGATTGTAGGTATGGTTACCTACCGAATGTTCACTCGCTTTAACTTGAGCAAATACCTCGGGGTGCTTTTCGATATTTTCACCGACGCAAAAGAAAGTAGCTTTTGCCTGGTAGGCAGCAAGCTGCTCCAGTACCCAGGGAGTCATCTCGGGAATGGGACCGTCGTCAAATGTCAGATAAATCTCTTTTTCCTGGGTAGGAATACGCCAGGTGAAATTTGGAAAGAGATTTTGAATAAATTGGGGTGTTTTAACTAAATACATAGGCTTTTTGGATTACTGTTCAGGGATATATTTTGAATATGTTTTGACTAAACTGTTTATACATTTATTTCATTGTTCATAATACCGGATTTGTCAGAAAGAGGTGGATCTCTTTTTCAATATAAATCCGATGTCAAACGAAAGCATCAACCAGAAATTACAGTACTGGGAAGAAAGAATCTTAGAAGGGAAGAGTCCTGGGAAAAGGATTCTGTTTTCCTTTTTTGTAACTTTGTATTTGCTTTCATATACAACGTTTTACAGCATAAAAATGCTGCCTAAAGTTCCGGTTTTTTTGACCATTTACGGAAATACTTTTTTGCGAAAGCAAAACCAGCGGACAGCAGCTGTATTTTTACCATTAAAACCGTTCAAAACACAATAACTACATGGATACAATTCGCTTGCGATTTGCCCCCAGCCCGACGGGTGCTTTACACATTGGTGGAGTGCGCACGGCTTTGTACAATTATTTACTTGCCCGCCAGCAAGGCGGCACGTTAATTTTACGCATTGAAGATACGGACCAAAATCGCTATGTACCCGGTGCGGAAGATTACATTCAGGAAGCACTTGAATGGTGCGGTATTACTCCCGACGAAGGCCCGCGGCAGGGTGGTGATTACGGCCCCTATCGACAATCGGAGCGAAAAGATCTATATGGACAATATGCAGAACAGCTGGTAGAGGCAGGACATGCCTACTATGCTTTTGATACTCCGGAAGAACTAAGCCAACGGCGGCAAGCTGCCGAGGCTGACGGGGACACGTTTAAATACGACGCCCGGGTGCGCCACCAACTAAAAAACAGCCTGACTCTGCCGCCCGCCGAAGTAAAGGAGCGCCTGGCACGAGGCGATCACTTTACCATCCGCCTGGCGGTGCCAGAGGACGAAATGGTGGCGGTGGAAGACGATGTGCGCGGCATGGTTCATTTTAACACCAGCGAGTTGGACGATAAGGTAATCTTGAAAAGTGATGGTATGCCCACCTATCACCTCGCCAATATTGTCGACGACCATTTAATGAAAATTACCCACGTTATTCGCGGGGAGGAGTGGTTGCCTAGTACGGCCCACCACGTACTGCTTTACCGTTTTCTGGGCTGGGAAGAAGAGATGCCGCACTTCGCGCACCTCCCTCTGATTATGAAGCCGAATGGCAAAGGAAAATTAAGCAAGCGCGATGGGGTTAAGCTTGGGATTCCAGTATTCCCACTTTCGTGGAAAGGAAAGACCGAAGAAGAGTCGTTTATCGGTTTTCGTGAATTTGGCTTCCTGCCGGCGGCCGTAACTAATTTTCTGGCCTTCCTGGGGTGGAATCCGGGTACGGAACAGGAAATGTTCTCCATGGCAGAGTTAACAGCTGCCTTTTCTGTAGATAAAATAGGTAAGTCCGGTGCTCGCTTTGATTTTGATAAAGCTCAATGGTTCAATCAGCAGTACATCATTCAGTCTGATAATAAAGATTTGCTCGACCGGGTAAAACCGCTGATCGTGGAAAAAGGACACGATAAAGACGATGCCTTCCTGTTGGAGTTTATCGACCTGATGAAAGAACGCGTACATACTTTACACGAATTCTGGAATAACGGATATTACTTCTTCCAGGATTTTACGGGATTTGATGAGAAAATGGTGCGCAAAAAGTGGAAAGCGGATAAGCGCGGTGCTTTCGATGAATTGCGGGAATGTGTGGCTGGTATTGATGATTTTTCAGCGGATAATGTACAGGGAGAAGTGAAAGGCTTTATCAATGACCAGGGGTATAAGTTTGGTGATATTCTGCCTATCCTGCGATTGGGCCTGACGGGTACTATGAAAGGGCCCGACATTTTCCGCACCATGAGCCTCCTGGGAAAACCAGAAACCGAACGACGCCTTGACCGCTCGTACCAGATGTTTGATGAGTACGTTGCTTCTTTGTAAGGCCGTATCAACCCTGGGGCATTTTACCTGCCCGTAAAGATGATGTGTTGCAGGGACGATTAGGGCCGTAGGATCAGGTATTACGCATTTGGTAAAATGATTCGGTGCCTTTGCTTATACTTTACGGCGTGATTTTTAAGTTATTAGAGCGTTTGTGGTCGGGGGCAGGCAGTAACGGATACAAACGTATTGAATCATTAAATATGCAGCTATGGCTAAAAAGAAGAAAAATAAAGAGTCGGAAGCAGCGGAAGACCTGGAAGGATTCGATATTAAGATAAATGAGTTCGGTGAAATTATTTCCAGTACACAGGTTGATGAGCTCAATGAATTCCTAAACGAACACGTTGACGATAAGAAACTAAAAGATCGCAAAAAGAACGATCAACAAGAAGAAGAATAGTTCAACTGAACCCAAAAACTAAACGCCTGCAGACTGATGACGGGATGTAGTGATCATGTCTGTAGTGCCCCAACGACCGATTAGCATACCATCTGGGCAGGCGTTCAGGCCGGCTCGTGTCTATTTGCCTCGTAATAGGTAACTTGCCATTGCTTTTGCATAGGTTGTTGGTGCAAGTCGTAGGAGTCTGTACCATAATTAGTGGCTTGGGCTTCTCGTCTTTTTTCAAATTAAAGCGTGTATGAAGGAAAAAATTACGCATCTGGTACGCCTTGGCTGTGTACTCGTTTTAGTCTATCTGACGGGCAGTGGCATTGAGGTGAGTGCAGAAATTCCATCCCCCAAACTTACCGTTGACCAGTTGCTATCGAATAGCGATACGACCATGGTAGCCTGTGATAATGCAGATAGTGATTACTCGTCGTGGATCAACACCCTACGTCTACAGGTGGAGGTTCCGGCCACCAATATGGGCGATAGCGTGGCAATCATTCCCGAGCCTCCTCAGGTATATTCGTTTACGGGGCCCTGTGGGGATACGATTTCGCTGGTATTTGAGATCTATGACGATACCGGCATGTTGAAATCAAATAATCGCTATGTTTTTATCGCCGTTGATGACCAGCCTCCAGCGTTTTCTACTCCTTTCGGAGACACCCTGCGCCTGACATGTGCCGATGTGATCCCGCCTATATCCAATGTAACGGTAACGGATTGTCGCCTGGATGAAGTTTCGACTTCGGAAACTACTGAGTCGATCGGAAACTGCCCTTTGGAGATAAAAATTGTTCGAAGCTGGATGGCTACCGACGACTGCGGGCAGACGTCAGAATTCACCCAGGTCATCTTTGTAGAAGATAACGAGGCCCCGGCTTTTGTCAATTTTCCGGCAGATACGACCATCTCTTGCACCAGCCTGACGGATACGGCTACCCTGGGAGTACCCGGTGTAACTGATTTATGCGACGCTGATCCATTCCTAAGTTTCTTTGATCAGGTGACGAATAATGGTGGAGCAGGTTGTGTGGGAACTTATTCGATCCTGCGCACCTGGCAGGTATCGGATAATTGCGGAAATACCCGCACCAAAGTACAACGGATTTCGGTAGAAGACCGGGAACCTCCGACGTTTGATCTGCCAGCGGATACTACCATTAGCTGTCGTTTTGGCGACAGTCCCTTCTTTACTGGACGCCCATCGAACGTACAAGACAATTGTGCCCTGCTTACTGGCGATAATGTGACGTACGAAGACTTCATTGTGGTCGATTCTTGCGATAATATTTATACCGTGAATCGCACCTGGTCGGTAACGGATAGTTGTGGTAATACGGCTCTGGGGGTACAGATCATCGAGGTCGTCGACGAAGGTGGTTTAGTGTTTACTCAGGCTGCCCAGGATCTTATACTGAATTGTACAGCAGACCTGGATGTAGCCACTCGGTACAATGCCTGGATTGATAGCCTGGCCGGTGTTCAGGCCGAGGATAATTGCACCCCGACGGAAGAACTCACCTATCAGGTAATCGATAGCCTGACCGGTCAACCGGCGACGTTACCAGCCCGCTCTTGCGATCCACAGCTATCGAGTGTCTACAATCAGACTATTCTGGTAGTGGTGGCAGATGACTGTGGTCAGCGTGATACCAGTATTGCTCATTTCAGGGTTTTAGATGAAGAAAAACCACAGATTACAAACTGTCAAAGTGATACGACGCTGACGACCGACGTCGGACAGTGTCATGCTACCTTTATACTTCCCGCACCTACGTTTACCGAAGCGTGCCCGGGCGATATCCGATATCAATACCGCCTGGGTAATGGTACCCGGGAGGATGCCGGTGATTTGGGACCGCAGGAGTTATTGGTTCCGCAGGGTGTACATTTACTGACGTATTACCTGACCGACTGTGTGGGCAATACGGATAGCTGTTCTTTTTACATTACGGTAGAAGACCGGGAGGCCCCTCAGGCGGTTTGTCCTGCTGATACGGTAGTTGTACTTGGTGCCAGTACCTGTGTGGCCCCGGTCACGCTGCAACGTCCACAGGCTACCGATAACTGTGCGATAGTCATGGCAGATAGCGTTCCGGTTGTCGAGTATTTTGTGACGGGAGCAACGCAAAGAAGTACGGAGCCCTTCAACGCGGGGAATACGCCAACTATCGTTGATTTTAGCCTGGGGCAAAGTACGGTCCATCTAATTATTCGGGATGTAAGCGGTAATGCAGATACCTGCCGCTATAGTGTGACGGTGCGGGATGAACAAGCGCCTACCATTCTTTGTCAACCAACAGCTCTGTTTATTAATCCTTCCGGGTTGGTAGACGAAAGAGTAGGCGTACAGGAGGTTGATGCGGGCTCCTTTGATAACTGTACCCTGGATACGTTATACCTGGAGCCCTTCACCTTTGGCTGTGAGCTGGCGGGTACGGTCCAGGATGTAATTCTTACCGGCATTGATCAGTCGGGGAATATGAGCCAATGTTCGACCATCGTGCGCATCGAAAACCTTAGGCCACAACCAACGGCCAGTTCCGGTTTGTGCGGTAGTGATACCTTATATCTGATTGCCAATCCTCCACCAGCGGAGGGGGGTATTGTATTCCAGTACGAATGGACAGGCCCCAACAACTTTACCAGCAATCTGCAGAACCCCTTCATTCCCAATATCGGCCCTGAGAATGCGGGGTCGTATTCCGTGGAAATTACGGGTATCACTGGGTGTACAGCCACCGGTACGATCGAAGTGGCCATTGAAGATTTACCGCTTACGCCAAATGTGATTGTAGGCGAAAATTACTGTATTGACGAAGATATTATCCTCGAATCATCGGTGCAGCCTGAAGGGCGAGAGGTGATTTATCGCTGGTATACAGGAGAAGCTCCTGATGGGGCTCTTTTTGCGCAAACGCAAACACCCATCCTGACTTTACCGGCCCCCCATAATGCAGGGCAGCGTACCTTTTATGTAGAGGTAGAAGCCGATGGGTGTGCCTCGCCGCCGTCTGCTTCGCGAACATTTGTCATAAATGCCATTCCGACGGCTATTCCGGAGCAGCAAACAATTAGTGTTTGTGCGGGGGAGGCGATTATGCTGGGGACTCCGGTTACGGGGCCTGACATTACTTATGCCTGGACAGGCCCCAACGGTTTTGCATCGAGCAGTCAGTTTCCGGAAGCTATCGATCCGGCGATTACCCTCAACGACGGGGTCTATGTATTGACGGTATTGCGCAACGGGTGTGCCTCGGATCCTGCCTTCGTCAATGTTGACGTGTTGCCGCGTCCATCGCGTCCGGAGCTATCGAATAACGGCCCGGCTTGCGTAGGGGAAGATATCGTCCTGTCGACGAATGCCGACGCAGAGATTTACCATTGGATTGCCCCTGATCTAAGGGAGTTTTCGACCACTACCGATACGTTCCTACTCGATCAGGCTACGGCCGCACAGAGTGGCAACTGGCGGCTCTACGTCACCGACTTTGGGTGTGACTCCGAAACATCAGCCGCCTCCTCTGTGGTGGTAACACCAGCTCCCCAACCAGCCGCGGCCGCAGTGCAGAATGTAATCTGCGAAGGAAGTACTATGACCCTCGCCGCCTCCCCTGATATTGCGAATGCAACCTATCGCTGGAGCGGCCCCAATGGGTATCAGGCAGTGGGCCAAACGGTCAATATAGAAAATATGCGTCCGAGCCGGGAGGGGCGTTACGTGTTAGAAATAACAACTCAGGAAGGCTGTAGTAACACGGATGATATTGATATTATGGTAGAGGAAAGTGTGCGCATAATTGCGGCAACCAACGACGGCCCGCAGTGCCTTACCGGACCTACCGATATTCGAATGACGGCTACGACCTTTCCCGAAGATGACGGTGGGTTCACGTACCGCTGGACGGGACCCAATGGGTTTGTTGCTGCCACGGTCGATGCTATCATACCAAACGCGACCGAAGCCGATAATGGGAACTATCAACTACAGGTAACCACAGCTGAAGGGTGTCGGTCGAATGTACTGGGCACCCTGGTCGATGTTAATGATCCTCCTCCTATGCCCGCCGTGCCTACCGTAAGTGCGGGTACGCCGGAACCCATTTGTGAAGACAGCGAGTTTACTCTGATGACCACGGCCTACGAGGGAACAGAGGTACGCTACAGTTGGCAAACCCCCGATGACGGGATTATTATTACGGAAGATCCATCGCTGACGATTGCGCAGGCGGGAATGGCTGATAACGGAAACTATTCTGTATTTGTGACGGTCGATGGATGCTCGTCTCGCGAATCGGGGCGTCGCCGTTTGCTGGTTCGGGAAAAACCCGTGGCTACAGCGAATACGAATAGCCCGGTTTGTGCGGGGCAGGCGCTGGAATTGAGAGCCATAGCACCGGCGGATGCGCGGTATCTGTGGTCGGGGCCTAATTTTAGCTCTTCCTTGGCGAACCCAGTCATTGCTGTAGTTGATTCGGCATCCCATGCGGGGACGTACAATCTGGTTGTCGAAGTGGACGGCTGTCGTTCTGACGCGGTATCGACTACAGTCGATGTTTTACCTTCTCCACAAACTCCCGTCCTGGCACAACCCGCTGATTTATGTATCGACAACCCGGGAGCTCTATTACGCTTACAATTAGTAGATAGTACACAGACAAGTGGAGCAACCTATCGGTGGTTTGGTCCGGATGGCGCTCTGGGTCAATCCGGTCAACCGGTCTTTGATATTGCTGATTTTTCCAGTTTGGAAAGTGGGCTAAATAGTTTTTATGCCACGGCTGTGTTAGATGCTTGTGTCTCCGAAGTATCGAATCCGGTCGATATTGATCTGGACCGGATTCCCGACATTCAGGCTTTCGCCGGGCAAGACTTCTCAGCTTGTGAGACGGATAATATACTGCTGCGTGGTGAAGCACCAGATGTTGGATCGGGCCGTTGGACACTCCTGGCGCCCGATACGGCTCAGAGTGTGGTGATTACCAATGCCACCCGTGCTAATTCGGCGCTCAATGGGATCACGGGAGGTACGGAATATACTTTCCGTTGGACCTTATCGAACGGAGCGTGTATGGACTATTCCTCGGATGAGGTTACCATTGATGTAAACGTCTCAGAAATGGCTGATGCTGGAGAGGATATTATCGCCTGTAGCTCCCGGGAGATTACCTTAAACGCGGAGCCGAGCATCAGTGGTGATGCATTTTGGTCTCAAACGGATGTACAGGGGTTGCTGGGAGTCAATATTGTCAATGCATCATCGACTACCCCAACCATCACCGGTATGCAGCCGGGGAATCTGTACTCCTTCACCTGGACCGTCCGCAGTGGATGTGGTGATGCCATGGATGAGGTGTTTGTACTTATTTCGGATCCCAATCCATTTGCCGGCCCCGATCAGGTGGTCTGTAACGAAGATAATTTTGCGCAACTAAATGCCGATGTGCCGACGGAAGGTAGCCGGGGGCAATGGACGTCAACTGATCCGGACATCCGATTCTCAGATGGGGACAACCCCAATACTACGGTAACCCGCCTTAAAACGGGGGAAAATATTTTTATCTGGGAAATGGACAATGGGATTTGTGGTGAAGATTCTCGTGATACGGTGCGTATACAATATAAACGCAACCCCATGGCTGTTGACGATGTGGCGACCACCGGTTTTGGCCAGGATGTAGCGATTGATGTCGTAGCTAACGACAGTCTGGTACAGGATCCGTTTATTCAGTTGGTGGCACAACCGGATAACGGGACAGTAGAAATCCTGGATAGCCGCACCTTACGTTACGAGCCGGACGTGAATTTCGTTGGCGATGATCGTTTTTTCTACGAGTTGTGTAGTGAAGCCTGTGCCTGTTCTCTAGCGGAAGTACAATTGGAAGTGGGCAACGATGCCCGCTGTGATGTGCCTTCGATCATTACACCGAATAATGACGGCATCAATGATGTTTTTGTCATTCCCTGCTTACTTGACGAGGTGAGCTATCCGAATAGTCAGTTGATTATCCTCAATCAATGGGGGGATGAAATATATCGTTCGCAGCGGCCTTATCCCAACAACTGGAGAGGGCAGTACAATGGGGAGGATCTGGCTGCGGGTACTTATTTTTATCTGTTAGATTTCGGTGACGGATCGCCGGCACAAAATGGATTTTTTATGATTCAGCGTTAATGAATCCCAGAAACGATATGCTATGAAGCAATTTTTACTTCTCCTGTGGATAATGACCGGTGCGATAAGTCTTTGGGCACAACAGGAAACCCAGTACACGCAATTTATGCACTACAAGCTGGGCCTCAATCCTGCTTACGCTGGAAGTAGCGGTAGCATAGAGCTGGCAGGATTGGTGCGCAACCAATGGATGGGTATCGAGGGAAGTCCACAAACACAATTATTATCGTTCTCCCTGCCCCTGGTCAACCAACGAATAGGTTTGGGGGCTAATATCCTGCGCAAAACGATTGGGGTGACCAACGAGTATGCCCTGGAAACAGCTTATGCTTACCGCATTCCGGTGCCACGAGGCTATCTGGGCCTTGGAATACAGGGATCGGTGCGGATGTTGCGCATCGATTACAGTCAGTTGCAGGGTACACAACCGATTTCTCAAGACGGAGCGGTACCCGTCGATATGCAAAGTAAATTGGTACCTAATTTTGGTGCCGGCCTATATTATTCCGGGCAAACTTTTTACTTCGGCGTGTCGGTTCCCCGGTTGCTAAACAGCAATATTGATCTGGCCGATGGAGATGGTACCATTTCCCGGGATGTGAGTCACCTTTATATTATGGGTGGGGTGGAATTGAAGGCAGGAGAAGGCCTTACCCTGGAACCTCAGCTTTTACTCAAGTTGGTTTCTGGAGCTCCCCTCGACCTCGATATCAATGTGATGGGGCATTTTGAATCTCGTTTTCACACGGGGCTTTCCTATCGGCTGGGTGGATCGGCAGGTACCGGCTTTGGAGAGTCTGCCGCTCTATTGATTGGTGCTGACCTCACACCCAATATGCAATTGGGCCTGGCGTATGATATGACACTTTCGGAATTACGCGATTTCAGCTCGGGAAGTGTGGAGGTCATGTTGCGTTATCTATTGCAGCGCAAGCCAGCTTCCGGCGAAGATACGGAAACGGACTCGCCCCGTTTCTTTTAATGATCCTGGAAAACGAATCGAAATGAACAGGTTTTGGATATGGAGTTTATTAGTGGTTATGCTGGCCGTCCCAGCCGGGCTAAATGCCCAAAATAATGCCGGGGAGCAATTTACGCGGGCACGCGACCGCGTCGTCCTGCGCAATCTTACGCGGTTGAATACCAAAAATATTGAATTCTCCCCCACCTATTTTCGGGATGGGCTCGTATTTGTTTCCTCCCGGCAAAAGGGAGGATACGTCGATGAACGCCTGGGGGAAACGTATTTTGATCTGTTCTTTACTCAGCTTGATGCTGAGGGTAGCCCGGGCCGAACCAGGCCTTTTTCTCTGGAGCTCAACTCTCCTCTGCACGAAGGTCCGGTTACGTTTTCGCCGGATGAACGCACGGTATACTTTACCCGGAATAATCAGAGCAACCTGAAAGCCTCCTCCAATAAGAGAGAACGGATCACCCTGAAAATCTACGAAGCCGAATGGGGCCCTTACGACGATTGGATTAACGTGCAGGAACTGCCCTTTAATAGCAATCGCTACTCCTGTATGCACCCGGCACTAAGCCCTAATGGAGAACGCCTCTATTTTTCCTCGGATATGCCGGGCGGATTTGGGAAACGCGATATCTATATGGTCGAAAAAAACAACGGTAAATGGTCAAAGCCCATCAATTTGGGGCCACGAATCAATACGGCCGGTAATGAATCGTATCCGTTTTTTCACGAAAGTGACTATTTTTTCTTCGCTTCGGATGGGCATCCGGGAGAGGGAAAGCTCGACCTCTATATGATGGATATGGGCGGGAAACGCTGGGGTGAGCTGGTTAATCTGGGTAAGTCTTTTAATACGCCCGATGATGATTTTGGGTTTCTGATGCATCCTTCCGGTATGCGGGGCTATTTTTCTTCCAATCGTCAGGATGGTCTGGGCAAGGATGATATTTATATGTTCTACGTTCCCGATGGTCTGGGCGGCGTTGAGGTGGTTAAGGATGTGGTCTCTCAAATTCAGGTTTGGGACACCGATAGTCGACGTACTATTGCGGAAGCGGCCGTATATCTGCTACCCATAACGGCATTCGATAAATTGCCTTCCGGCAAAAATGAATTGCTCAAAGCAATGGATAAGGCGGGGGCACCAAACTTATACACCACCGAAACGGGGCAGGGGCGCTTGCTGCTCAACCCTGATCAATCGTATCTAATTATGGTCTATAAGGAAGGGTATTCTCCCTACAGCCTACAACTATACGAGGGGGGAATGCCACCTTCGATTAAAGTGCAGTTAACGGAAATCGACTGCATCACCCTGAATGGAAAAATTGAGAATAGTGAGACCGGTGGCGTGGTACCGGGGGCTGAGGTAATTATTCGCAACGGATGTACGGGCGAAGAAGTAGTGGTCGAATCAGCTACTACGGGCAAATACACCTATTGCCTGGAGATTGGGTGCCTTTTTACTATTTCTGCGGCAAAGCCCGGATTTATTACGGGTTCGACAGCGGTATCGACGGAGCGCCTGCGGGGCAACCGTACTTTTCGGGCCAGCTTGCGCCTTAAGCCCGACCAGGCCTATCGGCCCAGGGGGGGAGTCGAAACCAGGGCCAATACAGTAGTGCTTGGTGGTGTGCGCTTTGTCGGGAGATCAGAGCGGTTACAGAAGGAGTCGTACGCTTCGTTGGAGCGCCTGGCAGGTATTATGGATAATCACCCACAGTTGGATATAGAGCTGAATGCCCATACAGACACTCGTGGCGACGAGCGGATGAACCAAAAGCTGTCCCTCCGCCGGGCCGAAGCGGTTAAGGAATTATTGCAACAATGGGGAATTGATGCCAAACGAATTCGCGCCTATGGCTACGGCGAGTCATTTCCCCGCAATCACTGTGGCGAAGGTGTACCCTGTACCGAAGCCGAGCATCAGGTAAACCAGCGCGTAGAGATAAAAATCCGTTCACAGCAAGCACCACTAACCATTTCCCAACTGGCTAATCTGCTGGAATCTAATTGATGTATGCAAGTGTATTGGCGTGACGTCCTGGTTTTTTTGCGTAAGCTATCGCTAAAGAGAATAGGTAATATGGTACTGATTTATAGTTCCTATTACCTTACGCGCTTGCTGCGCCGACCGGTGCAATGGGGAGTGCCGATGACCATTTCTATTGAGCCCACGACGGCCTGCAATCTGCGGTGCCCGGAATGCCCCAGTGGGTTGCGGCAGTTTACCCGGCCTACCGGTAATCTGAAAGCTGGTTTCTTCCGCCGCATTCTCGAAGAATTAGGTGACCGCCTTACCTGGTTGATCTTCTACTTTCAGGGCGAGCCCTACATCAATCCCGATTTCCTGGCGATGGTGCAAGAGGCTTCCGCCCTTGGTATCTACACGATTACATCTACCAATGGCCATTTCCTTAACGAGGATAACGCCCGCCGCACTATTGAGTCAGGACTCGACCGCCTGATTATTTCGGTAGACGGTACTACGCAGGATACCTACGAAAACTACCGGATCGGTGGCGATCTGGAGGTGGTTCTACAGGGTGCGCGCAATGTGGTAAAGTGGAAAAAGAAACTAGGCTCCTCTACACCGCATCTTATCTTTCAATTTCTGGTAGTTCGGCCCAATGAGCATCAAATAGACGATATTAAACGGCTAGCTGCAGAAATCGGTATCGATGAGGTAAAGTTAAAAACAGCGCAGGTCTACGATTATCAGCATGGTAACCCACTGATTCCCACCCGGGAAAAATATGCGCGGTACGCACGGCAACCCGATGGTACCTATCGGATCAAAAACCGTCTGCTGAATCATTGCTGGAAGTTGTGGCACGCCTGCGTCATTACCTGGGATGGCCTGGTGGTACCTTGCTGTTTCGATAAAGATGCCCAACACCGCCTGGGGAACCTGCAAGAGCAATCGTTCCAGTCTATTTGGCAGGGGGAGGAGTATCAGGGCTTTCGCCAAAAACTGCTGCGGGGACGGGATCAGATCGACATCTGTACCAACTGTACGGAAGGGTGTACCGTATGGCAATGAACATAAAATTTTATTTGGTGTTAAGTGATCTGGTGAATATTAACAATGTGCTTACGCGTTTTTACTGCTTTTATTTTGGCAGATTGATCAATAGGCTTAAAAAAAACTTGGGGCAGGAGATTCCAATTCCATGTAATTCAGAGATTAAGAATCTATAAACTTGACTTTAAGGTAGAAAGTCTGCATTTTTGTAGACGTTCGCTTTTGTCAAAATTACCCCTATCCCAGGGATATTACCACCGAATCAACGGTTGATTCTGTCCGGCCTTAGGGAAGCGAACCTGGAAATCATTACAAACAACGTATCGTATCCCCATTAAATTTGGGATAGAACGATAAGACGAAGTTGGTAGACGGCCTGACTATCGTCTTGACTTAGACGGCACTTTCTGCAGGGAAGTAATCGCATGTCTGTAGTTTGTGTGCATCAGCAGATTGAAATTCGTACTTTTTATATAAGGGAGATACAGCAGGAACCTCCATAAACAGCAGCAGAATGACTACGTTCAAAACAATCATCTCCGGTCACCTGGAGTTTGGTAGCCCGCGCAGCTACGAAAAGGTGATGATGATGCTCGATCACCGGATAGAAAATTATTATAAAAATGATGTGCTCATCAAGATTGATGAGGTCTTCCAGCCGGATTCAGCGTCAATGGATATTCCCCGTTTGATCGGGCAAGCCTCTGACAAGTGCTTTCGCAATACATTGAGTATGCTCGAAATGATCATGCAGTATGCAGTAGCGGGAAGTGTCAGTATCTGGAAACTGGAAGATGGAACCTGTTTGGAATATAAAAAACTGGAGCCCAGTAGCGATAAAGCTGCCGTGCAATCTTTTCTCCATGGCCGTGAGCTGATCAGCGAAGGAAAAGAAAGTGAAGCCCGCAAAGTACTCAGTAAAGCTATCGAGAAATTTGAACGCCACGCGCTGGCTTACGAACGTCGCGGTCACGTCAATATGCACCTGGGAAACCTGGATGATGCCCTCTATGATTTTAGTAAAAGTATCAAGATAAATCCCCACAGTGCCGATGCCTTTTATGGTCAGGGTACCGTTTATCTAAAGCAGGATAAATTAGATAAAGCCATCGAAGCTTTTGGTCAGAGTGCCAAGGCATCGATTCCCCATCAACCGGTTTACTGGAAAGCACGTCGTAAGAAAGGCAATTGCCACCTGGAATTGGATCAATATGCTAAAGCAGAGTTTGAATTCAAATTATTGACGAGGCGTACTTTTGCGGAAAGCAATCCTAATTATGCCTTCCGGCAAAAAGACCTGTTCAATTATGGTCGGGCACTACTGGGCCTGAAAAAGTATGATGAGGCGATTGAAGCCTTTGATCGCGCCCTGGCAATCGGTAACGAAAAAGAAACCATTTCCGAAGCGGATCAATTCCTGTACCGTGGTATTGCTCTGCAAAAAGCAGGAAAAGAAGGGTACCGTACGGATTGGGAGCGCGCCGCCAAAAGTGGTTCCCAGAAAGCCGCACGCCTTTTGCAAGAAGGGTAAACTCCCTGTATATTCTGCTGTATAAATCCCGAAAACCGGCGAGCCGGTTTTCGGGATTTTTTTGTCGTGTTGGCGAATGAGGACGTTTCCCGTTTTCCGGTCTTTGGTAAACCAGAACCCTTTGCGATATCGTTAATAAAGTAAATATAAACCGTATGCTGCGTTTCTCTTTTCTGACTTCGTTGTTTCTATTGCTTGGTATATTTGCCTCGGCTCAGGCCGATTACCTGACGCTAGATGATCTATCTGGGAAGGCAAAGCGAGCATTCGAACGGGCTCAGGGCTTCATTGAGCGCCGGGATCTACCCCGTGCCGAACGAGCGCTGTCGGAAGTCTTAGAGGAAGAACCGACCATGATTAGAGCCCGGATCCTATTGGGGCACGTACGCTACGAAAGCGGCAACCGGTCAGGCGCTATTGAGCACTATCAACGGGCCCTGGAACTCGCCCCACAATACGATCAGCGGCTGTGGTACCAATACGCCGAAACACTGCGTCAGGAGCGTCTTTTTGCGGAAGCAGCTGTAGCGTATCGGCAGTTTTTGGAAACGGATGAAAAGAATGATGTGCTGCGCAAGCGCGCAGAACAACAACTTGCTAACGTGGCCTTCGCCGCTGAAGCGCTCGCTAATCCTCAGCCCTTTGATCCGGAGCCCCTCCCGTCGGGGATCAATACGCCGCAGGCGGAGTACCTGCCCAGCTTTACCGCTGATCAATCGCTGTTGGTATATACTGCTGTCCGGCAGGGACAGGAGGACTTCTATCAGAGTCGTTATATCGATAGCACCTGGACAGCGGGAGAGCCGATTGCTTCCTTGAATACGTCCCGTAACGAAGGTGCGCAGACGATCTCTGCCGACGGGCGGGTTATGGTGTTTACAGCATGTAATCGACCCGAGAGTCAGGGTGGCTGCGACCTGTATATTGCCTATCGCACCGATTCTGTTTGGGGTACCCCCAAAAATATGGGCCCCACCATCAACACGCGCTTCTGGGATTCGCAACCCTCCCTGTCGGCCAATGGGCGCCTGCTGTATTTTGCCAGCAATCGTCCGGGCGGTAAAGGCAAGAATGATATTTGGATTACCTACCGTCAGACGAACGGCACCTGGATTCGGCCGGTCAATGCCGGTGCACCCATCAATACCGAACGCAGTGAGCAATCGCCCTTTATTCATTCCGACGGGCGCACACTGTATTTTATGTCTGATGGACACCCCGGACTTGGTGGCTTTGATCTATTTCTGGCCCGTTTACAGGCCGATGGTACCTGGAACGAGCCCCGCAATCTGGGATATCCGATCAATACCTTTAGTAATGAAGGTGCGCTCACGGTGCAACGCGATGGGCGCTACGCCTACTTCTCAAAAGATGTACGCGACCGGCCGGAAGGTGAACCCCTGACCGATATCTACCGCTTTGAACTACCCGAAAATATTCGCCCTGCCCCGGTAACTTACGTGCAGGCGCAAGTGAGGGATGCCCGCACTTTGGAGCCGCTGACAGCTACTGCTCTGCTCACCCCCACGGGCGAAGAATTGGCTTATTACGACGACTCTACTGACATAAACGGGCAGTTCTTAATCTGTTTGCCCGTTGGCAAAGATTACGCCCTGACCGTAGAGCGAGCAGGATACCTGTTTTATTCCGATTATTTTGGGCTTTCGGAGGCTGCCACCTTGCAGAAACCCTTCCAGTTGGAGGTCTTGCTGCAACCTATCGAGGCACCGGGAGATACGGCAATCGACGAATCGGCGCCGGTCGTTCTGCGTAATGTTTTCTTTGCCACCGGATCGGCTGAGCTACTGCCCGCCTCCG
>Ga0209938_1000548_pt1 | contig 20613 bp, 19 predicted proteins | sample SalPonR2_C_D1_MG_FD_185708 | JGI IMG/M metagenome (GOLD analysis project Ga0209938, IMG submission 185708) | Salt pond soil microbial communities from South San Francisco under conditions of wetland restoration - Salt Pond MetaG R2_C_D1_MG... ... | reverse complement strand
CGCCAGTTCGTCGGTCGACCAGTCGGCGATCAACTGCTGGCAGGCATCGAGGCTGCCGGCGTCGTACAGCAGCCCCACCCAGAACGCCGGCAGGGCGCACAACCGCTTCCACGGACCGCCGTCGGCCCCACGCATTTCCAGGAACTTCTTCAGCCGGACCTCGGGGAAGGCCGTGGTCAGATGATCGTCCCAGTCGGCCAACGTCGGCCGCTCGCCCGGCAGCGCCGGCAGCTTGCCGGCGAGGAAATCGCGGAACGACTGACCGGCGGCATCGATGTAGCGGCCGTCGCGGCGCACGAAGTACATCGGTACGTCCAGCATCCAGTCGACGTAGCGCTCGAAGCCGAAGCCGTCTTCGAACACGAACGGCAGCTGGCCGGTGCGCTGCGGATCGGTGTCGGTCCAGATGTGGCTGCGGTAGCTCAGGTAGCCCGACGGCCGGCCTTCAAGGAAGGGCGAATTGGCGAACAGCGCCGTCGCGATCGGCTGCAGCGCCAGTCCGACCCGGAACTTGGCCGCCATGTCGGCCTCGCTCGAGAAATCGAGGTTGACCTGCACGGTGCAGGTGCGCGTCATCATGTCGAGGCCCAGTGAACCGACCCGCGGCATGTGTTCGCGCATGATCCGGTAGCGCGCTTTCGGCATCCACGGGATGTCCTCGCGCTTCGCGCTCGGGTGGAAGCCGAGGCCGAGAAAGCCAAGCCCCATCGGTTCGGCCATCGCGCGCACTTCGGCCAGGTGCGAGTTGACCTCGTTGCAGGTCTGGTGAAGGTTGTCCAGCAACGCGCCCGACAGTTCGAACTGCCCGCCGGGTTCCAGCGTGATCGAGCAGCCGTCGCGTTTCAGCGCGATGACGTGATCGCCTTCGCGGTCGGGCGTCCAGGCATAGTTCGCGGCCAGCCGTTCGAGCAGTACGCCGATCCCGTGCTCGCCCTCGTAGGGCACCGGCTGGAGGTCGTCGAGCCGGAACGCGAACTTCTCGTGCTCGGTGCCGATCTTCCAGTCCTCGGCGGGTCGGCAACCCGAGGCCAGGTTCTCGACCAGTGTTCGGACGTTGCCGATCGGCTCGAGATCGTTGGATTGGGAATCGGACATGCGGGGCACCAGGCCTTCGGTTGGGGGCTGCAATTATCGCTGATGAATGCGCCGATGCGGATGCAGCGCGCGAAGGCCCCGCCTACACTAGACCCATGTCCGTCGCCCGCCGCCTGTTGCTGATGTTTTCGCTGGTCCTGCTGCCGGCGGCAGCGGTGGCCGTCGGATCCACGATCCATCGTGGCCTCGGTCCGTCACCGGACACCCTCGACATCCACCGCGCCCAGGGGCTGTCGGCGTTCAACCTGCTGCGCGACTTGCACGAGGGATTGCTGACCCGCGACGTGCACGGCCGGCCGATTCCCGCCATTGCTGCGGCCTGGACGATCAGTGACGACGGCCGGACCTGGCGCTTCGAGCTCGATCCCGAGGCCCGCTGGTCGGACGGGACATCCATCGTGGCCGCCGACGTCGTTCGCGGCTTCGACCGCGCGCGGAATCCCGAGACCGCTTCGCCGACCGTCGGCTGGCTGGCTCCGATCGCGTCGATCACGGCGCCGGACCCGGCCACCGTGGTGCTGGAGCTGGTCCGGCCGGTGCCGTGGCTGGAGGAATTGCTGACGCTCCCGATCGCCTTCCCGTATCCCCCGGACGGCCGGCCGGTGTCGAGCGGCGCATTCCGCCTGGTCGAGCAGGTGCCCGGTTCGGTGTTCCGGCTCGAGCGCAACCCGCACTTCCGTGCCGTGGAGACCGTCGCGCCGGCGGCCGTGACCTGGCACGTCACCGAGGACCCGTCGGCCGAGCTGGCCCGGTTCCGCGCCGGCGAACTGCATGCCACCGAAACCGTGCCGCCGGGCCGCATCGACTGGCTGCGCGATCAGCTGGGCGAGTCGCTGCGGATCAGCCCGTACCTCGGCAGCTTCTACCTCGTCTACAACCTGCGGCAGCCGAAGTTCGCCGACCCGGACGTCCGCCGGGCGCTGGCGCTGGCGATCGATCGCGAGCTGCTGACCGAACGCGTGCTCGGCGCCGGCGAGCTGCCGGCGACCCGCCTGGTGCCGCCGGGCCTGGCGGGCTGGCCCGCGGACACAGCGAGCCGGGATTTCGACGCCGACGTCGCCCGGGCCCGTGACCTGCTGCGCCGGGCCGGGCATGCCGGCGGCCGCGGCCTGGACGTGGAGCTGCGCTTCAATTCGTCGCTGGCCCACCGGCGGATGGCCGTCGCGGTGGCCGCGCTGTGGAAGCAGCACCTCGGCGTGCGCACGCGGCTGGTCAACGAGGAGTGGAAGGTCTTCGTGACCAACCGGCGGCACGGCCGGATCACCGAGATCGTCCGCGGCGGCTGGATCGCCGACTGGGCCGATCCGGCCAACTTCCTCGACAACTTCCATTCCACCTCGCCGCTGAACTACGCGTTCCTGGCCGACGCCGAGCTCGATCGGCTGCTCGACGCCGCGCGCGAACAGCGCGGTGCGGCGCGCCTGCAGACGCTGGTTGCGGCCGAGCAGCGTCTGCTCGACCGGCACGCCATCATCCCGCTCTACTACTATGTGTCGAGACATCTCGTCGATCCCGGCCTGCAGGGCTGGGAAGACAACGCGATGGACATCCACCTGTCCCGCTGGCTGGACCTGGAGGACTGAGTGCGTTTCGGTCGACTGCTCGCCGCGATCATCGTTGCCCTGCCGCTGCTGGCCGGTTGCGGCGGGGCCGAGGACCTTGCCGAGCCGAAGCCGATCGATCTGCCCGAGCCGGTCCAGTCCTGGCGCGGCGAGGACGGCCGTCCGCGACCCGGCGCGCTGGCCGAGGTGCAGGAACTCCATCGCGGCAACGGCGAGGAGCCGCAGACGCTCGACCCGCACCGCGCCAGCGGCGTGCCCACGGCCAACCTGCTGCGCGACCTGTTCGAAGGCCTGACCACCACCGCACCGAACGGCCGCATCGTGCCGGGCGCGGCGGGGCGCTGGGACGTCTCGCGCGACGGCATGACCTACACCTTCTACCTGCGCGACGACGGTCGTTGGTCGAACGGCGACCCGCTGACCGCCGACGACTTCGTGTTCGGATTCCGTCGCTCGGTCGACCCGGAGACGGCCGCAGCCTACGGCCGCATGCTCGCTCCGATCCAGAACGCCCGCCCGATCCTGGCCGGCGAGCTGCCGGTCGAGGCGCTCGGCGTCGAAGCGCTGAACCAGCGCACTGTGCAGATCCGGCTCGACGATCCGACGCCGTACTTCCTCGGCCTGCTCAATCACCCGTCGACCTACCCGGTCCACCGGCCGTCGCTGGACGAGCACGGCGATGATTTCGTGCGCGCCGGCAACCTGGTATCCAACGGGGCCTACCGCCTGATCGACTGGGTACCGCGCTCGCGCATCGTGCTGGAGCGCAATCCCGACTACCACGCGGCAGACGATGTCATCATCCAGCGCGTCACCTTCTATCCGATCGAGGACGAGAACACCGAGTTCCAGCGCTTCCGCGCCGGCGATCTGGACTGGACCGACCAGGTGCCGGCCAACCAGTTCCGCTGGCTGAACCAGAATCTCGCCCAGGCACTGTCGGTCTCGCCGTGGTTCGGAACCTATTTCTACAGCTTCAACCTGACCCGCCCGCCGTTCGAGGACAACCTGCCGCTCAGGCGCGCGCTGAGCCTGGCCATCGACCGCGAGATACTCACCGACAAGGTCACCCAGTTCGGCGAGATTCCGTCGTTCCACCTCGTGCCCGAGGGCCTGCCGGACTACGAGCCGCCCATTCCGGACTACGCCGAGTGGACCCAGGCCGAGCGCGAAGCCCGCGCACGGGCGCTCTACGCCGAGGCCGGCTACGGCGACGACAATTCGCTGGAAGTGGAGCTTCGTTACAACACCTCGGAAAACCACCGCAAGATCGCCGTGGCCATCGCGGCGATGTGGAAACAGGTGCTCGGCGTTCGCACCCGGCTGGTCAACGAGGAGTTTCGGGTGTTCCTGCAGAACCGCCAGCTGCGCCGGCGCACCGAGGTCTTCCGCGCCGGCTGGATCGGCGACTACCAGGACGCCTTCACGTTCCTCGAGCTGTTCCACTCCGAGCATCGGCGCAACGACGCCGGGTACGCCAATCCGCGCTTCGATCGCCTGCTCGACCAGATCGCCGAAGAACGCATCCCGGCCCGCCGCCGTAACCTGATGGTAGAGGCCGAACGCATGCTGCTGGCCGACCAGGTCGTCCTGCCCGTCTACACCTACGTCACCAAGCGCCTCGTCAACCCCCTGCTGAAGGGCTGGCAGGAAAACGTCATGGACTTCCACCCCACCCGATACATGTACCTCCTCCGTCCCGCCGAACCGGACACCTCCGAGGTCGAATCCGAACCCGCCGCGGCGGAGGCCTCAGCGGAGAGCTAGATGATGAGCGCGAAGACGCAAAGGCGCGAAGAGAAAGGCGGATTCGAAAGGAGGGTCTGGAAAAAATCCTACATCGAGCGTAGGCAAATGCAGGATGACGCGCTTCTGCAATGCCGCCATGCTGAGCGCAGTGCATCACTCGACAGCAGCGATGATGGAAACCGAAGCATGGAAGAAGCGAATCGAGGCGGCCGCCGGCGTGATCGTCGACGAGGCAGTGAAGCTGCATCGTTCACTCGGCCCCGGCCTGCTGGAATCGGTCTACGAAACCGCGCTTGCATTCGCACTGCAACGAAGAGGTCTTTCGCTCGTTCGCCAACAACCGGTTCCGATCCGGTATCGAGGCGCAGAGTTCAAGGAAGCTTTTCGCGCCGACCTGGTGGTCGAGGACTCGATCATCCTGGAGATCAAATCGATCGACCGCCTCAACCCTGCGCATCGAAAACAACTCATTACCTACCTGCGCCTGAGCAATCGGCACCTGGGGTTCTTGCTGAACTTCGGTGCTGCAGCAATGAAAGATGGAATCGTAAGGGTTGTCGACCGCCTGCCGGAATGAGCCTCGCAGGGCGACGGAACCATGGCCGGTCCGAGTCGATGATCGATCCACGAACCGCGCGGTTCATCACGTCTTCCGCTTTTCCCTTCGCGCCTTTGCGTCTTTGCGCCTATCCTCTAAAGGAACCCGGCACAACGCCCGAACGGAGCCCGAACGCCTGATGCTCGACTATTCGCTCAAGCGGCTCGCGTCGGCGGTTCCTACGCTGTTGATCCTGATCACGGTGGCGTTCTTCCTGATCCGGATCGCGCCGGGCGGGCCGTTCGATGCGGAGAAGGCGCTGCCGCCGGAGATCGAGGCGAACCTCGAGGCCAAGTACCAGCTCGACGATCCGCTGGTCGTGCAGTACGTGCGCTATCTCGGTGACATCCTGATGCTCGACTTCGGTCCGTCGTTCCACTACCGCGACTGGACGGTCAACGAGTTGATTGCGCAGGGCGCGCCGGTGTCGTTCACGCTGGGCGCGATCGCGCTGCTGCTGGCCATGCTGATGGGCACGACGATCGGCGTCTGGGCCGCGCTGAAGCAGAACACCGCGGCCGACTACGCCACGATGTCGATCGCGATGATCGGCATCTCGGTGCCCAACTTCGTCATGGCGCCGCTGCTGGTGCTGGCATTCGCGATCGGCCTGGGCTGGCTGCCGGCCGGCGGTTGGGACGGCAGCGTGTCGCGAATGGTCCTGCCTTCGATCGCGTTGGCGCTGCCGATGATCGCCTACATCGCCCGGATCACCCGCGGGTCGATGATCGAGGTGCTCCACTCCGACTTCATCCGCACCGCGCGCGCAAAGGGCCTGCCCGAACGCGAGGTGCTGGTTCGGCACGCGCTCAAGCCCGCGCTGCTGCCGGTGATCTCCTACCTCGGTCCGGCCGCCGCGGCGATCCTGACCGGGTCCGTGGTCATCGAGCGGATCTTCACCATTCCCGGCATCGGCAGTCACTTCGTCCAGGGCGCGCTGAACCGCGACTACACGCTGGTCATGGGCGTGGTCATCTTCTATGGTGTTCTGATCATCGTGCTGAACTACCTGGTCGACCTGGTCTATGCCTGGCTCGATCCCCGGATCCGCTATGACGGCTGAATCGACCGCTCCCGAAAAGGACGCCTTCGAACAGGCGATGGATCGCCGGCCGGTCAAGGGCCGGTCGCTCTGGGTGGATGCCTGGCACCGGCTGAAGCGCAACAAGGCCGCGCTGACCGGCGCCGGGATCCTGGTCTTCATCGTCCTGCTGGTCACGATCGGTCCGCTGCTGAATCCCTGGGATCACGAAATCCCGGACTGGGACCACTACTCCACGCCGCCGTCGCTGGAGACCGGCCACCTGATGGGAACCGACGCGCTGGGTCGCGACCTGTTCGAGCGGGTCATGGTCGGCGGCCGGATCTCGCTGCTGGTCGGACTGGTCGCCACGCTCGTCTCGCTCGCGATCGGCGTGCTGTACGGCGCCACTGCCGGCTACCTCGGCGGGCGGGTCGACAACCTGATGATGCGAGCGGTCGACGCGATCTATGCGCTGCCGTTCATGTTCTTCGTGATCCTGCTGATGGTCGTGTTCGGCCGCAACATCTTCCTGATCTTCGTGGCGATCGGCGCGGTCAACTGGCTGGACATGGCGCGGATCGTGCGGGGCCAGACGCTCAGCCTCAAGAACAAGGCCTTCATAGAGGCCGCGCGCGCAGCCGGCGCGACCGAGCGCCAGGTGATCGTGCGCCACATCATTCCCAACCTGCTCGGCGTTGTTGCCGTCTACGTTTCGCTGACCATCCCGCAGGTCATCCTGGTCGAGTCGTTCCTCAGTTTCCTGGGCCTGGGCGTGCAGGAGCCGTTGACCAGCTGGGGTGCGCTGGTCAACGAGGGCGCGCAGGAGCTCGAAACCGCACCGTGGTCGCTGCTGTTCCCGGCCGCGTTCCTGGCCGCGACGCTGTTCGCGTTCAACTTCCTCGGGGACGGGTTGAGAGACGCTCTCGATCCGCGAGACCGGTGAGGGCGCAATTGCGCGAACGGCGGGCGGCGTCCGGCGGTGCTCGGATTCCTCATGCGCTCATGAGCACACTCCGGATCCTTCGCGCAGCCTGCCCCGGACCCCGATCCGGGAGCGGCCATCGCCGTTCGTCCGCTCATCACGCGTCTCAAGGAGTCATGTAGTGGCATTGCTCGAAGTCCGCGATCTGACCGTCTCGTTCGACACGCCCGACGGCGTGGTGCACGCGGTGAACGGTCTGAGCTTCGACCTCGAGCCCGGCCAGACGCTGGGCATCGTCGGCGAGTCCGGCTCGGGCAAGACGCAGACCGCGATGGCGATGATGGGCCTGCTGGCCGAGAACGGTCGCGCGTCGGGCTCGGTGACCTTCCGCGGCCAGGAGCTGCTCGGGCTTTCGACGTCGGAGCAGACCCGCATTCGCGGCTCCAAGATCTCGATGATCTTCCAGGACCCGGTCAGCGCGCTGAATCCGTACATGTCGATCGGCGAACAGCTGATCGAGGTGCTCACCCACCATCGCGACCTGAAACGCAGGCCCGCCCGAGAGCGCGCGATCGAGATGTTGCGCCAGGTCCGCATCAGCGACCCGGAACGCCGCATGCGCCAGTTCCCGCACCAGCTTTCCGGCGGCATGTGCCAGCGCATCATGATCGCCATGGGGCTGCTGTGCCAGCCCGACCTGCTGATCGCCGACGAGCCGACGACCGCACTCGACGTGACGGTCCAGTCGCAGATCAACCTGATGATGGGCGAGTTGTCCGAGAAATCATCGACGGCCATCGTGCTGATCACCCACGACCTCGGCGTGGTCGCCGGTCTCTGCGACAGGGTGCTGGTGATGTATGCCGGCGAAGTCATGGAGATGGCCGACGTCGAGCCGCTGTTCGCCGACCCGGCTCATCCCTATACCCAGGGCCTGCTCGAATCGGTGCCCCGGCTCGACCGCACCGACTCTGGCATCCTGCGCGCGATCCCCGGCAACCCGCCGGACCTGGTCAACCTGCCGACCGGTTGCCCGTTCCGTGCGCGCTGCGACTACGCCTTCGACGCCTGCACCGACCATCCGAAGCTCGAGGCCTTCGATGACGATCGCTGGAAGCGCTGCTTCCTGGAGTCCCGGCCGATGCCGAAACCGCGTGAGGAGAACGCCTGATGAGAGCGCCGGTACTCAAGGTCGAAGACCTCGCCGTCCATTTCCGCGTTGCCGGCGAGTCGCGCGGGTTCCGCCGCACCTACGAGACCGTGCGCGCCGTCGACGGCGTCAGTTTCGAACTGGGCCCGGCCGAAACGCTGGGCATCGTCGGCGAAAGCGGGTGCGGCAAGTCGACGCTGGCGCGCGCCATCCTCGGCCTGGTCAAGCCGGCCGCCGGTCGCGTGGTCTGGCTGGGCGACAACCTGGTCGGGCTGGATGAGGATTCGATGCGCAGGAAGCGTCGCGAACTGCAGCTGATCTTCCAGGACCCGCTCGGCTCGCTTGACCCGCGGATGACCGTAGGGCAGATCGTCGGCGAACCGCTGACGAACTTCTTCCCGTCGATGTCGAAGATCCAGGTGCGCGAACGCGTGGCCGGCATGCTGAAGATGGTCGGCATCGCGCCGGAACTGATCAATCGCTATCCGCACGAATTCTCCGGGGGCCAGTGCCAGCGCATCGGCATCGCCCGCGCGCTGGTCGTCAATCCGCGGCTGGTCGTCTGCGACGAGCCGGTCTCGGCGCTCGACGTGTCGATCCAGGCCCAGATCGTGAACCTGCTGAAGGAACTCCAGAAGAAGCTGCAGCTGTCGCTGATCTTCATTGCGCACGATCTTTCGGTGGTGCAGCACGTGTCCGACCGGGTGCTGGTGATGTACCTCGGCAAGGTCATGGAAATCGCGACCCGGGACCAGCTCTACGCCGATCCGCGCCACCCATATACCCGCGCGCTGATCGAGTCGGTGCCGATCCCGGATCCGGTTGCCGAACGCGCACGCCAGCATCGCTCGCTGGGCGGCGAGCTGCCCTCGCCGACCGATCCGCCTTCGGGTTGCGTGTTCCGCACCCGCTGTCGGTACGCGACGGACGACTGCGCGAAGACGGTGCCGCCGCTCGACGAGATCGACGAAGGTCGGCGTGTGGCCTGCATCCGTCAGGAAGCGGTGCCGATCGGGCGCGTGCTGCCGAAGCCGCCGGCGGACGGCGCGGTCAAGTGATCGAGCGACGCTCCCCGGGGCCGCCGAGCTGCGCGCAGGACGCCGAACGCTGTCCGATTCCGCCGCCGGGTTACGTATCAGGGCCTGTTGGGCCCGTATCCACCGAACCATTGGGAGAACCGAGATGATCCACAAGACCACCACGCTTGTCCTGGCCGCTGCCGTGCTGTCGCTGTCCGCGCAGGTTGCTGCCGACGAATTCACCGACACCGTTGATGCCGCGCTTGAAGCCTACGCGGCCGACGACATCAACGCCGCGGCCGAGGAGCTTTCGTACGCGTCCACCCTGCTGCAGACCATGAAGGGCGAGCGCTTTGCCGCGCTGCTGCCCGAAGCGCTGGATGGCTGGACCCGGGAGGTCGACATGGAAGCCAACGCCGCGGTCGGCATGTTCGGCGGTGGCGTGACGGCCACCGGCGATTACACCGGCCCGTCGGGGAACGTCCGCATTCAGATGATGGCCGACAATCCCAGCGTCATGACCATGGCCGGCATGTACGCCAACCCGCAGATGATGTCGAGCATGGGCGAGGTCGTCCGGGTCAACCGCCAGAGCTTCGTCGACCAGGACGGTGAATTGACCGGCGTCGTCGGCGGCCGCGTGCTGATCACGGTCGGCGGCAACGCCTCGCTCGACGCCAAGAAGGCCTACCTCGAGGCCATGGACTTCGGCGCGATCGCGCAGCGCTGAATCGCCGTTCCGTCGCGCCCTCGCCGGGCGGCCCTGCCGTCCGGTGCAACTCCCTGTGCTACGGTGGGATTTAAGAAAGTCACGAGGGAAGCGCATGAATGCACAGTCCACATCGCTTATCGCGCTCGGCGCAGGCGCTGGAATGGTCGGTGGCTGGTTGCTCGCGAACGCGGCGGCCGGCCTGGTGCTCGGCGCGGCCGCCGGCCTGGCACTCGATGCCGTCACCGGCCGCAGCAGCGACGAAGCGCCCCCCGAGAGCTGAATCATCACGTCGCGCCTCTATGCTCGACCATCCAAGAATCGGAGTGGTCGACATGAACCCGACCCCGTTCCTGTTCCGCATCGCCTTGTTGCTGTTCGCCCTCGCGCCGGCGATGTCCGTCCAGGCTCAGGACGGCCAGCACGACGCCATGATGAAGGCCATCACCGGCAACGCGCCGCCGCCGAGCGGCCGCGACGTCCGCTATTTCCGCAACGATCCGGCCACCACCGGCTACTTGGCCGTGCCCGAGGGCGAAGGCCCGTTCCCGGCCGTCATCCTGATCCACGAGTGGAACGGGCTGGTGGATCGCATCCGCCAGACCGCCGACGCCTTCGCCGAGCAGGGCTACATCGCGCTGGCCGCTGATCTGTACTCGGGCCGGACCGGCAGCAACCGCGAAGAGAATATCGAGCTGGTTCGCGAAGTCCGCGCGGCCGAGGCGACGATGGTCGCCAACCTCGACGCGGCCGTCAACTGGCTCGAGGCCAACACGCCTGCCACCGGCAACGTGGCGACGATCGGCTGGTGCTTCGGCGGCGGCATCGCGCTGTCGTATGCGCTGGGCGGCGACGAGCACGAAGGCACCGCGATCTTCTACGGCTCGCTGATCGATGATCCCGAACAGATGAAGCACATCGGCCACGAGGTCTACGGCACCTTCGCCGCCAACGACCGCGGCATTCCGGTCGAGGACGTCAATGCCTTTGTCGAGGCGCTGCGCGAGGCCGGCATCGAGAACGACGTGCACATCTACGACGAGGTCCAGCACGGCTTCTGGCTGCACGTCGACCGCGATCCCGAGACCAACCGCGAGCCGGCCGAGGACGCCTGGGAGCGCCTGAAGGCCTACCTGGGCCGGGTGCTGTAACCAGGTCTTCCGGCACAGGCCCGACCGGCGGGCGATGCGTATGCTCGGTGCCTTCAACGCTGCTTTCCTGACACCGCCCCGAACTCCGGGGCGCCCATCGGAGACGTCGATGCGACGCAACATTCTCGTTTCCAGCGCGCTGGCGCTGATCATCACTGTTCCCCTGATTGCCGCCGCACAGGACGAGCCGACCCGCCTGCTCCGCGCGCCGGATCTGTCCGACGACCACCTGGTATTCGTCTACGCCGGCGACCTGTGGCTGGCCGGCCGCGACGGCACCGACCCGCGGCGCCTGACCACGCATCCGGCCGAGGAAACCCGGCCGCTGTTCTCGCCGGACGGCTCCAGGATCGCGTTCGAGGCCGACTACGACGGCCAGCTCGACGTCTACGTGATCGACGTGGCCGGCGGCCAGCCCACGCGCCTGACCTGGCACCCGGCCGACGACCGGGTCATGGACTGGGCGCCGGACGGTTCGGCGGTCGCGTTTTCCTCCGACCGCGAGACCGATCACGGGCGCTCCGAGCAGCTCTACCACGTGCCCGTGGCCGGCGGCTTCCCGGAAAAGCAGATGGACGCCCGGTTCTTCCAGGGCCGCTACGACGCCAACGCCGAGCGACTGGCCTACATCGACCACGGCGCCGGCTACAACGGCCTGTTCGGCGGTTCGGCCGGTTGGCAGGGCTACCGCGGCGGCACCACGCCCTCGATCCGCGTGCTGGACATCGACGACCAGTCGTTCATCGACATCCCCGGTGACCGGGTCACCGACTTCAACCCGATGTGGGTCGGCGACGAGGTCTTCTTCCTCTCCGATCGCGAGAACGAGCGCTTCAACGTGTTCCGGTTCGATCCGGACACGGCGCGCCTGGCCCAGGTCACTTTCGAGGCCACCTGGGACATCCGCGCCGCCAACGCGCACGACGGCACGCTGGTCTATGAAGCCGGCGGCGAGCTGCGCACGATGGACATCGACCGCGGCGAATCGACCACGCTGGCGATTTCGCTGAACCCGGACCTGCCGCAACTCCGTGGCGGCTGGACCTCGGTGGCCGGCACCGTGCAGGGCATCGACATCTCGCCGACGGGCAAGCGCGCGATCGTGACCGCCCGCGGCGACGTGTTCACGGTACCGGCCGACAAGGGCCCGACCCGCAACCTGACCGATTCGCAGGGTCAGCGCGAGTATCCCGGCCTGTGGTCGCCCGACGGCAAGAAGGTGGCCTGGATCGTCGAGTCGCTGGACGGCCAGACGCTGGTGGTCGCCGACCAGTTCGGCGAGAACGCGACCGAGTACGCGCTGGGCCCGGACTTCTATTCGCTGCAGGCCTGGCACGCCGACACCGGCCGCATCGCATTCAGCGACAACCACCTCGGCCTCCATGTCATCGACCTCGACGGCGGCGCTGTCGAACGCATCGCCACCAACACGCGACGCGCAGGTTATGACGTCGCGTTCTCTCCGGACGGCCGCTTCCTGGCCCATACGCTGGAGCAGCCGAACTTCCACGCCGACCTGGTCATCCACGACTTCGAGTCGGGCGAATCCACGATCGTCTCCAACGGCATGGCCGACGTCGCTTCGCCGGCCTTCTCGCCGGACGGCAAGTTCCTGTACTTCGCCGCCTCGACCAACTCCGGCCCGCTGCAGGTCGGCCTGAACATGACCAGCCAGGAGCGCCCGTACCGCGCCGGCCTGTATGCCGCCGTGCTGACCGCCGCTGGCGAGTCGCCGCTGGAGCCGGAGTCGGACGACGAACCGCTGTCCGACGAAGAAGACGGCAAGGACGAAGACGACGACAACGGCGACGAGAAGAAGGAAACGCCGGAAACCGTCATCGATTTCGACGGCCTGGACCGCCGCATCGTCGGCCTGCCGGTGGCCGAAGGCAACTACGGCCAGCTGCAGGTCGCCGGCGACGGCAGCCTGTTCTACATCGAGTCGCCGCAACCGGGCAGCAGCAACGAACCGCCCGGCAGTTCCTGGGGCGCCGACAACGCGCTGAAGCGTTTCGACTTCGAAGCGCGCGAAGAAGCCACCGTCTTGAGCGGCGTGCAGAGCTTCCGCATCGCCGCCGGCGGCGAGCACATGATCCTGCAGCAGGCCGGTAATGGTCTGGCCATTGCCGAGGTCGGCGAGAAGATCGAACCCGAGTCGCTGGATACCTCCGGCCTGCGCATGGACCTCGATCCGCGCGCCGAGTGGGCGCAGATCTTCGACGAAGGCTGGCGCATGCAGCAGCAGTACTTCTACGCTGACAACCTGCACGGCGCCGACTGGGACGCGGTCTACGCCCAGTACCGCCCGCTGGTCGACCACGCCGGCCGGCGCGAGGACCTGAACGCCGTGATGGTCGAGATGATCGCCGAGCTGCAGGCCGGCCACAACCGCGTCGGTGGCGGCGATGTCTACCGCGGCCAGGGCGCGAACACGGGCCTGCTCGGTGCCAATTTTATCGTCGACGACAACCGCTACCGCATCGCGAAGATTTATTCCGGCGAGTCGTGGAACCCGTTTCTTCGCGGCCCGCTGGCCGAGCCCGGCTTCGAGGCGAGCGAAGGCGAGTACCTGCTGGCGATCAACGGCGACGACCTGAGCTCGGAAGATAACCTGTTCGAACGGTTGCAGAACACCGCCGGCGAGCAGATCGTCCTGACCGTCGGGCCCCGCAGCAACGGTCGCGATTCCCGCGACATCACCGTCACCCCGACCGACGGCGAAGGCGCGCTGCGCCTGTGGAACTGGATCGAGACCAACCGCCAGGCGGTTGCCGAGGCCACCGACGGCCGCGTCGGCTACATGTATCTGCCGAACACCGCCGGTGCCGGCTACACCTTCTTCAACCGCTACTTCTTCGCACAGCTCGACAAGGAGGCGCTGATCATCGACGAGCGCTCCAACGGCGGCGGCCAGGCGGCCAACTACATCGTCGAAGTCCTCAGCCGCAAGCACCTCTCGAGCTGGGTCGACCGCGACGGAATGCCGTACACCACGCCGGCCGGCGCGCTGCACGGCCCGAAGGTGATGCTGATCGACCAGGACGCCGGCTCCGGCGGCGACTACCTGCCCTACGCCTTCCGCGAACTGGGGATCGGCCAACTGATCGGCACCCGCACCTGGGGCGGCCTGATCGGCATCTCCGCCAACCCGTCGCTGGTCGACGGCGGCTTCATGACCGTGCCGTTCTTCCGCTTCGTCGACACCGACGGCAACTGGTCGATCGAGAACGAAGGCGTCGCCCCGGACATCGAGATCGAACTCGACCCCATCGCCACCAACCAGGGTCGCGACACCCAGCTGGAGCGGGCCATCGAACAGGTGCTGATGGAACTCGAGACCTACCAGTCCCCCGTCCCGCCGATCCCGGCGCTGCCGACGGAGTTGGGGGAGTAAGCACGCTCCGTCCCAAGCACGACCTCAAACGCCCCGGACTTCCGGGGCGTTTTCCGTTCGGGCCGTACTGAGCCTGTACTCGATATTGTGTATTTTTATGACAGGTTCGAGCAGGATCGCCGCCATGACTGAAAAGACCACCCTCACGGTCCGCCTCAGCGGCGCGCTGAGTCGACATGTCGCCGACGCCGTCGGCGAGGAATCCGGCACGTACGAGAACGTCAGCGAATACGTCCGCGACCTGATCCGTCGGGACATGCAGCGTACTGACGAAGAGCGGTTCCAGCGCCTCAAGAACGAACTGCAGCTCGCCTACGCGCAGCCCGAAAGCAGCTACCAGCCGCTCAGCGCAAAGGACATCATCCAGCGAAACGACGAACCCGGGTGACCGCGGTTCGCTTCCAGGAACGTGCTGCGGCACGGCTGAACGAGATCGATCGCTACACTCGAAAACTCTGGGGCCAGGCGCAGGCGGAGCACTACCTGCGAACCCTCTTCCAATCGTTCAAGCAGGCTGCTGCGAGCGATCTTCCTGTTCGACCCATACCGGCAGAAGTTGGTGTCGCCGCGATCCTTTACGAGTGCATGCCCCAGATCGATCATTTGAAAGGCGGCCTTGAGCGTTGAATCGAATCAGCAACATCCAACGGCGTGACGATTCGCGATGCGAGAGGCATTAGGTGTTTGCCGTTCATGCGCTATGCGGGGGAACGTGAAGAGTGGCGCTTTGAAAACGAAGGTGTCCATCCGGACATCTGAAAGCACTGGTGTAAAGAAATAACGTTCTAAGCTGAACTGCATCGCGCAGCGATGTCAGTTCTAGCGGGTAGTTCTGCGGCAGCTCTGCGGGGCACACAAGCGATTACAGCATCGTCACCGCTCGGACGAAGCGAACAATTGAAGACGAACGAAGCCTCCGCAGCTAACAGATAAGGCCGCGCGCCCGGATCAACGGCGGTTATCCGGCGCGCGGCCTTATCTGTTAGGTTCGATTTGGCGCTTCGTGATGTCAATAGGAAATCCTCGCTTCTTTCCGTCAGATATTTCTTACGAGCACGGCCCCGCAGAGAATGTCCGCAGTACTAGAATTTAGGCGGCTGAAACGCCGCATAACGGATATTCGGTCGAAAATGACGAATATGACGAACGGAAGCCACTAGGAACGCGTTAGTTCTATGATTTCCTTGCAAAAAGCCGATATCAACGCTCGGAATATTCCGGCATTTCCGCCGCATATCTCCAAAACTCGAGTACTTGGGTTCCACCATTTGATCCTCCCGTAGCCGCCAAGCGTGTGTTCAGCATGCCAAATGCAGAGCCGAGAGACAACTGCTGTTCTCCAACCGGTTCCGCCGCCGGCGCGAACAATTTTGCCAATCGCGGAATCGATGGAGAGAGCCGACACCTTGTTCCTGTTCTGGTGTAAAGCAACCGGTCCGCTTGAGGTCGATGCGTTCTGGGCGCACCATTGAAATCAGATGATCTGATTTTCAGGAGCCCTCGCGATGTCGATCAAGCGGATCACGGCCACCGAGCTCGCGCGGAATCTCAGTGCCGTACTCGACCAGGTGCGGGAGACGGGGGAGGAGTTCGTGGTCGAGCGCGGTCGGCAGTCCGTGGCGCACGTTACGCCCAGTCCGGGCATCATGAGCGCCGAGCAGGCGCTGGCCGACCTGCACGAAAGCTGCGATCCGGCGGCAGCGGAAAGCCGGGAAGACGATGCTCGGCGCGGAGACGCAGCCTTGTCCGATGAGCTGTGCGATCCCTGGTCGATCGACGAGACAGTCACCTTGCCGTCCGGCGGATTCCTGGCCTACACGCTCTCCGGCAGCGTGGCGCCCGGCTGGACCGACCCGATCACCAACACGGCGTCGGTGACTATTCTGGCCGGATTGCTGGAGCTGGACGGTAGCAACAACAGCGACAGCAACACGGATCGGGTCGGCCTGTTTGCTGACTCGATGGAGAGCGTCGAGCCCTGAGCGCGAACCGGCCGCTTCGTCGAGGAGCGCCGGCAGTGCGGCTTGCGGATGGTCGTTACAACTGACTCCGCGGCACGATTCGGGCGAACCAGGCCAGCGCGCGCTGGCCCCAGGTCGTTTCCGGCTCCTTCGTGTAGATCGTCTCCCGGCCCCGGTGCTGTCCGCGCCAGCGCAGCTTTCCGTTCTCGAGAAACACCTCGAAGGTCTGCTCCGGCAGCGCCGCTTCGACGCGCTCGGCGTAGCGCGAGGCCAGTTCCGGGTCGCGGATGATGACGCCGATCTCGCTATTGAGGTTGCCCGATCGAGGGTCGAAGTTGAACGAGCCGATGAAGACGTCCTCGCCATCGACGATGTAGGCCTTGGTGTGCAGCGTGGCCTTCGCGCCGCTGGCGTCGACGAACTCGGTGCCGGCGACCTCGGCGTCGGGGCGTACTTCGTGGATGCGCACGCCGGCTTCGAGCAGCCGCTTGCGCGACGGCGCATAGCCGCCGTGGACGGCAAACTGGTTGTTGGCCGCCAGCGAATTGGTGATGACGGTCACGTCCACCCCGCGCCGTTGGAGATCGGCGAGCCTGCCGATGCCCGTGTTGGTCGGTACGAAATAGGGCGAGACGACGATGAACTCGCGTTCGGCGGCGCGAATCGACTCGGCGATCGGCGCCACGATCGAGTCCGCTTGCGCCATGCGACCCTTGATCGCCTTGTCCGGCGAGTCGTACACCAGTTCGTAGGGCGCCCACTCGAACAGGTCGTCGGTGGGCTCGAGGTAGGCGCGGAACCGGGCTTCGACGGCCTCGGCATAGCGGGAGTCGCGAAGTTCGTCGCGCGCGACGTCCAGGCAGGTACGCAGGGCCGCGAGTGCCGCGTCGGCGTCGTCCACGTTCTTCACGAAGGCCGGCACCGGCAGTGCCGTTTCATGGTTCCAGTACGCGTCGAACTGGTCGGACACGTACTGGACGATCGAGCCGACGGCCAGCACGTCCAGGTCGCCGAACTTGGCGTCCTCCCGCGCACCGAAGTACTCGTCGGCGATGTTGCGCCCGCCGAGAATCGTGATCCGGTTGTCGACCGTGAATGACTTGTTGTGCATCCGGCGATTGACGCGCGAGAACCCGATCAGGAAGCTCATCGGTCGGCCGATCGCCCCGCGGTGAAAGGGATTGACGATGCGGATCTCGAAGTTCGGGTGCGCGTGGAGCCCGGCGAGCACTTCGTCCTTGCCGGCGGTGAACATGTCGTCGACCAGCAGCCGGACGCGAACGCCGCGATCGGCGGCCCGCAGCAGTTCATCGATGAACGCCCGTCCGGTCAGGTCGTCCTTGATCAGGTAGTACTGGACGTCGATGCTGCGGTCGGCATGCCTCGCCAGCAGCAATCGCGCGGTCAGGGCGTCGATGCCGTCGTTGAGGGCGTAGAACCCGGCCCGGTCGGCCGGCCGGGCGGCCACGACTGGGTCGATGGCGGCGCCGAGCCGCGTCGGGCCCGTGTCGCGAAGAACGCTGGAGGTGTCGCGCGGGTAATCGAAATCGATCGTGGCGCAGCCACCGAGCGCCAGCAATGCCCACGCGATCAGTACGATGCGAGCAACGGCGCTCGGGCCGGGGCTGTGGCACCTGCCACCTGCCGCCGGAGTCCCTTCTCGATCGCGGCCGCGGGGTGTCCTGAACGTCCGAGCGTCGGGGTCGCGTTTCATCGCCAGCGTCATGATCGTTACCTGACCGCATGGTACTCCACCGGCCGCACGACACGCGGCGCGGGCCTCCGCCGCGGAGCGTCCATATCCGGGCCGGTTCAGGATGCGGCGGGCGAAGGTCGCCAGAGCGATGTCCAGAGCCGGACCAGCGCCCAAAGGAAGAGCAGCGGCAGCAGGATGGTCTGGAGCACGAACACCGCGACCAGGTCGATGACGTGTTCGGCCAGGCTGGAAAACAGGGCCTGGTAGCTTTCCAGTCGTTCGCGAACGCGGAGCGTGCCGGCGGTGCGGTCCCACCAGCCCTGGTCGGCGAGCTCGCGGTCGGTCTCCGCCTGCAGCTGGGTCAGGTCATCCCGGGTCCGCGTCAGCTCGGCGCTGGCCTCGTTGTAGACCGGCTCGAGGAACAGCCGATAGCTCAGGTCGTTGGCCAGCATCACCCCGGGCACGGCGAAACGGACGAAGACCGCGATCAACAGCAACCTACGGGCCAGCAGGCGCTTCGATCGAGTCGCAGGGACGGCATTCGCCCACAGCCAGGCCAGCGCGGTGACGGCCAGTACAAGGGTCATCCACGGCCACAAGCTGATCTCGAGCAGCAGCCGTTGCACGCCCGACGACGCCGCCGAGGCGAGCATCACCCAGGAGAAGCGCTCGATCAGGTCGTTGACCGGATCCAGCACCTGGCCCGGCTCCAGGGCGACCCCGACCCCGGCCGGCTGCAGCGCGATCTCGGTTTCCTGGATCACCGAGATCGCTCCGTTCAGCGAGCGGGCCACGCCGAAGGTCACCAGAGCGCGGGTCAGCATCTTCTGGTGCTGCTGTTCGGCGCTGTTCTCGACCAGTCCGGACCAGGACAGCGCGACCAGCGCCAGGACCAGCAGCAGGCGCGGCGCGATGGACCGCAGGACCGGGGTCGGTGTTTCGATCGGAGGCTCCACGTCGCTCTCCCGTTGCCGATGACCTCACCAAGATCGTCGCGGATTCGGGCGGGTGTCAAGTCGGAGCGGCGTTGGCGCCCCGGCTCGCGTGCCGAACGACGGCCGCGTGGTGCTCGGCCGTTTGCCTTGAACGCTGCACGGCCGGGGTGCATACTGACCCGAAATCAGATAATCAGATTCCGTCATGACGATCAAGCGCATTACCGCGACCCGGTTCGCCCGCAATCTCAGCGCGGTCCTCGACCAGGTGCGGGAGACCGGTGCCGAATACGTGATCGAACGCGGCAAGCAACCGGTCGCGCGCGTCTCGCCGTGCCCGGGGCGGATGACGGCGCTGGAGGCGCTGTCCGATCTCCACGCCACGCTCCCGTCCGACGCGGCCGAAACCTGGGAAGCCGACGCGCGGCGCGGCGATACCGCCCTGTCCGATGACCTCCGCGATCCATGGGCGTCCTGATCGATACCTGCATCTGGATCGACGTCGAACGGGGCCGTTTGGGCCCGAACGACGTCGCCGGCCTCACCGGCGAGCGGCCGGTGTACCTCTCGCCGGTCACGCTGGCCGAACTTCGGCTCGGCGCCGAGCTGGCAACCGATCCCGGCACGCGCCAGAAGCGGATGCGGACCTGGCGCAGGATGATCCGCAAGCCCACTGTGCCGATCGATGCCGGAACGGCCGAAGTCTTCGGCGAACTGGCCGCCCATCTCGCGAACGGCCCGAAGCGTCGGCACCGAACGCGTGTCCAGGACCTCTGGATCGCCAGCCAGGCCGTGCAGCACGGCTTGCATCTGCTGACCCGCAACGGTCGGGACTTCCGCGACATTCCGGGCGTGGACCTGATCGAGCTTTCGACGGGCTCGGGTACGCCGAAGCCATGACCCGTTCGGCGTCCCCGGTGCTCCGGCTGGTCGTCTCGTCGACCAATCCGGTCAAGTTGCGCGCCGTCGCGCATGGCGTTCGCAATGCGTTCCCCGATGATGACGTCACGATCGCATCCGTCGCGGTGGATTCGGGGGTTTCGGAGCAGCCCGCGACGGACGCCGAAACGCTGACCGGCGCCGAGAGCCGCGCCCGCGCAGCGCGCGAGGCACGGCCGGACGGCGACTTCTGGTTCGGCGTCGAGGGCGGGGTCGAGGATTCGCCGCAGGGCATGCTGACCTTCGCCTGGATCGTGGCCGTCGATCGCGAGGGCCGGGTCGGCCGGGCGCGCAGTGCTGCGTTCGTGCTGCCCGAGGCAGTGGCGGAGAAGGTCCGTGGCGGCATGGAGCTCGGGCACGCCGACGACGAGGTCTTCGGGCGCACGGATTCGAAGCGGCATGACGGTGCGATCGGCCTGCTGACGTCCGGAGCACTGGACCGGGCCGGGCTGTATGCGCCGGCGGTGACCGCGGCGATGATCCCGTTCCTGAACCCGGCACTGTATCCGGCCGAACGCGGCTGAAACCGCGTCATTCGATCCGCCCTGCTGCGGCAGAATGAGCCCTCTTCTTCCGCTGTTGCTGGAGCGCCTTGCATGGCCGATTCGAACTACATGCTCGACCTGTACCACCGCGTCACGAACTGGCCGGCCGGCCACTGGATCTTCTCGAAACTGTTCGCCAGCAAGGCGCCCTACTTCGCGACCAT
>Ga0209938_1000547_pt1 | contig 20616 bp, 26 predicted proteins | sample SalPonR2_C_D1_MG_FD_185708 | JGI IMG/M metagenome (GOLD analysis project Ga0209938, IMG submission 185708) | Salt pond soil microbial communities from South San Francisco under conditions of wetland restoration - Salt Pond MetaG R2_C_D1_MG... ... | reverse complement strand
TATTTACCAGAAACCATATCTGGTCGAGAGAGAATCGTTGGCGGCGCAAGAGGCGGGCATCCCCTACATCGAGGTTTCCGAGACACTGCAGCGGCTCCTCGAGACAGAGCCTGGCCTGTCCTGGTTCGCCGATGATGGCGTGCATCCGGGGAAGCACCTCGCTCTACTGAAAGCGGTTGTGGTTCATCGAGCCCTCCACCGAACGTTACCGGAACCTCTCCCGCTGACCGTTAAGGCTCCGATCTACGGCACCACGAGTGGCGTGACTGAAGATCTGAGGTCGGCTCAGGGTCCGCCGCCCCTGCCGGATACGCCGACCGAGATAAGTTACTCTCCCGATACCCTGAAACGCCTGTTGGCCTACATCAGCAATGAAACCGGCATCGACGATGTCCGCAACGATCAGGCTGACGCTCGACGCTGACGCGATAGCCGGTCAGCCCGGCTACGCCTCCGCTGTCCGGCCGAACCACCGAATCCCTGGCCGCAGGAACCGCGATCTCATTAGACGCGATGACACAGACCAAACCGGCCACCACCACCATCGGTAATGTGTCCCGCCCGGGGCCATTCCCTTACCTTCAGACAACCATGCGTGGTTACTGCCGGCCATTGCGGCGGGTCAAGTCCCGTAGAGAGTCCAGATCGTCCGTTGCGATCGCGTCCTCGAGCCGGGCTTTCATCAGCGTATTAGCGGCAGCGATCCCCGCCGTCACGTCACCAAACTCCGGCGTATCTCGAATCGAAACGAGGTAGGGGTCTTCCGCGAGCGACCAGTTGTCGAAATTCCTCACGCCGCGAAAACCCTCCTCGAATGCCCGTTGCAGACGCGCCAGTGCTTGTGATTGCTTGCCCTGCAACGCGAGTACCTGCACGTCTCGAACGCCATGCCCGGCTGCGCCCAACCGTGGCCCGGATTCGAACTGGACCAACAGATCGTCGAGGAGCGCCGCGGCGCGTGCGCTTCCGGGTTCGTCGCGCTGCAGCAGGAACGCGTACTTGAGGGCGTTGTGCGCGTTGAGCTCATCAACTTTGAATCGCGGCTCCGTCAACGTCGGCGTCAGCCGCAGACAGTAATCCAACGACGTCTCGTAATCCCCCATGATGGCCGCCGCATCCGAAACAGCGTCGATCACGACGTTCTGTATAGGGCTGGCGCCGGCGCTCACAATGGCCTCCCAACGTTCCATCGCTTCTGCGAGATTGCCGACGAAAAACGCCTGATAGGCCAGCGCAGTCGGCTTCAGCGGGTGCCGCTCGGGTATGGCATCGAGCATGGCGGCCGCCCGCTGGTTCTCACCGAACTGGAGCAGTACGCTGATACGCGTCTGGCCGGTCAGCGGATCGGTGCTAAGCCGGCGTGCCGCCTCCGCCCAGGCGTAGGCTTCGTCGAAACGGCCGAGCCCGACCAGGTGTCGGGCGATGTTGTCGTACGCCAAAGGCCATTCGGGGTTGATGCGCGTCGCTTCCAACCACTGTTCAAGCGCCTCGTCATTGCGGCCGAGTTGCGCATAGACGCCGGCCAGATTCGAACGCGGAATGCGTGCGAGCGGGTCCAGTTCGAGCGACTTGCGAAACAGGTCGATGGCAGCGTCGTATTCGAGTTTCGCGATTTTCAGACTCGCGTACCAGGAATAGGCCTCAGCGTGATTGCCACTGAGCTCGATAGCACGGGTGAACGCGGCCTCGGCCGGCGCGTAATCCGGATCGACGCTGGTTTGCTGCGCACGGTGCATCTCGAGCAAGCCGAGCGATGCCCACGCATCCACATTGGTGTCGTCCAGTTCAAGCGACTTGTCCAGCGCCGCCTGCGCCTGGGCGAAGGCTTCGTCGCGCGGAATCGCACTGTGGTTGATGAGCAGTAGAATGATGCTGTCGGCGAGCCCGGAGTAGGCTTGCGCGTATTGTGGATCCAGTTCGATCGCCTTGAGGAACTGCTGTCGCGCCAGTTGCAATGTCTCGAGACGCCGCTCGTACACGTTGTTGCGGCCGGCGATATAGAGACGGTAGGCCTCGAGGTTCTCTGTAGGAACGGTTACCAGTCGGTCCTGCTCTACCGGCGTCAGTTGCTTCCTGAGTGCGCTGGTAATTGCTCCGGAGATTTCGCTCTGGATCCGGAAAATATTCTCCGCTGTGAGCTCGCGATCGTAGGCTTTCGCCCAGATATGTTCGTCGGTCCGTGCGTCGATTAGCTGCACGTTGATGCGCACGTTATTGCCGGCGCGCTGCACCGAACCTTCCACGACGTTGGCGACGCCCAGGTCATTGCCAATTTCGCGCAGGTTTTTGGTCGTGTCGCGGTATTTCAGTACCGAGGTGCGAGAGATGACTTTCAATGCACTCACGTTGGCCAGGCTCGTCAGCAGGTCGTCATGGATGCCGTCGGTAAACAACGCGTTCTCAGGATCGGTGCTGCGGCTCGTGAACGGCAGCACGGCGATGGATCCCTGGCGGGTAACGTCATCGGCCGGGGCATCGCCCTGGCGCATGCCGCTGACGTTGAGCGTGATCGAGACTGCCAGTGCGACGACGAGCAGACCGATGATGCCGTAGTTGAGCCTGCGCCCCGTCTGCCCGGTGACCGATGTGGATCGATCAACGTCCTTATCCCGCTTGACGCCCTCAGGGGTGACTTCGTAAATCCAGGCGACGACCAGCGACACGACGAAGCCGGCGGCCACGATCAGCACGTAGACACGGAAAAACCACTCCGGCGCGCCGAAGGTGGGCAGCAGAACGGAACCTGCCTCGATCAGGATCCAGCTAACCAGCGCATAGGCAGCGGCGATCTTGAGGACATTACGGCGTTGGAGTTCGGCGACAAATGATGGCATGCCCGCGAGTATGGCCGATCGTCGCGGTGCGATCTATCCGCCCAATCGCACGACCGCCCAAATTCGTCGCAACTGGTCAGCGTCAGGCGATGACACCCGGGAGTGGTCCGAGACGCAATTGCTGCGCGGGAATCGCCACATAAATATACTTGGGCAGCGGAAAGAGGAATCCATTGAACGTGAAGCACTTGATCAAGCAATCGTATGCCTTGGCGCTGACTTTTTGTTTAGTTGCATCAGCATTCGCCCCGGCTCCCACATTCGCTGCAGCGAAAGGCAAGGTCCTCTTCGTTGCTTCGAACATGCTCGACATGGGCGATCCCGAGCAGCACGACGCGCGTAACAACCTCTGGGAGTATGCGCCGCCTTTCCATATCTTCGTCATGCACGGTTACGAGGTGGATTTCGTCTCGCCTCAGGGCGGCCCCGTCGAGTTCATGATGGATCCCCTTGGCATCAGTAGCTACGCCATCAAGTACGAGAACTTCCTGGGCAAGGCCGGAAACACGCTCAAACCCGGTCAAATTGATCCTGCCCAATATCAGGCCGTGTATGTCGGTGGTGGCTACGGAACGTTATTCGACGTTGCATCCGACAAAGAACTGATGACCCTCATGGGTCGCATATACGAAAACGGTGGCGTCGTGGGCGGCTGCGGGCATGGTCCGGGCGGCTTCGCCAACGCGAGGCTCGAAGACGGCAGCTATCTGGTCAAAGGCAAGCGTGTGGCCGGGTTCCCGAACTCGACGGAGCGTTCCAAGTCCTGGGCCAAAGCAGGCAGCCTGTTGCCGTTTCTTGTCGAGGATCAACTTCGCAAGAATGGGGCAGAGGCCCTGAATAAGGAAACGTTGGCGGACAAACATGCGGTCGTTGTCGATCAACGCATTGTTTCGAGTATGTTCCTGCCATCAGCTGCGTTGGTTGCCGAAGAAATGGTGCGGTTGCTCGAGCGGGACGACTCGTAAGCTCCCGAACCGAGTTACGGTACTTTCTCGATACCGTCAAAAGCCTGGAAGGCGTCCGAACGTCAGCTCTTCTCACCGTTTTCAGGTTATCGACTCCGTCCGCTATATTGTTGCCAGATGATAATTATCGGAATCTCGGGAAATGGCCGGATACTCGGGCACACCGCTCAGCAAGAAACTCGGCATCAAGCCGGGCGCGCGTGTAAAGGTGAGAGGCGCGCCGGCCCATTACGCGGATCTGCTGGCACCGATGCCCGACGGAGCGGTCGTCTCGGCGCGACTGCGCCCGCCGTTCGACATCCTCCACGTGTTCACCCGGTCTCGCGCGAAGCTCCAATCTGAACTTGACCGCGGCATCCGGGAGATGCCCCAGGACGGCTCTCTGTGGGTGTCCTGGCCGAAGAAGACATCCGGCGTCGAGACGAACGTCACCGAGGACGTCGTTCGCGAGCTGGCTCTGCCGATGGGGCTGGTGGACGTGAAGGTCTGCGCGGTGGACGAGACGTGGTCCGGGCTGAAGCTGGTGATACGGAAAGCCCTGCGGAAGTAAGAGCCTGGCCGCTCCATTCGGCTGCTACTGATAGCTCCGCTATTCATTCACGCACAGAATGGGTTGTTGCTCATGGTTGCGGCAAAGCCTGCGCAACCCGCGTTTGCTATTGAGCGCTACCCCGGTGGGTGTGCAGGACTCCATACGCCGGAGGCATACCGATGACACAGCAGATCCAGGCGGCATTCGCCAGCGACTTCCTCCACCGGCTTCATGCTGCGGTGAACGCGCACGACGCGGATACCATCGCGTCACTGTGCGGCGAGGATGTCCGCTGGCACGACACACCGTGGTGCTGGATATGCTCGCGCTCGCGCGTCAGATCGGCGCCGTGCCGAAACAGGGCAGTTTCGGTGATCGTCTCGGCGTCCGGTTCCAGCGCGTGCGGCGCTGTTGCCTGGCCAGGGCGTGCAGTGGGAGGCCGTGGATGATTCCAGTGCCGTGGCAACGATGAAAGACGGCGGGATCACGCTGACGATGCTGTTCCGCTTCGACGAGCGCGGACTGATCGAGTCGGCTCGGGCCGAGGCGAGGGGACGCACGGTCGCCGGCGAGGTGATCCCGACACCGTGGGAAGGCCGATGGAGCCGCTACGAGGTCCGCGACGGCATGCTGGTCCCGCTGGAGGGTGAAGTGGCGTGGCTGCTGCCCGAGGGCCGGAAACCCTACCGGCGTGGCCGCATTACGAGCCTGGCCTACGAGATTGCGCAATAAAGGGATCGGCCGGCTATTCAGCCGACGCTGAACTCGATCAGACTCATGGTTGTGCGGAATCCTTGGAGATGGTCGTCGACGTCGAGCGGTGGAACCTCAGCGGAAGCATCAAAAGACATCCGAGACGGGCCGACAAGCGGCACCGCACCGAAGCGGTCTTTGAGGAGAGCACCTAACCTCCGGGCCGGGGGATAGGATCAAGATCCGGCTGCACAAAGGACTTACGGGCTTCATCCGAAAAAAGGGCCTCGGCGGAATAATGGGTAAGCATGATGCTTGCGTCGAGCATCTCCGGGTTCTTGTCAATAAACTCGTCAGCGGAAGCCGACCCATTCGTGAGGCTCATGAAATGGTGAACCGCCAGTATCCACGCTTTCGTCAAGGTCTCGTGGTACTTGGCGGCAGGTTCTATCTTATTGGCGGTGAGCAGACGCACCAGAGCGTCCCGCATCTTTTCGACAGCCGTGTCGACATCATCCTCCGAGAGGTAGACGTATGCCAGGCGCAAATGTGCTCTGTGATCGAAATCTGCTACTGGAAACTGACAGGACTCCACCCTGTTCGTAAAGATGACGTCTTCCTGGGAGGCATGGTGGCTCATGGATCTCTCCGTCCCGACACACCCTGAACAGAATCTTCGTCACGTGCCTGCGCAGTTGTACTGAGTCTGCAAGACCGATTGCATCTAATCCGGACGCAATGCTGTCGACACGCACCCGGAAGTGCCGAGACAAAAAACCGCTGCGCCGGGTCGATAGCGGGAATCTTACCTCAGAGCGTTGCCCGGCAGCATTGCAACCGAATCGTTAGCAGATCTTGCGGCGTCGCTCGGTGCCGCGACGGACGTGATCGAGGACGTAGTGCGTGAGCTCCCCTGCCGATGGGGCTGGTACACGCAAATTGCTGCTCGGTGGACGAGACTTGGCCCGGACTGAAGCTGGTGATAAGGAAAGCCCTGCGAAAGCGAGCGCTTTCTGGGTCAGTCCCAGGCCATCTCCGGCTTCTCGATCCCCAGCTGCTTCATCCGATACTTCAGCGTCGACGGATTGAGCCCCAGCAGATCGGCGGCTCCCTCCTCGCCCCACACTCGCCAATCGGCCGCTCGCAGCGCGGCCGTGATGTTGGCCTTCTCCATCAGGCGGAACTCAGCCTCCGTGACGAACGCGGTGTCGTCCGAAGCCGTCACCGCCGCCGGCGCCGATTCCGCGGTGTCCGGCAACGCCAGGTCCATCCGCACCCGCACCCCCTTCGAGGAAATGGCCGCCCGCTCGATCACATTCTTCAGCTCCCGGATGTTGCCCGGCCAGTCGTGGCGCTCCAGCAGCCTCAGCTGTTCCCGCGTGAGTTTCAGCTCGTGGCGCCCTAGTTCCTCGCCGATCACTCTCAGGAAATGCGCGGCCAGCGGCGCGATGTCGTCCACCCGGTCCCGCAGCGGCGGCACCTCGATGGGGAAGACGCTGAGCCGATAGTAGAGGTCTTCCCGGAAGCGTCCCGCCTTCACCTCTTCCAGCAGATCGCGATTGGTGGCCGCGACTACCCGCACGTCCACCTTCTTCGTCCGGTCGTCGCCCACCCGCTCGAATTCGTTCTCCTGCAGCGCACGCAGCAGTTTGCCCTGCTGCGACAGCGGGATCTCGCCGACCTCGTCCAGGAACAGGGTGCCGCCGTCGGCCAGCTGCAGGCGTCCCACGCGGTCGCGGTGCGCGCCGGTGAACGAGCCCTTCACGTGGCCGAAGAATTCGCTCTCGAAGAGATCCTTCGGGATGGAGGCGCAGTTCACCTTGACCAGAGGTTTGTCGGCGCGGCCGCTATGGGCGTGGATGGCGCGGGCGATCATCTCCTTGCCCACGCCGGATTCGCCGAGGATGAGCACGTTCGCCGGCGTCGGCGCCACCGCCTCCAGCTGAGCGAGAGTGCGCTTCAGCGCTTCGCTCTGGCCGATGATCTCGCCGTAGTGGAAGGACACGTTGACCTCGTCGCGCAGGTAGTCGCGTTCCTGCTCCAGCTGCTCCTTCAGCCGCTTGATTTCCTCGAAGGCCTCGCGCCGTTGTGCCTCCAGTGCCTTGCGCTCGGAGATGTCGCGGAAGATGACCACGGCGCCCGCCGGCTCGCCGTCCTTCACGATGGGCGTGCTGGTGTACTCCACGGGCACGGCGGACCCGTCCGAGTGCCAGAAGACTTCGTCTTCCACGTGGTGCACCTGCCCGTCCTTCAGCGCCGCGTAGATGGGGCATTCCTCGCGGGGATAGTTACGGCCGTCCGGGTAGGTGTGGTGGTGTATTTCGTGGGAGCGTTCGCCGAGGATTCGCTTCGTATCCCAGCCCACGATGCGTTCCGCCGCCGCGTTGCCGAAGGTGAGCCGGCCGTCGGCGTCCAGGCCGTAGACGCCCTCGCCGGCGGATTCCAGGATGAGGGAGTGGTGCGCCTCCATCTCGCTGAATTTCTGGCGTAGACGGAGCTCGTCGGTCAGGTTCTGAGTGAGTGCCAGAACGTGGCCGACCTCGCCGTCTTCCGTTATTGGTATGAGCGAGGTGGCGTACTGTGCGCCGGCCTCGTCGGCATAGCGGAACTGCACTTCATCGCCCCGCAACGCCTTCGCCAGCGCTGCCTCCACCCGCGCGCGGTCGTCCTCTGCGGCGAGCGCGGGCAACGCCGCCCCGATGACCTCCTCCGGGGCCTCCGCGCCGGCCCATTCCAGACCCACGCCGTTCATGCCCCGGATCCTCCCCTCCCCGTCCAGCTCGACGACGGCGTGGGGCGAATGGTCGACGAGCGCCCGGTAGCGCTCCGTCAGCATGGGGCCGGGTGCTTCCCGGCCGGGACGAGTCGCCATCGGTTTCCGCCTCTCTCCACCGCAAGGATTTGCGGATTTGACCATCAAATCCTGCGGTCCGCAAGTTTCTGCGGTCGACGCGGATGCCTACCTTACTGATTTTCTTTGTTTTCCAAGGTTGGCACGGACGCTGCAACAGCAAAGCCAGGAATCGACATAGCCACTTTCACAGGAGACACCGCATGACCCGCCCGCCGACACCGCCCTTCACCCGCGAGACGGCCCTCGCCAAGGTCCAGGCCGCCGAAGACGCCTGGAACACCCGCGACCCGGAGCTCGTGGCGCAGGCCTACACCCCGGATTCCGAATGGCGGAACCGGGAAGAGTTCTTCCGGGGCCGTGCGGCGATCGAGGCGTTCCTCACCCGCAAGTGGTCGCTGGAACTGCACTACCGGCTGATGAAAGAGCTGTGGTGTTACACGGACAACCGCATCTCCGTGCGCTTCGAGTACGAGTGGCAGCACGCCGGTACCGGCCAGTGGTATCGCACCCACGGTAACGAGCACTGGGAATTCGATGCCGACGGCTACATGCGCCGCCGCGACATGAGCGCCAACGACGTTCCGATCAACCCTCAGCACCGCCGCATCGGCGTCGAGGGTTCCTCTGCCCAACCTCACCAGAAGGAAAACAGACGATGAAGACACTCGACAGTAACGCACATTGGCTGCTGCGCATCGCGCTCGCGAGTGTGTTCGTTTTTCACGGCCTGCTGAAGCTGGCGGACCTCGAAGGCTTCACGCAGATGCTGCCGATCTCCTACGTGGAAGTTGTACTGGTAGCGGCCGCCGAAGCCGGCGGCGGGCTACTGGTCCTGTTCGGCGGAGTCGGCAATCGGCCGGTGCACGACCTGGCGACACGTATCGGTGCCGCGTTGAACATCCCGGTGATGCTCGGTGCCATCTGGATGGTGCACTGGGGCCGTTGGAACTTCGTGCCCACCGAATCCCATCCGATGGGCGGCTTTCAGTTCCAGGCCGTATTGATCCTGATCATGTTGTTCCTGGTGATTACCGGGAATGGCGCCAACCGGAACGCGCCCCCACGCGCGTTCGCATGAGGAGAAGACCGTGAAACGCAAAATAATCGACCAGGTGGTCACGCTCGCGTTTATCACCGCACTGTCCATCGCCGTCGTCGATACCCAGGCACGGGCCGACACCACGACGGGCGTCCGTTACCGCACCGTAATCATTGAAGATACGGAGATCTTCTACCGCGAAGCCGGGGATCCGACCAAGCCGGCGATACTGCTGCTGCACGGCTTCCCCACCTCTTCGCACATGTTCCGCGATCTGATCCCCGAACTGGCGGACGAGTTCTACCTGGTGGCCCCGGACTACCCGGGTTACGGCTACAGCTCGATGCCGGCGGTTTCCGAATTCGACTACTCGTTCGACAACGTCGCGCGGCTGATCCGACAGTTCGTCGACAGGCTCGGGATCGCGCGTTACAGCCTGTATCTGATGGACTACGGCGCTCCCGTCGGATTCCGGCTGGCCGTCGACCAGCCGGAGCGGGTGCAGTCGCTGATCGTGCAGAACGGCAATGCCTATATGGAGGGCATCGACAACGATTTCTGGGAACCAATCCGGGCGTATTGGCGAGATCGCGCTGCCGTCAACGAGGGCCTGGACAATCCCTGGTGGGCGAACGTCAAGGCCGCTTACGGCCGGGCCGAGATGGCCAACGAGGAGGCGCTGCGCTTCCTGCTGACGCTCGGGGCGACCCAGTGGCAGTACACCAACGGCGTCAGCGACGTCTCGCTGGTGAGCCCGGATACCTGGGACCACGTGCAGCCGCTACTCGACCGCAAGGGCAACCAGGCGATCCAGTTACAGATGTTCTATAGCTACGGCAGTAATCCGCCGCTGTATCCGGCCTGGCAAACGTATCTGCGTGAGCATCAGCCGCCCACGCTTATTGTCTGGGGCAAGCGCGACGAGATCTTCCCGGTCGCCGGCGCACAGCCGTACAAACGCGACCTGAAGGACCTCGAATACCACCTTCTCGATACCGGGCACTTCGCCCTCGAGACCCACGGCCGGGAGATCGCGGACCTGATGCGCGACTTCCTGCACCGCAAGGTTTCCAACCCCCGCCTGGCAGCACCTTGATGCTGTCCCTGTGGCGGCCGCACCCCCTGCGGCCGCCACCTCTTTCTCCTGGAGTCGTCATGCACGAATTCGCCCATTTCATGTTCACCGATGCCGTCAGACGAGCCCAACGGGCCTACGGCTCCCACGAACAACTCGCTCGCTTCACGAAGATGGCCGGCCCCAACGACCGGCTGACCGATCGCGAGATCGACTACATCGCCCGGCGCGACAGTTTCTACATGGCGACGGTGAACGAGGACGGCTGGCCGTACGTGCAGCACCGCGGCGGGCCGAGGGGTTTCCTGCGAGTCACGGGGCCCGGCGGACTGGCCTTCGCCGATTATCGTGGCAACCGGCAGTTGATCAGCGTCGGCAACTCCACGGCCAATAACAAAGTGTCGGTCATCCTCATGGATTATCCGAACCGCCGACGGCTGAAGATCATCGGCCACCTCCGGTTCGTACACGCTGCAGACCTGGAGCCCGGAGACCTCGCGGCATTCCACGACGCCGACTACGGGGCGCAAGTCGAGCGCGTGGCCATCATCGACGTTGCCGCATTCGACTGGAACTGCCCGCAGCACATCACGCCGCGGTACACGGCCTTCGAGTGGGACGCCCTTCGGGCGCCTGATCGATGATCAGCGGTGAGCGCCTCCTCCGCCTGAAAAGTCTACGGTACGTACCGTCAAATCTTGCGATCCACAAATTCCTGCGGTCCGGGAAAAATTATAAGTCCTTGTCTTTCATTACTTTTCTGACTTGGCACGGTCACTGCAATGAGGAAGCCGTGCATCCACATGACTGCATTCAACAGAAGGAAACCAACCGATGAACCTGATGATCCGAACTCTGACCACCCTCATGGCCGTACTGGCCCTCTCTGCCACCGCGCATGCCCAGCTGCCCGACCCCGGCATGGACATCGTCCCCGGCTCCACCGCGCTGGTGATCACCGATCCGCAGAACGACTTCCTTAGCCCCGACGGCGTCACCTGGGGCGTCGTCGGCAAGAACGTGAAGGAGAACGGCACGGTGGAGAACATCGACAAGCTCTTCGCCACGGCGAAGGCGGTCGACATGCCCGTCTTCATCTCGCCCCACTACTACTACCCCCACGACCACCGCTGGCAGTTCGAGGGCGCACTCGAAGCGCTCATGCACTCCATCGGCATGTTCGACCGCAAGGATGCCCTGTCCCTCGTCGGCTTCGAAGGCTCCGGCGCCGACTGGCTCGCACAGTACAAGAAGTACATCAACGACGGCGAGACCGTGGTGACGAGCCCGCACAAGGTCTACGGCCCGGAGACCAACGACCTGGTGCTGCAGCTCCGCAAGGCGGGCATCAGCAAGGTCATCCTGGGCGGCATGTCCGCCAACCTCTGCACCGAATCCCACATGCGCGAGCTGATCGAGCAGGGCTTCGAAGTGCTGGTAGTCCCCGACGCCACCGCCGCCGCGCAGGTGCCCGGCTGGGACGGCTATGCCGCCGCCCTCACCAACTTTCGCATGATCGCGAACCACATTGCCCCGACCGGTGAGACCGTGAAGGCCATCGAGGCCGCTTACCGGTAGGGACAAGACCCGCTGACCGACAATCAATCCATAAGGAGTACGACAATGTTTATCAATCTGAAATCTGCTGCCATCGTCACCGTCGCCGCCCTGATCTTCACTGCCCCTGCCTGGGCCGCGGACGAGTACAACGTCTCGACCGGCGTGACCGCTGCCGGAGTGCCCCTTGGCCTGCACGGCATCGATACGGTCGCGCTGAGCACTCTCAATGCCGCCGCGGAAGGTGACGCGGCCCACACCGTCACTCATGACGGCGTGGCCTACTACTTCGCCTCCGAGGCATCGGCCGATCGCTTCGCGAGTGACCCGGAAGGTTACCTGCCCCAGTACGGCGGCTTCTGTGCGTTCGCGGTGGCGAAGGGCAAGAAGTTCGACGGGGACCCGATGTTCGCGGACATCGTCGACGGCAAGCTCTACCTGTTCGTGAACGACGCCGTCTTCCAGATGTATCTCGCGGACAAGGAGAACATCCTCAGGAAAGCCGAGGAGACGTGGCCGAAAATCCGCAGCACGCCTGTGGGCGACCTGTAATTCACCCGACCCTCTGGCGCGGCCGGGAGCAGACGCTCTCGGCCGCGTTCTCATTACGGCCCGATGCTCACGTCCGTCGTGGCGGGCCGGACGTCCGACAGTGCCGGCCTCAGGCGCGTCCCGCCTTCTCCCGCAGCTCGAATTTACGGATTTTGCCGGTCGAGGTCTTGGGCAGCGGTCCGAACACGACTTTGCGCGGTGCCTTGAAGTGCGCCATGTTGTCGCGACAGAAATCGATGATCTCCTGCTCGTGAACCGCCCCGGCATCGTCACGAAGATCGACGAATGCGCAGGGCGTCTCGCCCCATTTTTCATCCGGCATCGCCGTGACGGCGGCTTCGAGCACTGCGGGATGGCGGTAGAGCACCGTCTCGATCTCGATACTGGAGATGTTCTCTCCGCCCGAGATGATCACATCCTTGGCCCGGTCCTTGATCTCGACGTAACCGTCGGGATGCCGGACGGCCAGATCACCGGAATGGAAATAACCGCCGGCAAACGCCTCATCGGTGGCCGCGGCGTTCTTCAGGTAGCCCTTCATCACGATATTCCCGCGGAACAGGATCTCGCCGATGGTCTTGCCGTCGCCCGGCACCGGCTCCAGTGTCTCGGGGTTCGCCACGATGAGTTCTTCGAGCATGGGGTAGCGCACGCCCTGGCGGGCCTTCAGTCTCGACTGATCGCTCATCGGCAGCTGATCCCAGTCCTCGTGCCAGGAACAGACTGCTGCGGGACCGTAGACCTCGGTCAGCCCGTAAGTATGGGTCACCTTGAAATTGAGCCCGGCCATGGCTTCGAGGATCGACGGCGGCGGAGCGGCGCCCGCGGTCATCACGTTGACCGGACGCTCGACCACCTTCGTCAGTGCTTCGCCGGCGTTCGCCATGAGATTCATCACGACCGGCGCCCCACACAGGTGCGTGACCCCGTGTTGTCCGATGGCGTCGAAAATGGCTGTGTCGCGCACCTCGCGCAGACACACGCTGGTGCCGCTCAGAGCCGCGAGGGTCCACGGGAAGCACCAGCCGTTGCAGTGAAACATCGGCAGGGTCCAGAGGTATACGGGGTGGGCGCCCATATCCCAGGCGAGCGTATTCGAGACGGCATTGAGATAGGCGCCGCGGTGATGGGTGACGACGCCCTTTGGATTGCCGGTGGTCCCCGAGGTGTAGCCGAGCGCGATCGCCTGCCACTCGTCCGGCGGCAAGTCCCAGGCGAAGTCGGCATCGCCGGCGCCCAGGAAGTCCTCGTATTCCGTCTCGCCGATACGCTCGCCGATACGCTCGCCGTCCCCGACTGCCGGATCCCGCACGTCGATGACGAGGGGCTTGTCGTCCAGTTTCTCAAGGGCTGCCGCCACGGTGACGGCGTACTCGGTGTCCGTCAGCAAAACGCGGGCGCCTCCGTGTTCGAGCTGAAACGCGATGGCGTCCGCGTCGAGGCGGATATTGATTGCGTGGATAACCGCGCCCGCCATGGGGATGGCGAAATGGGCCTCGTACATCGCCGGCACGTTCGGCAGCATCAGCGCGACCGTGTCTTCCGCGGTCACGCCGTGGCGCCGCAAGGCGCTGGCGAATCGGCGGCAGCGCCGATAGGTTTCACGCCAGCTGCGCCGCGTCTCCCCGTAGATGACGGCACACCGTTCCGGGTAGACCGAGGCGGCCCGTTCGATGAACGTCAGTGGCGAAAGCGGCGTGTAGTTGGCCGCGTTCTTGTCCAGATCAGTCGCGTATTGCGATTTCGACATGCCGGGGCGCTATTCGTGTTTCCACTCGGGTTTGCGTTTCTGGATGAATGCATCGATACCCTCTCGCGCGTCATGGGAATCCATGTTGCAGGCCATGCGTTCGCTCGCGTAGGCATAGGCATCAGCCAGTTCCATCGGCAGCTGCTTGTAAAACATCTCCTTGCCGAGCCTGACCGAGTGGGCCGACTTCGCCGTTATCTTCTCCGCCAGCTCACGCGTCGCCGATTCGAGTTCCGCGGCCGCGACCACCTCATTGACGAGTCCATGGGCTTTGGCATCGCCGGCCGATATGAAATCACCGGTCAGCAGCATTTGCATCGCCTGTTTCCGCAGTAGGTTGCGGCTCAGGGGCACCGCCGGGGTAGAGCAGAACAAGCCGAAGTTGATGCCCGAGACGGCGAATCGTGCGTTATCGGCCGCCACCGCCAGGTCGCAGTTGGCAACCAGCTGGCAGCCTGCCGCCGTGGCGATGCCATTCACCTGCGCGATGACCGGCTGGGGCAGGCGGTTGATGGTGATCATCATGTTGCCGCATTTGTCGAAGAGTGCCTGATGAACGGCCCGATCCTCGCTGGCGCGCATCTCTTTCAGATCGTGACCGGCACAGAAGGCCTTGCCCCGGGCGGCGATGATAACGACCCGCAGCGTGTCATCCCGGGCGATCTGGTCCAGCGCGTGCTGCAGGCTATCCAGCAACGCTTCGGACAATGCGTTGTACTGCGCCGGGCGGTTGAGCGTCAGTGTCGCAATGCCCTGGTCATCGCTGCGCAACAAAACCGGATCTGGTATGGCTGGATCGCTACTTGCGCTCATGATTCAGGCTTCCTGTGACAGGCGGGAAAACGGTACGATCCGGAGGTTTCGTACCGAGTTTGCCACCGTGGCCGAATGGATGCACCGGTCTGCACCATACCCAGCACGGCCGATTTCTTCCAATGTACGCCGCTCGAGAGCCGGTCGGCAGCCGTCATTATCCACGCGCGTGGCCACATCAAGAGGAAGCGCCATGAAGAAGATAGTCATTGCCGAGTTTCCCGCACAAGCGGACAAGGTGCAGGAGCTCGAGGCGACGTTAAAGGAAGCGCTTGTCGACACGCGGGCCTTCGACGGCTGCATCCGCATCGACACGTGTTACGAGGAGGCTGCCGCCACCTTCGTGTTGTTCGAGGAGTGGCAGTCGTTCGAGCACTACGACAGATACCTGCAGTGGCGGATGGAGACAGGGCTCGCCGATCTGCTCGATACGCTGCTAGAGGGCGGTTCGCAGAGCTTCCGCGTCAGGAAACTCGAGCCGAGGGATGTTTGACACTCGCCGATGACCCTGCGAGGGGTCATCGGCGATACAGGAACCGGCGATCAGACTCTGCGGTGGCGTATCCGCTTGCGCGGCTTTTCGCCAGAGCGCCTGCGGCGCTCATTGCGACGATACCGTCGGTGCGTGAGGTAGCAAGCGACTGCCATCGCGATCAGCAATCCTGCGAGCGCGATTCCGTCGAGTGTGAAATAGACATCCGTGTAATCCATGGCTGTAGGGTACCTCTATGCTGCACTGCAGCAACTCCGGTATTATCCTGACTTGAATTCCCCGCGTCCAGCCCAACATCGCACTCTTATTGTGTTCGAAAACAATGCGTTAGCAGTCACTTTGTGAACCACATTCATCCCCGGGCCGTCATCTGGGACCTGGACGGCACCCTCGTCGACAGCGTCGGCGACCTGGCGTCCGCGCTCAACGGCGTGCTGGGGCAGCACGCGCTGGCGCCCCGCACCGCGGATGCCGTCCGGGGAATGATCGGCGACGGCGTCGGCGCACTCCTGTGCCGGGGCTTCGCCGCGGCGGGCCGGCCGCTCGCGCCGGCCGATCTGCCGGCGCTTCGGCGCGAGTTCCTGGCCCTCTACGCCCGGTGCGCCACCCGGGAGACGCGACCGATGCCCGGTGCTGCGGAGGCGCTGGCCTCCCTGGCCGCCGATGGCTGGCGCCATGCCGTCTGCACCAACAAACCCGCCGGGATCGCCCGCGACATCCTCGATGACCTGAAGCTGAGCCGCCACATCGATGCCGTCGTCGGCGGCGACGGCTCCCTGCCGCTGAAGCCGGATCCGGCGCCGGTGCGCGCCTGCCTGGATGCCCTCGACGTGGCCCCGACGCGGGCGCTGCTGGTGGGAGACTCGACCAACGACGTGGCCGCCGGACGGGCGGCGGGCGTGCCCGTGATTTTCGCGCGTTACGGCTATGGAGATCCGCCCGGCGGCGAAGCGGCCTGCGGCCTTGCCGCCTCCATCGACGCCCTGCACGAGGTTCCCGCGATCTGCCGCCGGCTCGTCACCGCGAACGGCCGTTCCCATCGGTGAGGCCGGGGCGTAGGATGGCCTCGTCGACAAGAAAAAGGAGAACCCGATGCCGGTCGAACTGAAGGTCCTCGGCTATGCGGCCCTGGTGCAATTCGTCCAGTTCGTGTTGATGGCCGTCCCGGTCAACAAACAGCTGGGGCCCAGCTACACGGGCGGCAACCGGGACGAGCAGAAACAGCCCTGGGGCATGGCCGGGCGCCTGAAGCGCGCCCTCGACAACCACTTCGAGGGCCTGATCCTGTTCACCATCGCTGTCGTGGTGGTGGTGCTGGGCGAGGCATCAACGCCGGCCACCGAGGCGGCCGCCTGGACGTATCTCGTGGCCCGCGTGGCCTACGTGCCGGCCTATGCGTCCGGCATCTTCCTGATCCGCTCGCTCATCTGGTCGGTCGGCTTCGTCGCCACGCTGGTGATGCTGCTGGCCGCGCTGTTCTAGCCATGAAGGTCCAGCCATGAAGGTCCAGCCATGAACCGTACGCTGCGACGAATCGACCCCTGGTCGGCGGCGAAGATCTCGGCCGCCACCGCCGCGGTCTTCATGCTCGTCTACGTGCTCATAGCCCTGCTGGTGATGACTTTCACAGACATCCAGCCGGCTGCGCCGGACGGCGCGCTGGGCGCGGCCTCCATCTGGCTGGTGCTCCTGATGCCCGCGGCCTACCTCTTCGTCATCTATTGGATGACGATGCTCATCTGCCTGATCTTCAACACCGTGGCAGGCTGGCTGGGCGGAATCCGCATCGAGCTGAGCGACGACTGAAGGCGGCCGTTCTCAGCCGAAAGGCGCCACCCCGAACCAGGCCTCGTGCAGCCAGAGCGTGAAGATCACGTAGACGCCGAGTCCGGCGGCCACCACCAGCACGTCGTTGAGGCCCTTGGCCGGCGCCGAGGGCACCGGGCGCTCGACTCGCTGCTTGAAGGAGATGCGGTCGACGACCGCCCAGACCAGGAAGCTGCCGAACAAAATGACGTCGGCCAGGGTGCCGTTCACCAGCAGATGGGCCACCGCCCACAGCTTCACGGCCACCAGCTGCGGGTGTTTGGTGACGGCCTTGATCTTGCCCGGGAAGTAGGGCGCGAAGAACAGGACGAAGACGGGCAACAGCAGCAACGCCGCGAGATGCTTCATCCACACGGGCGGCACGTACAGCAGCGTCGGGTTCATGCGCGCATCGGCATAGCCCTTGACGATGAGCACGATGCCGACGATGGAGACGATGCCGTAGAACGCCTTCCATCCCAGCTCGCTCTTCGCCGCCATCCGATTGCGGAATCCTTCCGCCACGATGGAGGTAGAGTGGATGCCGAGGAAGAGTACGAGCCCCAGAATCAATAACGCCATAGCCGGGTTCCCCTGTTCTGCGCGTGGTATGACAGGGCGCTAGTCTACCGGCTATGGCGCGCCGCGGCTAAATTACCGCCTCCGAATCTCTTACTACTCGGTCTTGCAGGTCCTGATGCCGAAAAGGGAGTAGGCCGGGCACCAGCCGATGAGGCCGGTGGCCAGCGGGACGAGCCCGATCCAGCCCCACGGGGTCTGCGGTCCGATGAATACCAGGCTGAGCAGTACCAGCCCCGCCGTCACGCGGACGGCCCGGTCGACGGTGCCTTCGTTACGGAATGCCATGACGAGCCTCCTTGAGGGGTTTGCGATGTCACGGGGACAGTGTGCTCCGCGCCGGACCCTCGCTCAGTGACTTCGTCACAGAGGCGGCCGAGGACAGTGATTGCAGCGGCGTCGGGATCAGCCGCAGGGCTGCTCGTCCGCTATGGCACGGAGCCCGGCTTGATCGGAGAGCGTCACCACGCCGCGGCCGAGGATGAGAAGCGCCGCGCCTTCGAGGCGTTTCAGGTGCCGGGAGATCACCTCACGGGCCGTGCCGAGTTCCTCCGCAAGGCGCTGGTGAGTGATGCTCACCTCGCCGTCGCCGGGGTCCAGAGCCAGCAGGAGGGCGGCCAGGCGCGCCTCGACGGGCGTCAGCGCAACGGCCTCCATGCGCTCGATCACGCCGGTGAGCCGCCGGGAGAAGCTGCCCAGCACGAAGCGGCGGAACGGGGCGGATTCTTCCAGCCCGCGGTCGAAGGTCGAACGCCCCATTGCCAGTGCCGTCACCGGCGTCTCGGTGTGCGCCTCGGCGGGGTAGCGGCGGCTGCTCATCAGGCAGGAGGTGGTGAGCACGCAGGTGTCGCCGCGCTCGAGGCGATACAGCGTCACGGATCGGCCGGACAACGCGTTCAGCGTGACCCGGACCGAGCCCTGCGTGATGATGAGGAAATGCCGGCACTCGGCGCCGGCATGAAAAACGGTATCGCCCGCATCGAGGCGCAGAACGGCTGCGGCACCGAACAGCGTCTGTGCGTCACGGTCGCCGAGGCCCGCCAGACCCGGTATCTGCTGTAATGCCTCGGCAACGGTCGCTTGCATGGAACCCCGGGCCGGCCGGCGTCATGTGAGTCGCCGGGTGGCGTCTTCGACTGCCCGGATGCGCATCTCCGCCGCTGCGCCGGCCATGATGAGCCGCTGCACCAGGGACTTGTCGCAGCCGTGGCAGCCCCCGCGGCAATAGTCCGCCGGCAGGATGCCGGAATCAAGCATCTGCCGCGCCACGTCGCCCTGCCAGCCCAGCAGCGGGCAGCCCCGCTCGTTGTCGTGGACCTCGAGCGCCGCAGCGCCGCCGGGGACCCGCGCGATGCTGAGGCGGTAGCGCGCCTCCCGGGCTGCCTGGCGGCGATCCCGGGCCTCGCCGACGGGCGCGGTACCCCGGAGGTCCCGGGGAGCGGATCGGTAGGCTGTCTCTGTCGTCATGTCGTCCTCTCCCGGCATGTAAATGAGAATCATTCTCAGTAAAGAGTCTACTGGCTGTGCCCCTGCCGCGCAAGGGCTCCCTGGATTTTCCGGGCGCCTGGCCGGGCTGCCCGACTTGATGGCCTGAAGGCCACCGGAGAGAATCGGCGGCCATGGCCACCATCCGCTATCTCGCCTACGGGTCGAATCTGCACCCCGAGCGCCTGCGGCGGCGGACGTCCTCGGCAGTGCTGCTGACCACCTGGAAGCTGACCGGCTGGCGGCTCAGCTTCGACAAGCGGGGCTTCGACGGCTCGGCCAAGGCCACCATCGCCGCGACGGACGACGACGGGGACCTGGTCCATGCGGCGATCTTCGAGTTGTCCCTCGACGAGAAGCCGGCTCTGGACCGCATCGAGGGGGTGAACCGGGGCTATCACGCCCACGTGCTCTCGCTGCCCGACCTCGGCGAGGTGCATACCTACAAGGCGGACACCGAGTTCCAGGACGGCTCCCTGGTGCCGTTCCGCTGGTACCGGGACCTGGTGCTGCACGGGGCCCGCTTTCACGGTTTCCCGCGGGCCTATGTCGACGACATCGCCGCGGTGCCCGTGATCGAGGACTCGGACGACGCCCGCCAGCGCGAACACGACGACATCCTGGCCGCCATGCGCAGGGCCATGGCCGAGGCCGCCGGCGATCCTACGACTGACAATCCCACGACCGACAATCCCACGACCGACGATCCCGCCACCGAAAAGGAGTGACCATGATCGTGACCACCACCCCCACGCTGGAGGGGCAGAAGATCCGCGACTATCTGGGCGTCGTCACCGGCGAGGCGATACTGGGGGCCAACCTGTTCCGCGATCTGTTCGCCGGTCTGCGCGACATCGTCGGCGGCCGTTCTGCCTCCTACGAGAAGGAGTTGCGCAAGGCCCGCGAGGTGGCCTTCGAGGAACTCGAGACCGCCGCCCGCGACATGGGCGCCAACGCGGTCATTGGCGTCGACATCGACTACGAGGTGCTCGGCGAGTCCAACGGCATGCTGATGGTGAGCGTCAGCGGCACGGCGGTGCGCATCGCCTGACGGCCGCGGCCGTTACCGGGTCGTAACGAGCCCTTTCGCGGGGTTTGAGTCGTCTCTCACCGCCGGATACTATTGACCGCGGCGGGGCGGATCATCACTGACAGCCGGCCCCGCGCCCGGTACTTCCGGGGTCATCCGGCCGAGGTCCCACGCCGTTGATCCGGCCGATGCCAGCGTGTTGAGAACGGCGGTGCGTGGACGGTTTGATGAACATCTATGTGGGTAACCTCCCTTACAGCATTACGGATGACGAACTGCGGGAGGCTTTCGCCGCCTTCGGCGACGTCAAGTCAGCCAAGGTCATCATGGATCGCGAGACCGGCCGCTCCAAGGGCTTTGGTTTCGTCGAGATGGACGATGCCAGGGAAGCCGAGGAAGCGATCCGGGTGATGAACGGTCAGGACCTGAATGGCCGGCCGGCGCGGGTCAGCGAGGCCCGGCCGCGTCAGGACCGGTCATTCCGCGGCTGAGCGCGAGTCTGCGGGTCGCCTGCCTGGCAGTCCTCGCGCTCGCCGGGGCCGGTTGCGCCGGCGCCCCC
>Ga0209938_1000545_pt1 | contig 20661 bp, 17 predicted proteins | sample SalPonR2_C_D1_MG_FD_185708 | JGI IMG/M metagenome (GOLD analysis project Ga0209938, IMG submission 185708) | Salt pond soil microbial communities from South San Francisco under conditions of wetland restoration - Salt Pond MetaG R2_C_D1_MG... ... | reverse complement strand
TTCTGAGGTTCTTCCACGCGAAGTGGATATTTCTTCACAACTTACCCGAGAGCTAAGACTGAATACGCCCGTTGCTTCCGCCGCTATGGATACGGTGACCGAAGCCAAACTTGCCATTGCCATGGCCCGTCAAGGGGGGATCGGTATGATCCACAAAAACATGAGTATTGAGGATCAGGCCGAGCAGGTACGCAGTGTAAAGCGTTCGGAGAGTGGTATGATCATTGATCCGGTCACGCTGGAGGTGAATTCCAGAGTGGGGGATGCCCTCGATGCGATGAAACGCTTCAAAATCGGCGGTATTCCCATCATCGATAAGGATAATAAGCTGATCGGTATTCTTACCAATCGCGATCTGCGCTTTGAAACGGGATACGACCGCCCCGTGAGCGACCTCATGACTTCCGAAAATCTGGTTACCGCACCCATCGGTACTAATCTGGAACAAGCACGTTCCATCCTTCAGGAACACAAAATTGAAAAGCTACCCGTAGTCGACGATCATAATAAGCTGGTCGGTCTAATTACCTACAAAGATATCATGAAGGTGCAGGATTACCCCTATTCCTGTAAGGACTCTTACGGTCGACTGGTGGTTGGTGCCGCCGTTGGAGTCACCGCCGATATGCTGGAGCGTGTTGAGGCCCTGGTCAAAGTGAGCGTCGATGTCATCACGGTAGATACCGCCCACGGGCACTCCCGCGGTGTACTCGATGCCGTACGCCGGGTAAAAGACAGCTTTCCCGACCTCCAACTGATCGCCGGAAACGTAGCCACGGGCAGCGGCGCTTTGGCTCTGGTCGAAGCGGGTGTCGACGGGGTAAAAGTAGGCGTGGGTCCGGGTAGTATTTGTACCACCCGGGTAGTGGCCGGCGTGGGGATGCCACAGTTGAGTGCCATCAATAATGCCTACGAAGCCATCAAACATACCGGAGTACCCATTATTGGCGACGGTGGAATTCGTTACACCGGTGACATTGTCAAAGCACTGGGTGCGGGTGCCAGCACGATTATGGCGGGCAGCCTCTTTGCCGGCGTAGAAGAAGCGCCCGGCGAAACCATTATTTTCGAAGGTAGAAAATTCAAAGTATACCGCGGTATGGGCTCACTGTCGGCCATGAAGAAGGGATCCAAAGATCGTTACTTCCAGGACGTAGAAGACGACATCAAAAAACTCGTTCCGGAAGGAATTGAAGGCCGGGTACCTTATAAAGGCTCCTTAAAGGAAGTTATGGTACAATACATTGGAGGGCTGCGGGCCGGTATGGGATACTGTGGTGCCGCCACCGTTGAAAAACTACAGGAGACCGCTCAATTCGTCAAGATCACCAGTGCCGGAGTACACGAAAGCCATCCGCATAATATCACGATTACCAAGGAATCTCCTAATTATAGTCGTCGATAGTACATGCAAAGTGATTTAATTCCTCCAGAAAATTGGCTTGACCACCCTCGTCTCACTCGCTGTTTTTACACGAGTGCGGACGTAGTGGCGGTGGCCAAAAAGCTGCTGGGGAAAGTGCTGGTCACGCAATTCGATCAGCAGATTTGTGCCGCCCGGGTTGTGGAGACGGAAGCTTACCGGGCTCCGGATGACCAGGCCTGCCATGCCGCTAATAACCGGCGGACAGCCAGAACGGAAACCATGTTCAAAGCGGGTGGACACGCTTACGTCTATCTGGTCTACGGTCTGCACCATCTGTTTAATGTGGTCACCTACCGGGAAGAAGCGGCTCATGCGGTGCTTATTCGGGCGGTAGAGCCGCTTTCTGGTATCACTACGATGCTGGAACGGCGGGGGCTCACTTCCGTAAAAACACAATTAACGGCCGGTCCGGGCGTTTTAAGCAAGGCAATGGGGATCTACCGACGGCACGATGGTTCCGATCTGTGCGCAGCGGACAGTCCGATCTGGTTGGTAGAAGATGGCCACCGGCTTGCGCCTAAAAACATCCAAACGGGTACACGGGTAGGCGTTGATTACGCAGGAGCGGATGCCCTGCGCCCCTGGCGATTTTCCATACGCGGCAACACCTGGGTCAGTAAAGCCAAGGGCAGCGGCCGCTGAATACTACTATTTAGCCATTCGACAAATGTATTGACTATGCGAAGCTTTTTTTTGTTTTCTCTTATCATGCTCTTTACTTTTTGCCTAAGTGCGCAACCCCAGTTTGATAATCTGATCTACGACAATCACGTCTACGCAGAGAATATAAATAGTGTACAATTTTATATCGATGGCTTCCCGCTAGATGATCCCATTGTCAATATTGATGAGCAAAACCAGCTCACCCTCTTGTTTGATGATTTAACCAATCAGGTGGAGGATTACTTTTACACCATTATCCATTGCGATATGGACTGGAACCCCAGCCGCCTGAATTCAATGGAATACCTGGAAGGTTTTGCCGAAGAGCGAATCGATAATTACGAATTTAGTTTTAAAACCCTGGTGCCTTACGTCAACTACGTGTTGAACTTTCCAAATCGCGATATGGCCTATACCAAAACGGGCAATTACCTCCTGGTCGTCTACCGAAGAGACCGGACGAATGTTCCCATTATCAGTCGGCGATTTATGGTCTATGATACCAAATTACTGATGGAGGGCCGACTGAGTCGCCCCACCAAGGTGACTAAACAACGGACCCATCAGGAAATCGACTTCACGGTTTACCGCGACCCTCAATTTAAAATCCAGAATCCCATGCAGTCGCTGCGAGCCGCCGTGCTGCAAAACGGACGCTGGGACAAGGCAATTACCGGGCTTAAGCCCATCTTTATGCGGGGTAACGAATTTGTTTTTGATTACCAGGATAAGATTGTATTCCCTGCCGGGAAAGAGTTTCGTTTTATAGACCTACGCAGTCTGCGTTACCGTAATTTTAACATCGCAGAGATTATAGAGCGACCCAACGGACACGATGTTTTCATGAAAACGGAGGGTGCCAGGGGTATTGATGCCTATCTGAGGATTAACGACGCCAACGGGAAGTATACGATTGAAAATCAGGACCGGGGGGATGCCTTCCTTTCGGCTGATTACGCAGACGTCATTTTTTCCTATAAAGTCAACGACCCCTCCTTTGATAAAGATATCTACCTGCGGGGAGGTTTCAACGACTGGCAACTTAGCCCGGAATACCGGATGGTCTTTAATGACAGAATTAACGCTTACGTACTGAAAGTACCCCTGAAGCAGGGATACTATAATTACGAATACGTCTACCTTGATTCCAATACTGCAGCCCCCGAACCTGATATCAGTGAATCGGAAGGTCATTGGCACGAAACTGAAAATGACTATACGATTTTGCTTTACTATCGACCCTTTGGTGCGCGCTATGATCAAATTATTGGTTACCTGAAAATGAATTCTTTGGGGCAATAATTCGAGGGGTCGGTATATCTGGCGTTTTCTTAATGCTGCATTCATCCAATATTACCACTCATTAATATAATTTTTTCGGTCGTCCGAAGATGGTTTTATAGTATTGCAACGAACAAAAAAATTATCCGATGTTGCGATATCTACTTACCACGCTTATGATACTGGGCGTCTGCGCGCTACCTGCCCAGCAGAACAAAGAAGTCTGGTCTCTTCAGGATTGTATCCTTTATGCTCGTCAAAATAGCATTGCCATTAAAAGAGCGCAAAATGCCATTGCTAATGCTGAGCTTGGCCAGCAACAAGCTAAACACAACCGATATCCGAACCTCAACTCCAGCATTAGCGGCGGATATCAGTTTGGACGGACCATCGACCCGGTGTCTAACACCTTTAATAATACCCAGATTGGTTTCAACTCCTTTGGCCTAAACGGAGGTATGTTAGTTTTTGGAGGTAACCAAATCAACAATCGAATACAGCTGGCTAAGCTGGATTTGGCCGCCGCGCAAATGGATGCCGAATTTATCACCGATAACTTATCCTTGCAAATCGCCAATGCTTATCTCGGGATTTTGTTAGCAGAAGAACAATTGGAGATTGTCAAAAAGCGCTTAGAGCAATCGCAGCAGCAACTGGATCAAACGGATAAATTGATTCAAGCGGGGGCACTCCCGGAGAATGATCGCTTTGACCTTGTCTCACAGGTGGCCCTGGATCAACAATCCATCATCGATGCGGAGAATCAGGTACGCATCTCTTATCTGAATATGCAACAACTGATGCTATTAGATCCCCAGGAAAACTTTCGGGTACAGCGCCCTACGGTAATCGTGCCGGAAGATTTCAACCCGGATGTACTCTCCCCCAATGAAGTGTACACCACCGCCTATAATAATCAGGCCAATATGAAGGCAAACGAGCTACGTATGCAATCGGCAGAAAAAAATGTAGACATCGCCAAAGGAGCCTTTTTGCCACGATTATCCATCTTCGGTGGAATATCTACCAATTTCTCTACGGTAGCTCGCCGCTTCAGCAGTATGCCCGGCACTACAGAGCAGACGGTGCTATTGAATGGCGAGCCCATCACTCTGGAGTTCCCAACCAATATTCCCGTCGCAGAAGATTACCCTTATTTTGATCAGCTGAGCGAAAACCTGGGGCAAAACGTAGGTGCCAGTATCAGCATTCCTATTTATAGTAACTACTCGGCCCAGATTAGCACAGAGCGAGCCCGATTGCAGGTGATTACTCAAGAATTAGCCAATCAGGAAGCGGAGCAGACACTCCTGACTAATATTAATCAGGCCATTGCTAATGCCAGAGCTGCACAACGCTCTCTACAAGCTGCCGAAGCCGCCGTCGAAGCCGCCGAAGCAGCATTCGAAAATGCACAAAACCGCTTTGATGTAGGTGCCATTAATTCCCTGGAATTTTCAACGGCAAGACTTAATTTGGATCAGGCTCAAATCTCGCTGTTAAGAGCAAAATACTCCTATATATTCAATGTGAAACAAATTGAATTTTATCAGGGGAAAACCATTACACTAAACTAAAAAATTAAAGCATCGCCAGCTTTTTTGCGGAAGCTACCGCATTACCTTAATTAACTAAATCAAAATGGCAAAACGAAATAATAGGAATCTGCTTATCATTGCATTGGTGGCTATCATTGCGGTACTCATCATTGCAGTAGTGATCAAATCTAGGAACAGTGAAGACGGCATTAAAGTGACCGCGGAATCAGTGGAGAAGCGAACCATAAAGGAGATGGTCGCCGCCAGTGGAAAGATTTTTCCGGAAACGGAAGTAAAAATTAGCTCGGATGTATCGGGTGAAATTGTAGAACTGTACGTAGAAGAGGGAGACTCCGTCATTACGGGACAACTGCTAGCTAATATTGACCCGGATGCTTTTCAATCCCAAGTAGAACGAGGAGAAGCCTCCGTTAATAGTGCAAAAGCCCAACTGGCTAATTCCCGCGCTCAGGTGGAAAACGCCATCGCACAAAAAGAACAGATCATCGCCCAATTGGAAAATGCCCAGGTGGTCTACAATCGAAATAAGCAATTATTTGCTGATGGTGCCTTGTCAGAAGCAGATTTCCAAGCCTCAGAAGCTAACTTGCGTGGTCTGGAAGCCAACCTAAAAGCTGCAGAAGCTAGTATTAAATCTGCCCAGCAAAGTGTCCAGGCTTCCGAATTCTCGGTAAAAAGTTCAGAAGCTACCCTCAGAGAGCTTAAAACCAGCCTCCGACGTACCTCCATTTATGCACCCACCAACGGTATTATCTCTATGCTAAGCGTAGAACAGGGCGAACGCGTAGTGGGTACCATTCAAATGACGGGTACAGAAATGATGCGTATTGCTAACCTGAATATCATGGAGGTACGCGTTGACGTCAGTGAGAATGACATTCCCCGGGTCTCCATTGGGGACGAGGTAGACATCGAGGTGGATGCCTATATCGACCGGATCTTTAAAGGGACGGTTACCCAAATCGCCAATTCTGCCTCCAACTCTGCTACCGCAGCCCTAACCAGCGATCAGGTAACCAATTTTGAAGTTCGTATACTCATTAATCCGGATTCTTATCAGGACCTCATTGATGGGGGGAACCGCTATCCCTTCCGCCCAGGCATGTCTTCCACCGTGGAGATTAATACCGAAACCAGATCGGGTATCCTGACGGTTCCTATCCAAAGTGTGGTGGTCCGGGAAAAAGAAGACCTGGAGGGTAAAAAAGGCAAATCAGATGATGGTGATGAAGAACTGGACCGGGAGGAAGAACTGGTAGAAGTGGTCTTTATTGCGATGGAGGGAGATACCGTGAAGGCCGTACCCGTCGTTACCGGGATACAGGATGACACCTATATCGAAGTGAAAGAAGGTGTAAAGGAAGGAGATAAAGTGGTCTCTGGTCCCTACTCTGTCCTGGCCAGAAGACTGGAACCAGGCACAGAAATCAACGTGGTAAAAGAAAGCGAGTTGTATAACTAGGTATTGCTTCAACCTTCTCTGGGCAGAATCGGTTAATAGGTTACACACTTATTAACCGATTTTTCATTTATGGATCATCCCACTTCGCGTGCCCTGATTACTTTCGTAAAAAACCCCCAAAAGGGCCAGGTAAAAACGCGCCTGGCTAAAACGCTAGGCGACGAGCAGGCCTTGCGTATCTATCAGGCATTGCTGGAACATACCCGCCAAGTTTGTATAAAGGCCAGTGCCCAGCGCTACCTTTATTACAGCAACTATATTGATGAAAATGACAATTGGTCGGATACTGCTTTTCACAAAGCGCTACAACCCAATGGCGACCTGGGAGAACGCATGGAAACGGCTTTCCGGCAGGTACTAAAGAAACACGACAAGGCCATCATCATTGGTAGTGACTGTGCTTCGCTAAAGGAAGAAATTATTGAGCGAGCTTTTCAGCTCTTGGATGACCATGACTTCGTTTTAGGTCCGGCAATGGATGGGGGGTATTACCTCTTGGGTATGCGCCAGGTCTTCCCTTCCCTTTTTGAGAATATCCCCTGGAGTAGCAAAGAAGTAGCTGACATTACCCGCCAGCGTATCTGGTCTAATGGTTATACCCTGGCTGAGGTAGACACCTTATCAGATATCGATTATGAAGAAGATTGGGAGCAATACGGTTGGAAAATAGATTAAGCCTTTTTGGGGTCTTTCATCTTTTTCAGCTTGATGCGGCCCAGGCGGCGTTTCTCACTGAAATATTCAGGGGTCACCTCCTGCCAGTAACCTTCCATCTTTGTATTCCAGATGCTGGGCATGTACATGAGTTGGTACTTCCGGTAATAAGGGGCTTCTTCCCCACTACCTGGCTCGGGAATAAACTCCTTATCTTGCAAATAGAGGGATAAATCGCCGTACAGGGTACCTCTGACCTCCATCTCGACTACCCGATCATTGGATAAATACAGATAAGATTTTCCAACTAGTTTTTTGTTCTCCCGGGTAAGGTACAGCTCAAAAGTCACCTCGCGCTGATCTTCCAGTCCTCCCAGCGTCATACTACCTTTCCAGAGTCCTTCCAGCCCGCCACTTTTTTGCGCCGGAAGCATCAAGGGGAATAATAAGCAAACAAAAAGAACTGGACTTAAAAATTTCATAGCTAAACAATTAATCATTCGGGACAAAGGCCTTAAAAATACTAATAAGTGGCTAGAGTCACAAACCTATGGTCCAGCCTCTTGCTCGATATAGGCCCTGAGGTCTTCTAATTGTTGCCGGGACATCTTCTCAGCGGTATAATTTGGCATGTAACTACGCTTACCCTGAAGTGGCTGCGTACCCCAGCGAGTGACCTGATAAATCGAATAGCGAGTATAGCGATCCATATGCTTGCTCAGGTACTTGAAGGTCGCTTTACTATCGTCCAGTTCGAAAAAGGCATAAAGCCCGCCTTGGTGGCAATGCAGGCAGCTCAATTCATAAATCAGCGCTCCGTTTTGGGGGTCACCAACTACCCCGGGATAACCGACTGTGCGGTCTTTAGGGGGCTCCACAAAAGTAGCGGGTGATCCTTTCAGGTACTTCGACTTTACCAGGCGGATGGCCGCTTCGGCGCCTTCAGTACGGGGCCGGGCCGCCTCGATTATGTTTTTTTCTTCTTCCGTAAGTTGCAAATCCTTCATTTTCAGATCGATCGTCCACAAGTAGGCCAGGACCGATTCCAACTCCCAGTCTTCGAGTAGGCGTCCCTGGCTACACTCAATGGCACAAAGCTGAATCGCTTCCCGTATATCATTTCGGGCGGGGCGCACCAGATCACCGTATTTTTTCTCATAGTAGCCATTGTAGAAACTCCGGCGGTTCACCGCACCGTACAATGCCGTTCCCTGCAAAAATGGCAAGCCCTTTTCCTTTACGTATTCGAGGCGGGCCTGCGGATCAGAGACACGAAGGTCAGGATCCTCCCGCTCAATATTATGACAAGAAGTACAAACGAAGTGTCGGCTCTGTTTGCTGGTCGTTCCGCCTCCTGGTTTTGCTGCGATTCCTTCCTGAAACAAAGCACGGCCAACGGCTGCCGAGGCCCCGGGCAGGGTCGTATCGGGATAATGGGGGGAAGGCTCATCTCCCAGATCGAGTAAGACCTGGGCCACCGAAGCTTCGGGAGCAATCTCCGGAGTGCTGGGTGGCAACCACCAGGTGCCCAAAAAGAAGATCAAACCAATAAAAAGTACGCCAGGAAAGGTATGTTTATACATCGTAGCTTATTATAAATTAAACAATCGGGAGATGGTGAAACCCAGCCGGAATTCGCCATCCGTCCACTGAGCAGTCGAATAAGGGATATAATCCGTTTCCATGATCTGAGTTGCATTGGTCAGATTAACCTGAAAGACGTGTCCCCCGGTATCGAATTCAAAGCCTATACCCAGGACTGGCGAAAAACCATCCGTGGCGGACCGGTAATCGGAAAAAGGAAAGGTAGCATCCAGGATCAAGCCTAATACCTTGGTTATTTGCAGGCGGCTGGCGGCTCCTGCCGAATACACAATGTTATCATCTCCGAAGGGTACGAGGTTGCGATAAGTGATCCCTATAGAGGCCTGAAGAGAAAAAATATCCGAAAATTTACGAGCGGTAATTAATTGCCCGTGGTAGGCGAAGCGATGTGCAAATCGCTCAAAATTCTGCAAAACATCAGCACCTTCAATGCGCTCGGCTGCTGACATCGTACCGACGCCCAGGACGGCAACGGAAACCGGGTTGCCATTTTCTTCCGCCTGGGTAAGGAGCCGGTATTTGGCGGTAAAACTTAAAAGTTGATCCAGCCCCCTTGTACCGTTGGGTAAACTACCTCCTCCTTTGGCTCGGGAAACACCGATCATCAGTTGATCAGAAAGGCCGTACTCAAAAGCAAAAAGTACATCCGCGGCGCTTTCCAGACCATAAAAGGTGCTAAAACCACCCCGATCTCCCGCAATGTCACCAAAACGGTGACCAATCCGAACATCCAATCGCCTTTTATTTAGGGTCTCGGTAGAATGGGTGTTAATCACCCGCGTATCCTTGAAGGTTTGCAGATGGACAAGGTCTTGTCCTTGCGATTCGTATCCAAGGGACAAAATAAAGAGCAGACAAAAAAATAGATGTCGCATAAGTTGTTAATTTTCAGGATAATCACTGCTGAGCCAACAGCGAATAAGATCTAATTGTTCCGGGCTCAAGTCAACCGGGCGGTCCGTGGGGGCATAGTTCGGTGGCATCCCCAGATTTTCATCTGCACGTAGGGTAATCACCCTGGACAGGAAGCTACCATCTCGCAGTACCGGTAGTAAGCCTTCGTAATCACTATACTCTGGATGGCATCCGGAGTAAGCGCAGGTCTCATCGATGACCTGACGAATATTCAATTCGTAAGTCGCCTGGACACCATTACAGTTACTTTCCTCGGGCCGGGCCAGTTCATCAAAAGTACAAGCAGAAAGCAGGAGGATCAGAAAACAGCAGGAAAATCGTAACATAGTTTTGACTTGTTCAGACTGCAAATTAACCAATTATCATTATAGAGAGATACGAAAAAGAATGGAGTTTCGGTTTTTCGCCCCCAACCGAAACTATTTGCTTTTTATAGTGTATTTATTCCTGAAATCGTACTTTTATAAGTGAAGTTGTTTAATAATTCCTGCTTGTGCAAAAAATGAGAATTTCAGACGAGATTAAGGCGGGAAAAATGAAATTACGCAGCGCGTAATGAGGCTTTTACCAACGCAAAGATGGTTTGAAAGACCATTTTGTAGCCAAGTGAGGAGTTTTTAAACAACTTCAGTACTATTTATAAACAAGAGCTTTTTGCGAAAGCTCTCAAAAAAGAGAAAAATATGTATCCTCCACATTTGACCGCACCGATGGCCAAAGACCTCACCGATAGTGGTTTTAATTCTTTGACCTCTGCCGAAGAAGTGACAAATGTTTTAGATTCAAAAGAAGGGACGGTTCTGTTAGTCGTGAACTCTGTGTGTGGCTGTGCCGCAGCCAATGCTCGTCCGGGTGCCAAAATGGCTGTAGACGAAGCAGATAAGAAGCCGGGGAAAGCCGTTACGGTATTTGCAGGTGTTGACCTGGAAGCCACGGAAAGAGCACGCGAATTCTTACTGCCCTACCCTCCTTCTTCTCCAGCGATTGCTCTTTTTAAAGATGGCAAGCTGGTACATATGCTGGAAAGACATCATATCGAAGGTCGCTCGGCAGAAATTATTGCTGCCAACCTGAAGATGGCCTTTGACAGCCATTGCTAGCTCATTCCGTGTGTCGTGTGTCGTGTGTCGTGTGTCGTGTGTCGTGTGTCCGGTTTACATGACACATAACACATGACACATAGCACATGATTCACGGCGCCAGCCGCTCAATTTTCCAATTCCCTGCTTTTTCCTGCCGACTGTATTGCACTCGATCGTGTAATCGACTGGGGCGTCCTTGCCAAAATTCAATCAGATCAGGTATAACAATAAACCCTCCCCAGTGCTCGGGTCGCGGAATCTCTTCTTGTCCCGCAAAACGTTCCTCCATTTTCTGCTGACGCTTTTCTAATGCGTCCCGATCCTCAATAATCCTACTCTGAGGAGAAGTCCAGGCCCCAATTTGACTACCTCTTGGGCGACTCTGAAAATACTGGGTAGACACTTCGGGAGCAACCTTTTCCACCTTCCCTTCTATTTTCACCTGCCGCTGTAGTTCCAGCCAGTTGAAAACCAGGCAAGCCAGGGGGTTCGCCGTCAGCTGTTCTCCTTTGTTACTATTGTAATTGGTGTAAAAGACAAAACCCTCCTGATTGAATTCTTTTAATAAGACCACCCTTGCTGAGGGTCGCATATCCTCTTTTATAGTAGATAACACCATCGCATTGGGTTCCAGCACCTTACTACTTAGTGCTTCCTCAAACCAGTGTTTGAATTGCTGGATAGGATCTGGATTGACATCCGAAATATCCAGGGTATGCGCGGCGTATTCTCTTCTTAGATCGTGCAGGTTTAATGCCATTCGTAATTGTATTGCGGTTTAACATTGAAGGGAAAGAAAAACCCCCGAATAACGAGGGCAAAAAGATAAAAACAAAAACTATGAACAAACAAGTTTTCTTGCAGTGTTAAGTAGATATAAAGTTAAGTAATATCTACTAATTCGGCAATGATCATTCCCCCTCTAACTTTTATGAAAAGTCACGCCGAACCCTGGGGTCCGGCGTGCTTGCAGATTATTGCATTAGTAAACTAAAACTTAATCAATCTTGACTATTTTTCTTATCCAGGCCGTTAAGCGATAGGATAACCAGTACATGGCTGGTACCACAATCAAAGTCAGGAAAGTAGCAAATACCAGACCGTAAATAACGGTCCACGCCATCGGGCCCCAAAAGGCCGCGTTATCCCCGCCAATAAAGATCTTGGGATCTAATTCAGCAACCAGGGTGAAGAAGTTAATATTAAAACCAATGGCCAGCGGTACCAGTCCCAGGACCGTCGTAATGGCCGTCAGAAGTACGGGCCGCAAACGGGTAGCCCCTCCCTTAACAATGGCTTCTTTCACTTCCTCTTTTTCCAGCTCGAAGGAATTCGACAAGCCTTTTTCCTCTATTTTCTCTTTGGTGACCAGTTTGATATAATCGATTAATACAATAGCGTTGTTCACCACAACTCCAGCCAGAGAGATAATGCCCACTCCGGTAAAGACCACCGAGATATCACGCCCGGAAAAGGCATATCCCAGGAATACCCCGATTGTACTAAACAAGATAGATAGTACTATAATAATGGGCGATAAGACCGAATTAAACTGAGCCACAATCATCAGAAAAATCGTAACCAAGGCCAGGGCAAAGGCACCAATCAGGAAGGATAGATCCTCTGCTTGTTGTTGCTGCTCTCCCGTGAACTCGTAGCTTACGCCATCCGGAAAATCGTAAGTAGCCAGATAATCATCGATCTGAGTAATGATCTCATTAGGATTATATCCCTGCAAGACGTTGGAGTAGATCGTAATCGCCCGCTCCAGGTTTTTGCGCTTAACGGCACTGTAAGTTGAAGTGTATTCAATATCTGCTACGGCCGAGATCGGCACTTGTATACCTCCCCCTAGTACAATCCGCTGGGTGAGTAGGTCCTCGATGTCGTTGCGGTATTTTTCATCCAGGCGAACCATAATCGGATAATCATCTTCTCCTTCCTTGTATTGGCTGGCCTCCGTACCAAATACCGCCGTACGAATCGCATTGGCTACATCAAAGGTGGATACTTCGTAGCGACGCGCAGCATCGCGATCTACATTCACAATTAACTCTGGCTTACCGATGCTAACGTCTGCCTTGAGCTGCTCAACTCCTGGAATATTCTTACTATTAATGAAACTGATCAGTTTTTCCGAAAGGATAGCTAAATCATCCATCTCTTCTCCAGAGACCTCTATATTAATCGGCTTACCAGTAGCCGGACCATCGGCATTTTTATCCACTACAATTTCCACGCCCGGAAACTTCCGTACCGAGCGGCGAATCTCTTCCATAATTTTAAAGGTAGAAATCCCCCCTCTTTCTTCACTGGGTACAAAAGAAACCGTGATCCGCCCTTTATTCGGAGAAGCACCCGGCTCGGGAGGACTATTCGGATCGGAGGTGTTTTCTCCAATTTGTGAAAGTACGGCCTCGACGATACCGCGGTAGGGCTCAACGACTTCTTCTACCGTCTCTTCAATTGCGCTCATCTGCGCATCGGTTGCCTCAATATCCGTTCCCAGGGGCATCTCTACAAAGAGATTAATGTAGAGCGGATCCGCCGTTGGAAAAAAGATCACCTTGGGTGTCCGTACCACCAATAAGCCGATGGCGGCGAAAAGTAGCACAAAAGTACCCCCAAACACCAGGAAAGGAAACTTCAGAGCAGCCCGGATAAACTTATCGTAAACATTCTCCAGGATAGGTAGGAAATTATTCTGAAAGATAAAGGCCGCCGGACGAAGTAAAAAGTAGTTTACCAGCGTAATCACCACTGCAAAGCCCATTAGATTACGCCCCAGATTGAATCCCGCAAAATGAAAGCCAATCCCCAGGATCAGCATAATGCCCGTTCCGATCAGAATATTTCTTCTTTTGCGGGAACGCACCGTGGCTTCTTCAGAGCGCTCGTCTACCCTCATTAAAGCAGAAGTAAACACCGGATTAATCACAAGTGCCACAAACAGAGAAGAAGTTAACACTACGATCAGCGTAATAGGTAAATACTGCATAAAACTTCCCACCAGGCCGGGCCAGAAGGCCAAGGGCAAAAATGCCGCCAGCGTTGTTGCCGTCGATACAATAATGGGCACCGCCACTTCACCCGCACCGTATTTAGCCGCCTCCACCGAGCTATAGCCTTCCTGCATATACCGGTAAATATTCTCCACCACCACAATAGCATTATCCACCAGTAGACCCAGCGCCAGGATCAGACCGAAGAGTACGACCACGTTCAGGGTGACCCCCGTAGCGTAGAGGAACAAAATCCCCATCAACATCGATAAAGGAATGGCTATACCGACGAAAGAAGCATTCCGTAATCCCAGAAAGAAAAGTAGTACCAGGGTCACTAGGATCACCCCCGAAATAATACTGTTCTCCAGGTTACTTACCTGAGCCCGGGTGTTGATCGATTGATCATTAAAAGTAGTCAGACTGATATCTTCGGGTAATTCCTTTCTGGCTTCTTCCAGGATCAGTTTGATCTCATCGGAGGCCTCCAAAAGGTTCGTACCGCTTCTTTTAACGACGTCGAGTGAGATTACCGGAAGGCCATCTACCCGGGCGATACTGGTGCGCTCTTCGTATCCGAAGCTCACTTGAGCTACATCTTTCAGATAAATAGCCCGACGATCTTCTGATTTCACGATCAAACCTTTCAATTCGTCAACGGATTCAAACTCTCCCTTGACACGTACCGATCGACGGAAGTTGTTTTTCACCAATTCTCCACCGGACAGGGTAACGTTTTCCGAAGAGATCGCCGATTCAATATCGCGAAATGTCAGTCCGACGGCCTGCATTTTGGCCAGGTCTACATCTACTTTCACTTCCCGTTCTACGGCTCCCTTAAGATCCACCTCAGAGACCTGATCCAATTCTTCAATATCTTCCTTGATCAGTTCAGCGTATTCTTTCAATTCCTCATTTGAGTAATCTCCCGAGACGTTAACGGTAATAATCGGAAGCTCCGCTAGGTTAATATCCAGCACCGTAGGTTCGGCATCCAGATCCGTCGGCAGGTCACTTTTGGCTTTGTCGATGCCATCTTTGACTTTACGGGTGGCGTCATCAATATCCACGTCAGATTCGAACTCTACCGTAATGACTGAGTAATCCTGAATTGAAGTGGAGCGGATGTCTTTTACTCCCCGTACGGACTGAATTTCCCTTTCTATGGGCCTGGTGACCAGGCTTTCAATATCCTCCGCCGAATTACCGAAGTAAGGCGTATTGACGTAGACCGTCGGAAAATCCACTTCGGGGAATTGTTCTTTGGGAATCTGCTGATAAGCGGAGATACCCAATACCAGAATAACGAATGCCAGTAAAAAGATACTGATGGCATTATCGACGGCAAAGGTACTCAGCCCAAAAAGACGTTTTTTATTAGTTTGTTGTTCCATGGTACAAATGCCGTTTATTATCCTTTAGAAATTTCCAGTGGATCACCTTCGCTAAGACCTCTGGCGCCACGATTTATAATTTGTTCGTCTCCTTCCAAACCCGAAGTAATAATCACATTACCATCGTAGCTTTCGCCGGTCGTCACGTATACTTTTCGCGCCAGCAGGGCTTCGTCTCCCTCTTCGACCACCATCACGTATTTCTGCCCCCCTACTTCTTGCTGAATAAGACTCAGCGGAAGTACAATGGCATCTTCTTGTTCGTACTCCTTGACTTTGAGCACAGCGAGTAGATTCGGCTTAAGTCGACCACCCGGGTTGCCGGTATTCACTTCCACCTTAAAAGTCCGATTGGCTGGATCGATCGTACTACCGATCAGAGAGATCCGGGCTTCCTGTTCGTAATTAATAGAAGGATAATTGATCAGTACCCGGTCTCCTCGTTTAACGGTTTGCAGGTAATTTTCTGATAAATCAGCCACCACCTGTAGACGACTCGTACTGAGGATTGCTACGATGGGTACCCCCGGAGAGGCTAGTTCTCCCGGCTCTAAGTTCACTACGTCCACTACGCCGCTAATCGGCGCATAAACTTTTGATTTGGTGAGCTGGAATTCCAGGGTCTCCATTGATTTCCGGAGGCGCTCAACATTATTCTCAGCTTCCAGATACTGAATTTCGGAGCCAATGTTCTGCTTCCACAGGCGCTCCTGACGGGCGAATACCTCTTCGGCCAGTTCCAGTGATTTATCCAGCTCGGCCATCTGTTTGTTGATTTGCTCCAAATCCAGTTCTGCAATCAACTGCCCTTCCCGGACGCGGTCCCCCTCCTCTACGGTGATATTTTTCACTCTGCCCCCGACTTCTGCGGCGGCGGCGGCTGACAGGGCCGATGCTACATTACCCTGGATTTCAGTATAGCGTTCGAATACTTCTTTTTCAATGGGAATAGTGGTTACCAGGCTTCGATTCGGTGCTATATTGGGGTCCAACTCAGCGATTTCCCTTTCCAGCTCCTCTACCTCTTCGGTAAGTGTCTTTAAAGCCGCTCTTTTTTCGACCAGTAATTCTTTTTTTTCCTCTAAGCCTTGAGGTACTTCGCTGTCCTTACTTACTTGGGGCTGGCAGGCGCTGGCGATTAAGGCTACTGCCAGGATGAGGTATTTTATATTTTTCATTTATGTATGTTTTTCGATGATTATGGAGACGCAAGCTTGGCGTCTTTACTTTTTTGTTGTTAGGGCTACGGGGTTGTTTTACTGACCCTGGGCAGTTAGGAGATCGTATTTAGCGACCGCCAGATTATAGAGTGCCTGGATATAATTCCCCTGAGCTGTGTATAGACTTTGCTCAGCCTGATTCACCTCCAGACTGGACCCTACCCCTTCGCGATATTTGATTTGCGTGGTATTGTAAATCCGCTCTGCTAATTTCAGGTTGCGCTCTTGTGCTTCCAGGCTTTTCTGTGCCGTGGTATAGGCAGATCGGGCATTAGTCACTTCCAGTTCAATGGACTGCAGAAGAGTATTTTGTTGATTTAAGTTGATCTCCCGGGAAAGCTTTGCTCTTTCGATCTTGGCTTTTTTATCCCAGCCGTCAAAAATCGGAACATTCAGCGTCACACCAACCAGGGCCGTGGGGGCCCAAAAAGCGTCTTCCTGCGTATTCCACTGTCGCGTTTGTGTATACGAAATGAAACTGCGCAAAGTGGGATAGTACCCCATTTTATACTGTTCGATATTCAAATCTGCTAAATCAATCCCTTTTTCCAGGTATTGTACTTCGGGCCGAGCCTGGTAATTGATACTACTCGTCAGTAATTCCTGGGGAACCTCCGTCGCTAAGCCCTCCAGGTCTTCTTCAATTACAAAGGCCAGATCCTGATCAGCATTCAGTGTGAATTTGAGTGCATTAAGCGCGGCCTCCTGCTGACGCTCCAGGTTTTCTTTTTCTACCTCCAGGTTAGCCAGTGAAAGTTCTAAGCGATCTACGTCTAATTGCTCTGCGAAACCCTCATCGTACAGGGCTTTTGTCTCCCTGAACAGTTGACTCAGATTTTCGCGATTTTTATTGAGAATTTCCAGGTTTTCTTCCAAAAGTAAAACGGGCAAATAGGCATCAATCACTTGATTGCGTACTTCTCTTTTGGTGACGTCATACTCGCGAGCCGTGTAGTCGCGATAGACCTTAGAAGCCTTTAATGCCGTTAGATAGGTTCCATCAAAAAGCAGGGCATCTAGATTAAGGCCCGCCGAGAAATTATTCTTTAGAAAGAAAGAAGCCTCCCGGTTTACTTCCTGTCCCGGATTAAGGGCTGAAATAAGATCAACAAAAGGCTCAGGCAGGACCTGTACCGGCACCTGCAGGTAGCGCTGATAGTCAACCGTACCATTTAACTTGGGAATACCGATGGCCCGATTTTCAATGATCCGCTCTTCGGCATCAATGATATTAATCTGGGCATTTTTCATTTCATTGCTGTTCTGCCAGGCGTAGTTGACGGCATCATTTAGCGAGAGCCGGACGGTCTCCTGAGCCCTACCGGGCCACCATGCCAAAGAGCATAAAAAAAGTAGTAAAATAGATTTTCGCATCTTAAAAATTTATTTCCGGGTGTTGATTAATCAATATTGTTTAAACTTTCCAGGTATTCATTCAGGCATTCAATGCCTTTGGCTGTCGCAATGCCATGGATATGATAGATTGTATATTCTCTCACCATCTCTTCCAGATTCGTTTCTGAAGCGGGAATCTCTAATTGCCCCGAAGTATTCGCCACGTAAATACGGGCAATTAATTCCGGCTTTAGTTCTGGCCGATACAGCCCCTTCTCAATACCCCGATTAATATTGTCGAGGATATAATTATAGATATGACGACTGTGTAGTTGCTTCACCTGTAGCCAGGTACGCCGGTAGTATTTTTCCAGATCGTACATCACCGTGGGAGAAGTCTTGCGAAGCATCTGTATCACATAACGGGCAATTTTCAGAATTTCATCAATCGAATCCCGGGCGGAGGCTTTCACCTCGTCGATCAGTAGCACCTCGTCTTTGACATGCTCTTCAAAGGTTTTTTCTATCAGTTCTTGCTTATTCTCAAAGGACTGATATAAAGTCTTTTTAGAAATCCCCAATTCCCGGGCTATATCATCCATGGTCACACTCTTTATCCCGTAACGCATAAAAAGCGTTCGCGTGGTATTCAGTATTTCTTGTTTTGTATCTGTCATTTTGGTTTGGGTAATTCGTCTTTCACCTGAGCAATAGCCGGTTTTGATACTGCTTTCGCAAAAAAAACTGGTGCAAAACTACACGCAAAAACAGTGGAAACCAAAGAAGGTTTTAAAGTTTCCGAAGTTTTAATCTAGAATTTACATGAAAGCGGCTATTCTTTCGACGAAGGGAAAAACGAGAATTCGGAGGAGAGGATTAGCGAGATAATAAGCCTTGGTAATCGGCTTCCGTATCAATATCAAATGCGGCTTTCGGGCAAGAATACGAAATCACTTCATTTTTGTATTTTTTTATCATTTTTTTTGCACCGACCTGCCCTTTTTGCGCAAGTAATTCCGGAAAAAAGGCCGCCGGAAAGATAACCGGTACGCCAAGGGTGTCCTCATAAGCAGCCGCAATGATGGCCTGAGGTTGTCCTTGATGTAACGTGATTAAACCTAAAAAATCTTCAGTGGTAACCAGCGGTTGATCCACCAGCGCAATTAAAACGGCTTGTAGGTCAGGATTAGTGGTCAGGACCGTTCTCAGACCAAGCTGAAGACTACTGCCCATCCCCGTCGCCCAGTCCGGATTGTAAGTCGTCCGAATGCTTTGTCTATCCACTACGGACTTCAGTTCCGAACGACGGGCACCGTAGACCAGACAACGCTCTTGTAAAGGCAATTCATCAAAAAAACCGACCGTTCGGTCTAACAATGTTTCGCCTTGATAGATAAGTAATTGTTTAGCACGCCCCAATCGGCTTGAAGCCCCAGCGGCCAGGATAACACCCGCTATATTTAAGGAATCGATGGAAGCCATTTATTCTGGAATTAACTTATGTTTCCTTAAACGCTCTAGCACCTCTTCAACGGGCAATGCCTCAATTCTGTAGTCATTCCCTCTCATGGTCTCGGCCGCAAAAAGGGAATTAATAATAGCTTCTTCGGTAGCGTCAATGGTGGCCTGGAAGAAGGGAGTCATCCGTGCGTTGCGCAATTCTTGTTTTTGAAGGATTGCAGTATCGGTCTGGTAGGGAATACGATTGGTCTCCGCATTGGAGAAAGCGATCACGTAGTCCCCACTTCCATTCGAAGCAATTCCACCGGCCCGGGCCAGTCCCAACATAGCTCTTTTGGCCAGGCGCTCCAGATTGCGATCGGAGATGGGCGCGTCGGTAGCCACGATGATCATACAACTGCCGTCTTTATCTTCCTTTCCGGATTGGGCCTGCTGGTGGCTGCGGTAGAGGTCACTAAAGTCGAGCCCTCCGATCTTCAGATTACCTCCAAAATTGGTTTGTACCAGGACCCCGAGGGTATACGCTCCTATTTTCCGGGAAGCCGTACCGATTCCTCCTTTCCAGCCGAAACAAACCGTACCGGTACCTGCTCCCACGTTTCCTTCCACTACGGCTCCTGCACTTGCGTTTTCGATCGCCGTAATCACCTGTTTTTTAGTGATCGGCTGGCTGCGTATGTCATTGAGTCGGCCATCGTTGGTCTCTCCTACCACGGGATTAACGGAGCGAACGTTTTCATTCCCCTCCTGATTCAATACATATTCAATAATGCCGTTGGCAGCAATCGGTACACTCAAAGTATTGGTAAGCACAATGGGCGTTTCAATATTACCCAATTCAGCCACCTGAGAATAGCCCATGAGTTTACCAAAGCCATTCCCCAGGTAAATGGCCGCCGGAACCTTTTGCTGGAAGACCTGGCCCTCATGCGGTAGAATGGCTGTAATCCCGGTGCGAATTTTTTCCCCTCTGATATTGGTAACCTGTCCTACTTTCACCCCGGGGACATCCGTAATGGCGTTGTATTGCCCGGTGGGTAAATCGCCAAATGGGATGTCGTATTCTCGGGGTCTTTGTTGGCCGGATAAAGAAAAACTCATAACTACAAATAGACCTAAAGTTAAATACTGAATATGCATCTGTCTCAACTGGTTAGAAAAATGAACATTGGAGTAAACGTTAAAATATGCGGATAAGATACTGATAATGAGTTAGAATAGTCATTATTTTCCTATATTTGATATACCCCTTTTGTATTCGTCTTTCACGAATAACTAAATCAGATTACAAATCACTCATTTCTCAGGCTATGACGACCTACTACACATGCCTTAGACCGATACTGTTAAGTATTATCCTAGTGGCTTTCGCTGATTTCAATTTGATGGCTCAGTCTAACTGTCCGGGGGGTGATTTTATTAATGAAACCCTCAGTGGTACCAATGTCCAGACCGGAAGAATTAGCCGCGACGGCACCGCCGCCACCTGTACCGGAAAAACCTTCCCAGGATTAACTACCAATACCGAGGACTTCTTCTACGACACCTATACTTATTCTAATATCGCTACCATCCCTACCTGTGTGACCATCGATTTCGATC
>Ga0209938_1000534_pt1 | contig 20902 bp, 16 predicted proteins | sample SalPonR2_C_D1_MG_FD_185708 | JGI IMG/M metagenome (GOLD analysis project Ga0209938, IMG submission 185708) | Salt pond soil microbial communities from South San Francisco under conditions of wetland restoration - Salt Pond MetaG R2_C_D1_MG... ... | reverse complement strand
GAATTCCCTCATGCCGAACTGCTTGAATCCGCCTCATCCGGAACAGTTGAGCTTGATGACTGGATAAAGGCGTTGGACCGGCATATCAGCCAGGGAGCTCCACGGCCCGAGTTGCCCATTGATATGAGGGGCACGGCCTTTCAGATAAAAGTGTGGCAGTTTTTAACCAGTACCCGGGAGGGAGATATCCTCAGTTACAGTCAGGTGGCCGACCGCATCAATAAACCCAGAGCCGTGCGCGCTGTCGCCTCGGCCTGTGCCAGAAACCGTATCGGCATACTGATTCCCTGCCATCGGGTTCTGCGAGGCGATGGCAGTCTCGGCGGATATCGCTGGGGATTGGAAAGGAAACAGGCACTGATCGAGCTCGAGCGAGCCAGGGTCCGGACTGGTTGATCTGTCGACTTGCTGCCTGCTGCTGGAGCCTCTGGCCGGGGCCTCCGTCAACAGCTGTAGTGATTCCACATCAACGGCGACGCATACCATCCATCATGGTTGAGTGAGCCGTTCGCAAGCGTTTTTCAATTTCATCTCCGGCCTTTACTTCAAGAGGCCCCGCCTGATCGAGCACCATCTGCGTCATGCCATGGACCAGAGCCCGGAACGTAAAGGCCTAAGCATATGGGTCAGCCTCGCCGTGATGGTTGTATCAGAATGAATTTTTCTGATGTTATTTAACCGGATTGCTGGTGCGGAAAATAACATGATTCGGATATACGCTGGTTGATTTTGCAGGATCAGAGCTCGGCAAGATTCCGGCCCCGCCGCACACGGACAATGTCCGCCATGATCGCCAGGGCAATTTCCGACGGTGTTTTGCTGCCAAGGTTGAGACCGATTGGCATATGAATACGCGCAATCTCCGCCGCGCTGAGCCCCCCAGAGGCACGCAGACGTTCCGATCTGGCCCCGGATGTCCGCACTGAACCCATAACGCCGATATAGCTGGCAGGGGTCTTGACGGCAGCCATCATGGCCAGGTCGTCAATGCGGGGATCGTGGGTAACCGCAATCACCGCAGTGGAAGAGGTACAGGCGCCCTCAGAGGCGATGAACAGCGATGGCAGCAGGGACCTGAATTCCACCCCTGCAGGCAGACTGAGATTCCGGGTCACTTCTTCTCTGGGATCGCAGAGCACCACCTGATAGCCGAGATTGATAGCGAAACTGGCACAGGCCTCCGCGACCGTCGAATACCCTGCCAGAACAAGCCTGGCGACGGGACCAACGCGGATGCGGATCTGCTCGGAGCCGTGCTCGCGGATCACCCGTGGCCCGTTTGGTTCAGCCTCGTCCAGCCAGTTCTTGCCATCGGTCAGCCGGACACAACGGGTGAGCGCTTTCTCCCCCGACAAGGCGTTCCTGATCTGCTCAAGGTGTTCCAGGTTTTCCGGGCTGAACGGCATCCGCTCCACCAGCACTTCCAGAATACCGCCGCAAGGCAGGTGGATGCGGGCGTTTCCAGCCCCTTCACCCGGGGAGCCGTAGCGCACGATGACGGTCGGCAGGTCATATTCACCGGTCACAAGGCGGTCAAGGAAGTCCTCTTCAACACACCCCCCCGAGAGTGAACCCAGGTGCTCCCCATCGGCGCAAGCAACCATCAATGAGCCCGGTTCCCTGGGTGATGAGCCAAAGGTGGACAGAACGGTGCACATCCACACCGTTCTGTGGTTTTTCATCCATTCGATGGCCTGCTCGACCACCCGATAATCCAGACTCTGCATTACTATCAGCTCAACTGGTTGCCAACTGGTTGGCCACAGGGAGACGCCGGATGCGCTTTCCGGTAGCGGCATGGATCGCATTGCACAGCGCCGGCGCAACCGGCGGCAGGCCGGGTTCACCGACTCCCCCCATGGCGTCATCCGGGTTGTTGATCAGATGCACCCGCACCACTTTCGGGGCGTTGGCCATGCGCGGGAGGTGATAGCTGTCAAAATTATCCTGCTGGGCAACGCCGTTTCTGAAAGTCACCTCGTTTTGCAGTGCGATGCCGATGCCCATGACAATGGAACCTTCCATCTGCGACCGGATTCGCTCCGGATTGGCCTGGGGCCCGCAGTCAAAGGCAATGTCCGCCCGGTGAATGGTCAATTCGCCCTGATCGTCCACTTCAACATCAAAAACGACGGCGGTATAGGACACAAAGCTGTGATGGAAAGCAAGGCCCAGGCCCCGGCCGCTGGCGGTTTCCCGGCCCCACCCGGCTTCTGCGGTTGCCGTCTCGATCACCCTGCGCATTCTGCCCACGTCAATCGGGTACATGTCCGGGTCTTCGCCATAGTTCCAGCCATCGCCGACGGTCAGATTATGAACCTCCCGGTCTGGCCCCAGCAGATCCAGCACATAGTCCCGGTGGTCCTTGCCGGCGGCCTCGGCCATTTCGTGAGCAAAGCTCTGTATGGCCCAGGCATGGGGCAGATTGTAGACCGAGCGGAACCAGCCGATACGGACATGGGCGGGTGCCGGCGGGTTTTCCAGACGGATTGCGGGAATACTGAAAGGCATGGTATTGAATCCCATGCCCAGCTCGAATTCAGCCTTGTGTTTCGGGTCCGGAGCAAACAGCGATGCGATGCTCGGAGACAGGGTCCGGTGACGCCAACTGGTCGCCTTACCATCATCGTCAAGGCCAGCCTCCAGATGATCGACAGAGACGGCGTGGAAGTAAGCATGCTGGATATCGTCTTCCCGGCTCCACTGCAGTTTTATTGGCTGGCCCTCGAATTCCCTGGCCAGTCGCGCGGCCTCGATCACGAAATCCGGTTTTGATTTGCGCCCGAAGCCGCCACCAAGCAGAGTCTGGTGAACGGTCACATTCTTGACGTCCAGTTCCAGCATTCCCGCCACGCCCTCACGGGTTGCCCTCGGGTTCTGGACCGGCGCCCAGGCCTCGGCCTTACCGTCCCTGACCCTGACCACGGCCGCCGGTGGCTCCATGGGCGCCTGTGCCATATGGGGCATATAGTAAGTTGCTGACACACGCTTGTCGGCGTCCTTGAGAGCAGCCTCGACATCGCCGGACTGGCGGATGACCTTGCCGGGCGATTGCGCTGCTTTTTCCAGGGATTTGCGGTAGCTCTCTGAGGTGTAATCCGCATTGTCTCCGGCAGCGCCCAGGTCCCATTCAATCTTCAGGGCCCTGCGGCCTTCCATTGCTGCCCAGGTATTGGAAGCGACCACGGCAACACCACCCAGCGGGGTGAACGCCGCAGGCTGACTGGCGCTGTCGATACGAATGACCTTCTTGACGCCGGTAACCTTGAGCGCAGCCTTGTCATCAACACTTTTCACTTTGGCACCGTATACCGGCGGACGGGCTACCACGGCATAGAGCATGTCCTCCAGCTCTACGTCGGCGCCAAAAACAGCCTTGCCGGTAACAATATCCTCACCATCAATGGCTTTGGGGTGGGCAGACTTCAGCTCACCGTTAATCAGGCCGGATTCCCTGCCAATGAAACGCAGCTCAGCGTCGGATTTCAGCACCAGGGCATTCCGGGCGGGGACCTCCAGCTCGCTGGCTGCTTTGGCCAGTTCGCCAAAACCGAGTTCACGGCCGGTGCCGGTATGCACCACCTTGTGGACCCCGGCGCGGACTTCATGCACCGGGACATCCCACTGGTTGGCTGCGGCCTGCTCCAGCATGAGCCTGGCAGCCGCCGCTGCACGGCGCATGGGTTGATACCAGTGACGCATACTGCGGGAGCCATCGGTGTTCTGGTTGCCGTATCTGTCCTGGTCCGCGTCGGCCTGCTGTACCCGGACCTGACCCCAGTCTGCGCCCAGCTCATCGGCCGCGACCATGACCAGACTGGTGCGGATACCCTGGCCCATTTCCGCACGGTTGTTCACGATAGTGACCAGCCCATCGGAATCGATGTGAATAAACACGTTGGGGTTATCCACCCAGCCACCCGGCATGGCGCCAGCACCGAACTGAGCCTGTTCATTGGCAAGCCCGATATCCCAGCGGGCTGCAAGCAACAGTGCTGAGGTCCCGGCCAGCCCTTTCAGAAGGCCGCGACGGCTGACGTTGGCAAGCATCAGTTTATCGTCTGACTGGCTCATGAGCTGGCCTCCCTGTCGCTGGCAAGTTCAATGGCCGCCAGGATGCGGTTATAGGTGCCACAACGGCAGATATTGCCCGTCATGGCATCGACGATTTCCTGGGTTTCAGGTTCCGGCGTCCTCTTCAGCAAGGCGGTCGCGGTCATGATCTGACCACCCTGGCAATAACCGCACTGGGCAACCCCCAGGTCCAGCCACGCCTGCTGGACTTTCCGGCCAACCGCATCCTCGGCCATGGCCTCGATGGTGGTGACCTCACCTTTTACGTCAGCGACCGGAGTCACACAGGAGCGCGTGGCCACGCCGTCCAGATGAACGGTACAGGCACCACACTGGGCAATACCGCACCCGAATTTGGTGCCTTTCATTCCGATAACATCCCTCAGTGCCCAAAGCAGAGGCATATTGTCCGGAACGTCCAGCTCGTGCTGTTTACCGTTTATTGTCAGGTTAATCATTGGTTCCTCCCGGGAAATCAGGTCGGCAAATATCTGAGGCACAGATTGAGACTTTAAGCCTAGTCGTCATAACGGCCTGCGACCAGGTCCGGCGTTGCGTCTCTGGCCATGCAATGAATAATTTCTGTGATCTGGAATTGTTACTGGAATTCCGGAGGCAGCTCCGAATCTTCCGGCACCCGAAGTTCGAAACCGGATTTCAGAATGCTGACTTCACCGGGCTCCAGATTGCGTGTCCAGGAAAGTACCCCCTTGATATCCTGGGCATTCCGCTTCACAGGCTCGGTAATTTCCAGTTCTTTGATCGTGAGGTCATCCTGCCGGGAAACCGGAATCCGGTCAAAGACACGAATCGTAACCGCCTGCGGATGATTGTTGGTGATTTCATATCGGTTGATGCGACGAACGTACTTTTCGCCGTTGAAAATACCCTGCTCGCCTTTCTGATTCTGCTCATTTACCCGGTCGGCAATCACCCGGTCATTGACACCAAAACCCATGGCAATCTCGCTGTTGGCGGATACACCTTCAAGGCGGGAGCGGCCAACCGACTGGCCATCGCGATAAAGCGTTACCGGGCCGGGCGGTAGTGAAATGTCGCTATCAAAAGCGCCTGTTGCATGAATGAAGCCGTCGAGGTTCATGGCCGGAAAGAAACGGGTCTCGACTGCTACCTCGGTCTCATGGCTGGCAACGGCAATGAACTGGTCGGCATTGCCGCTGGCAAGCGTTACCGGTGTTGCTAGCCGATAACTCTGGGTGAAGGCGCCATCAGTTTCAACACGGGGGGCCTGAGGCTTACTCAAAGCCTCGGATCTGGCCATATTCAGGGATGCACCACCACGGGCGTTGTCTGAATGGTATCTGGGCTCCACTCCGGGAGCCACTAACCAGGGATAAAGCGGTGGGATGTCAGTACCGGACCTGGAACTGGCCGTGGAAAGCCGCAACTGTACATCGCTCCAGTCAGTTCCCGTGGTCTGGCGAATCAGGGCAAGATGCTCAAGTACAAGCGTGCCGTCAGTTCCGGTCTCCGCCGTCTTCAGCCGGGCGTTGTAATGACTGCGCCAGTTGGCGTCACGGGTCTGGAACTGCAGCCGCACCGTTGCCTGTCCCGCGCCCCCGGCCCGATAGGAAAGGCTGACACTTCTGGTTGCCCGGGCGTCCTGTTGCATGGCAGCCAGTTCACGCCTGAGCCGGTCCCGCTCCGCCACATCATCCACCATAGCCTGGCGGATGTCGCGAATGCGGGTGAGGGCCAGTTGAGTCGTTTCCTGCACGGTGGTGGCAAGCTGGGCCAGTTCCGGCGCGGTGATTTCTTTCGGGGTCCCGGCCACTTCGGCCATCAATCTCACCTGCTGGTTCCAGGCCTGTATCTGGTCTTCCCGGGTGCCGATTCTATGCTCCAGTTCCTGCAGCGCCTTGCGCAGCTTGCGGGAGGCTTCGGCCACAACTTCTGCCTGCTCCACCTGCCGGATCTGCACACGCTGGGTCAGTACTCCTGGCACCCCCTGTATTTCCGCCATCAGAGTGTCATCCTGCATCGAGACCGGCAGGCCGGTTACCGTGACCACCCCGCTTCCGCGCTCGAGCGACACCTTCTCTTCCCACACCAGCTGGGCGTGGGACGGAAACAGGGTCACTTCAGTAACCCCGGCGCGGACACTGCAAGCCAGGCTGAGAAACAGCAACATCAAAGGCCACTTCATGGGAGACTCCTCTGGAATGGCGAAAACCGTCGATTAGCGAGTCATTATCGACCGGGATTCACTGAATACACCAGCCCCGGACTGAAGCTCCCGTAATTTACGTTCAGATGCACCCCAGGATTGCTTTTCTGCGCCTGCTTTATTGGTCATTGCCCGGCATGAAATTCCGCCGGGAAATACCTGTCAAGGGGCCGGGCATGGAGCCGCCAGGCTGTTTAGACAAACTTCCAGAAAGGTGTCCTGAGCCGCTGCTCAACAATCTCCGGCGGATAACCCACATCTTTAAGCAGTCTTGCTTCTTTATGCAGCACCAGGTTGATAAAATCCCGCTTTTTGCGCCAGCCATGGTAAACAGATACTACTCTTTTCATTGCATTCTTCCTTTTCAGACTCCGAAACTCCGGGCTTGCCGGTGATCAATTTATGTAGTTTACTATTTTATGGAAACTGGCCCGTTACCCCCATACCCGGAAACACCTACGAAGTTATACTTATCACACCATCCCGGGCTGCTCAGGGTGCCGGGGACTTTGACAAACCGCTAATAGATGGTGGCGGTTCCGCCGGTATAGGATGGTCCCATACCGAAACCGAAATGATTCTCAGATCTAAAGGAACTCTGCATGCCCTATGCGCGAATTGCCGGGACTGGCTCCTACCTTCCTGACAATGTCATGACCAACCGGGAGCTGGAGGCACTTGTTGATACCAGCGACGAATGGATCAGGGAACGCACAGGTATCGAGCAGCGCCATATTGCCGTTGCCGGCGAGACTACGGTAGATCTTGCTGAGCAGGCCTCTCTCCGGGCGATTGAAGCGGCCGGCATCAAGGCTACAGACATCGACCTGATCGTGTTCGCCACCTCCACACCGGACAAGATCTTCCCCAGTTCCGCCTGCATCCTGCAGGCGCGCCTGGGCATTCATGGCTGCCCTGCTTTCGATATCCAGGCGGTGTGCAGTGGATTCATCTATGCCCTGTCGGTCGCCGATAAATTCGTCAAGACAGGCTCCAGCAAGAAAGTACTGGTTGTCGGGGCGGAACTGTTCTCACGCATTCTCGACTGGGAAGACCGGGGCACCTGCGTGTTGTTCGGTGACGGAGCCGGTGCAGTGGTTCTCGAAACCAGTGAAGAGACCGGCATTCTTTCAACCCATATTCATGCCGACGGTGAGTATGAAAACCTGCTGCACGTTCCCTATGGCATTGGCGACGGGTTTGACCAGGTCCGTGCCGGCAGGGCACATGTCATGATGAAGGGCAACGAGGTCTTCCGGGTTGCCGTGAGCACTCTGGGCAGGATCGTTGATGAAACCCTTGAGGCCAACCAGATGCAGAAATCCGATGTCGACTGGCTGGTGCCCCATCAGGCCAACCTGCGGATTATTACCGCCACTGCGCGCAAGCTGAAAATGTCCATGGACCGGGTGGTTGTGACCGTTAACAAGCACGGCAACACCTCCGCTGCCTCCATCCCCCTCGCTCTGGACGTGGCCGTGCGGGATGGCCGCATCAAGCGTAATGAAGTACTTCTGCTGGAGGCTTTTGGCGGTGGCTTTACCTGGGGGTCGGCCCTGATCAGATACTGAGTCCTGCTGAACGCCTGCCTATGAGTCACTGCAGCAATCACACAACCCCCTCAGTTCTGATAATCGGCACCGGCTTCGGTGGCCTTTGCATGGCCATCCAGTTGAAAAAGGCGGGGTTTGATAATTTCACACTGCTGGAAAAAGCATCAGGGGTGGGCGGCACCTGGCGCGACAACACCTACCCCGGCGCGGCCTGCGATGTCCAGTCTCACTTGTATTCGTTTTCTTTTGAGCCCAGGCACGACTGGTCCCGGAAGTTTGGCCTGCAGCCGGAAATTCTTGCCTACCTGGAGCAATGCGCCGAAAAGTACGGCCTGAACGAACACATTCGTTTCAACGAGGAAGTCCGGACGGCCCGTTTTGATGAATCCACCAATCAATGGCGGGTAGAAACCCGGAACAGGGGTATCTATCTCGCTGACGTTGTTATAACGGCAACCGGCCAGCTCAGTCAGCCGGCATGGCCTGACATCCATGGCCTCGACTCTTTTCAGGGCAGACTTTTCCATTCCGCCCGCTGGGATCATGATTACCCGCTTGAAGGCAGGAATGTGGCGGTTATCGGCACCGGCGCCAGCGCTATTCAGTTCGTACCGGAGATTGTCGCCAGGGTAAAGTCCCTCACCCTGTTCCAGCGCTCGGCGGCGTGGGTGTTACCCAAACCTGATCGTCGTTTCCGAAAGTGGGAACAGACCCTTTTCCAGAAGTTGCCGTTGTGGGACAGGATTTACCGGTGGCTGATCTACTGGAAAAACGAGAGCCGTGCCCTGGCCTTTACCCGCTTCAGCGGCCTGCTGGATATTTTTGCCTGGCAGGCCAGGCGATTTGCCCGCAGCGAGGTCAGTAACCCCCGGAAGCGTCGCGACCTGATTCCCGACTACCAGATTGGCTGCAAGCGTATTCTGATTTCTAACGATTGGTATGAGGCGGTGGATCAGAAGCACGTCAACCTCGTCACTGAGGAAATAGATCGTGTAGTCCCCGAGGGAGTTATCACCGCCGACGGAACCTTCTACAGGGCAGATGCGCTGATCCTCGGGACAGGTTTTGCAGCGTCTGAATTTCTCTCCCCGATGACGATTGTCGGGCGCGGCGGGCAGTCGCTGAACGAAGCCTGGACCAACGGGTCGGAAGCCTACAAGGGAATTACAGTCTCGGGTTTTCCCAACTTCTTCATGATTTTCGGGCCGAATACCAACCTTGCTCACAACAGCATCGTGTTCATGATTGAAGCCCAGGTCCGGTATGTCATGAGCTGTATCCGCAGGCTGCAGGCACAACCGGGCATTGCAATGGATGTAAAACCCCAGCGGCTGGAGCAGTTTTCATCCCAGCTTCAAGAGCGCCTTGCCGGCAGTGTGTGGCAGTCCGGCTGTCAGTCCTGGTACCAGGACAAAAACGGCAGGAACACCACTAACTGGCCGGGTTTTACCTTCACTTACCGGCGGGAAACGCTCACTGCCGATGCTGACGATTTCGATTTTTTCTACGCCAAATCGGCCACCGATGCTGACCTCTCATCCACCCGAAATACTGTCAAAAATGGCGGCTAGCACCGCCAGGGCAACTACCCACCCGACCACCGCAGGCCAGAAACTGGTATCCGATGGCCGGGAATCTTCCCTGGTGGTCTGTTCGGGTGCGGCATGTGCCTGCTCCGGCGCCTGCTGTTCAGGAGAGTGGAGACCGGCGTCCTGGGCATCCTGAAGTTCCTGCCAGCCAAACCAGTCACCCAGAAAGGCGACAACCGGAACCGGGAAAGCACCATTTTCGGCCATCGGGCGGATCTGCGGCTCCAGCTCTGCGGCAATGGCTGACCGTATATGGGACTGATCCGCGGGCGGTTCGGTCAGAATCGCCCGCCAGATTCCCTCATCGGCCGCGCGGCGGGAATCGTTCAGCAATGCCCTGACCTGAATAGCCACTTCCCGCACCACCTGCTGATCCTGAGCTGACAGGCTGACCTCTGCCCGGGAACGGCTGACGGCCGGCCGGGCAGCTTCTGCCGGTTCACCACTTGCTTCGCGATAAGCCTGCTGGAGACGGTCCAGATCCTCTCCGTCGGCAAACTTTTTCTGCTGTTCATAGGCCTGGTCTATGGCCGCCCGATCCCTGGTTGGGTCAATTCCCAGTATTTCCCAACAATTCATAGTGTTTGTGTCCAACAGTAGAATGTTTTCCGTAATTCCGAGAGACAAATCAGACTGATTTCCCTAGGATAGAGCTGTTTATTTCGTAAAAAATTCTATTACCTGGCGCAGTATAAATCGAGACCCATGCCTGTTACGAACCGGAAATTTCATGTTTTTCGGAAACCACGGCCTTCCCGCCGTGCCTTCCTCCTGTCGGTGACGCTCCTCCCACTGATATCGACCGGTTCGCAGGGGCAGGAGCTGACAGATCAGCAACACTCCGGCATGCCATCTGATTCCAGCCTGATGTCCGGTGACTACCCTCTTCAACAGGCCCTCCCTGAGGTCCTGACAACCACTCGTCTGCGTCAGCCGAAATCGCGGGTACCGGGAACAACCTCGATTATAACGGGGGATCTGATCCGGGACCTGGGCATCATGAATCTGGTTGAGGTCTTCCGGTTAGTGCCCGGTATGACAGTAAATTATGTGGGTAGCAACATACCCGTCACCAGTTATCACGGCACCGTTCATTACGAGCAGCGCCGTATACAGGTGCAGGTCGATGGCCGCACAGCCTATCGGGCGAATCTCTCACAGGTCGAATGGAACACCATGCCGGTGCCGCTGGAACTGATCGAACGAATCGAGGTCAGCCGCGGTCCTAACAGTGCGGCCTACGGCATCAATGCGTTTCTCGCAACCATCAATATTATAACCCGGGCACCCGAGGACACCGCGGGAGTGGAATTGCGCGCTGTATCCGGTTCACGGGGATATGGCCGGGTTTTTGGTTCTGTGGGCGGTGGCGATACCGACAACGCCTGGCGTCTGGCCTATGAAAAGCGCAAATCTGACGGATTTGATGAGCAGGTCGACTTCGACGCGGGCGATGCGATAAAACCTTTCAATAATGGCTATGATATCAACACATTCATTTACGACAGCACCCTGACGTTCAACCCGACCTACAACCTTGATCTGCGGGCGGGCGTGGTGGACGGTATTGACGAGAATGACAACATCAAGTTCGGAAAACAGGGGATCGGTGAGCACCCGAATGCAATCGTCGATGATTATTACCTTCAGTCCAGGCTGAACGTTTCGACGTCGGACCGCCACTTCTTCCACCTTCAGGCCAGCTTTCAGAATTACAAGCGTCGCCAGAGATGGACGACCTGCATCAAAAATGAGGACTTTATCGATATCCTCAATGGTAACGACGTCACCCTGCAACCGTGTTCTGCCAACGAAGTGAACCCGCCGCTTCTCGCCGACCTGAATGATGATATTGAAGAATCGCGCCTGGAATTTGAAATCCAGGACACCCTGTTATTCAGCCCCGACCTGAAACTGGTCACCGGCCTTGGCCACCGCAAGGACACCTATCGCTCCGAGACTTTTTTCAGTGGCCGCGGGAATAACTATCAGTCCCGTGTTTTCGGGAACCTTGAGTACTCGCCTCTCCGCTGGTTGACGCTCAACGCCGGTGGCAACTGGGAAAAAACCACCACAACAGATGAGAGCTATTTCTCTCCCAGGGTCGCGGCCAATTTTATCCTCAATGAAAACCACGCTCTGCGCTTTGTGTTTTCCCAGGCCGTCCGGACCCCCGATGCATTCGAGCAGGATCCTGACTGGTCCTACCGGGCGACAAACGTTGCACCCCCCTTCGAGGCTGTTGAGGGTCAGCTATTCCGGGTTGAGGACCTGGTTAATTCTGCCAACTCCACTTATGGAAAAAGACTTCAAGAAGAGCGCATAACTTCCCGTGAAATAAGCTATTTTGGTCAGTATTACCTGGACAGCAGCACCTTCTCTCTGGAAGCCCGTTATTTCAACGATAAACTCAGGGATATGATCAGCGGGGTAATCTCGATCAACGAATGGACGATCGATAACAATGTTGCGCTGGACCAGGAGGGCTTTGAACTGGAAGCCTCGCTGGAGTTTCCCGGCACCAGATTACGGGTCAGCTACGCCTACCTCGACCAGGACAGCAGGTATACTGGCGAAGACAACCGGCCCGGAATCGACAAACAGTTCCGGCTGGATCTTCTGGGGCGGCTTTCGGTCGAGCATTCCGGGAGCGTGGCGTGGATTCAGCAATTGCCCTATAACCTGACTGCAGCTACTACTTTTTACTGGGCAGATGAGTTCCGTTTTGCGCCATTCGAGAGGGCGGATTTCCGGCTGGCAAAACGTGTATTCGCCCATGGTTACGGTTACGAACTGGCGTTGACAATGCAACACTACGTCACCGCCGAACCGACCCTGAGCCCTGACAACAGAATCAATGACCATAACCAGTTTTTCATTGAAGCTGGAGTCCGTTTCTGAAAACAACTCAAGGAAGAAGCACCACCCCGGACGGTATGAAAGCGACCAGGAACAACAGCCATCGGCAACATCGCCTGCCATCAGGGCTCAGAGTCATCCGCTTTTTCCTCACCCTGGCGGGTGCGCTGGGCTGTCTGCTGTTTGCTGCCACTGCCCAGGCAAACCCTGTCAGTCCTGCAGCTTCGCTCGTTTATATAGCAGAGTCTGAAAATCAGCGTCTTAACTGGCGCCTCAGGGAACTGCTGGCGGCAGCGTTGGGTGAGTCGGTCATGATCCGGTCATTTGTCCCCGGGCAGACGTCTCTGGACAGCGAATCCCCGGTTATAGCGATCGGTCCGACCGCTTTCTCCCGGATAAGGGAGGAAAACAGAGAGGTTCCGGTTCTCGGAGTACTGGTTGAAGAAGCCTATGTGACTCAGCGTGACCAGCAGACCACTGACAACGTCTCCGCTGTCTTGTCCACGCCACTGCTGATTCGCCAGGCAGCCATCGGCAAGGCAATACTGCCTTACTCCAGCAGGGTTGCAATGCTGGCGCGGCCAGCCACAGAGCATCTTTACAGCTCGATTCTGGACAATCTTGAAGCTCTTGGCATGGAGGGCCGGGTTTTTCTGGTGCCCGCGGATGACCGCCTTATTCCGACCCTGATCCGGGCCCTCAGTTACGGCGATTTTATCCTTGCAGCACCAGACTCCACCATCTACAACCCGAGGACGATCAAGCATATCCTGCTTACCGCCTACCGGCGCAACCGTATTATCATCGGCCCGAGCCAGGCTTATGTGAAAGCGGGGGCCCTTGCGTCGTCGTTCACGCCACTCAGTGAGGTAGCAGAAATGGCCGCTGACTACGTCCGGCAGTTCTGGCAATACGACGAATTTCCGGCTCCGGCACACCCCGCAGAGTTCGGCATCGAGATCAACCGGCAGGTCGGCAAGTCCCTGAATATCCCGCTGCCGGAGCGAGAGAAGCTGATCGAGACCGTTACCCGAAGTCTTAACCGTATCGAGGCGCCGAGCGATGAATAAACCCTCGAGCCGCCAGGCCTCCCTTACCCGGAAACTTCTGCTCCTCGGCGCTGCACCGGCCATTGTGATGTTCGTCGTGCTGATGGCTTTTTTTACCTCGGCACGGCTTGACGATGCCCGCAAAGAGATTGCTGCAAGCAGCCAGATGCTCGCCGACAGCCTTGCCCCGGCGGTTGAGTACGCAGTGGTTTCCGGGAATGAAAAAGCGCTTGAACAGACGCTCACGCAGTCGCTCCAGCGCAGCCGGGCAGACTGGATCCGGGTAACCGATGTGGCAGGCCGGCAAATGGGCTTTGCCGGCACCGATCGCCAGTCGGCGAGCGGTGACCAGACAGATTACACCGTTTTCGAATCCGAAATCCTGCAGCAGCCGCTTCAACTGGACGACAATCGCGAATCTGAATGGTTTGAGCCCCAGTATGGCTTTGGCGCCGGCGCGATGAGAGTCGGTTCGGTGGAAGTGGGTGTTGATAACGCGCTGTTCGCACAAAGGCGTGCCGATATCATCTGGACGTCTCTGGCGGTCGGCTTTTTTCTTCTACTGTTCACCATGGTGATCGTCAATCACATACTCGGCGGTATTATTGCCCCGATTCGTGCCCTTTCCAGGCGGGTTGAGCGGCTGACTGACCGCCAGTATGATCAGGTGCCTGTCAGCCAGAAGGGTTCAGCCCGGGAAATCACCGAGCTGGAGGAGCGCTTCAATTCGCTGGCCGCCCATCTAAGCGATCTGCAGGCCGCCCGGGATGAGGTACTGGCCTCCTCCGAGCGTGCCCGTGAACGTGCCGAACAGGCAAACCGCACCAAAACCGAGTTTCTTGCCACCATGAGCCACGAGCTTCGCACTCCCCTGAACGGGGTGCTTGGCATGATTGAGCTGGTCAATGAGGACCCTCTCAGCAGTCGCCAGCAGGATTACCTGACAACCGCAAAGCAATCCAGCGAAGACCTGTTGATGGTTATCAATAATATTCTCGACTATTCAGAGATTGACCGCGGCACTCTCCAGCTCGAGAATCGCCGGTTTGATCTGCGTAAGCTCATCTCCAACTGCGTTGCCAGTTTCCGGCACGCTGCCAGAAAACAGGGGCTGTCGCTGGAGCTGAAATTTGTCGGTGAGTGGCCTGAATCGTCCCTGGTGATCGGTGATTCCGCGAGATTTCGGCAGGTTCTGTCGGGACTGGTCGACAATGCCATTAAATTTACCGGTGATGGTTATATCGAAATCAACGCCAGTTGGTTAAGCCTCGAAGATGACTGTGTGGTGCTGGACTGCGCGGTTATTGATTCCGGCTGTGGTATCCCGGCTGAACGGATCGAAGATATGTTCAATTCATTCGAACAACTGGATGCCTCGGATACGCGCCGGTTTGGCGGCACCGGCATGGGTCTGTCCCTGGTGCAGCGGCTGGTTGAACTGATGGGGGGCCATGTAAAGGTTGAGACCGATGTTGGCAAAGGATCCGCATTCCGGTTTGAACTGCCATTCGAGCTGACCAGCCACAAGACTGGTAATGCGGCCGACCGGAGCGTCACGCCAGATCATGGACATTTGCAATCAAGGGCGCTGGTTGTCGAGGACAATCCGGTCAATCAGCGGGTCGCAATCGCCCTGCTCAAGCGGCTCGGTTTTGCCACGGATTCCGCCGTAAACGGCCAGGAAGCTATAGAGTTTGTGCAGACAAATCATAGCGGTTACGACGTAATTTTAATGGATTGTCAGATGCCCGTTATGGATGGTTATGAAACCACGCGATATATCCGGCAATGGGAGAAGAATACTGGCAGTGGTGGCGCACCCATTATTGCCCTGACCGCAGACGGGCTACCGGGTACAGAAACCCTTTGCCGCGAAGCGGGCATGAACGATTACATGTCCAAGCCCGTCAGAAAGGAAAACCTGCGGCAGGTTCTCAGCCGCTGGATGCAGGTCTGATGCGCTCATGTGCGTTCCTTTGCACTGTCATGAAGGAGGCGAAACGGGTTCCCGCATGGTCACAAACTCTTCCGCCGAGGTCGGGTGTATGCCCACCGTGCTGTCAAACTGTGCCTTGGTGGCGCCTGCCTTGATCGCAATGGCCAGACCCTGGGTAATTTCCCCGGCATCAGGACCCACCATATGCGCCCCCAACACCCGGTCAGACCGGTCATCCACCACCAGTTTCATAAGTGCCCTTTCATCCCGCCCACTGAGCGTATGCTTCATTGGTTTGAATTCCGAGCGGTAAATACGCAGCCGGTGCCCGGCTTTCCGGGCTTCCTCTTCAGTAAGCCCGACGGTACCGATGTTCGGCTGGCAGAATACCGCAGTCGGGATGCTGTTGTAGTCCATTTCGCCCTGACCGTCGCCAAACAGACGGCGGGAAAGCACCGTACCCTGCCCGAGCGCAACCGGCGTGAGCTGGGATGTGCCGATTACATCACCAATTGCGGTAATGGCAGGTACCGAGGTCTGGAAATGCCGGTCGGTCGAGATGTGGCCTGATTCGGTCATATCAATACCGAGTGACTCCAGCCCGAGACCATCAACAAGGGCACGACGACCGGTTGCCGCCATCACCAGGCCGGTGACAATTCGGCTGCCGTCAGACACCTGAACATGGTACCCGGTATCCACATTCTCTACGGACTCGATACTGGCGTTGAACCGCAGATTCACGCCCCGCTTTTGCATCTCTTCAGCCATGAACCGGCGAATGTCCCCGTCGAAGCCTCGCAGGAACAGGTCGCCACGATACAGAAGGGTGGTTTCGACACCCAGTCCTGCCAGAATGCCGGCAAATTCCACAGCAATATAACCACCACCCCAGACGACTGCCTGCCTGGGCAACTGGGGCAGATAGAACATCTCGTTTGACGACAGGATATATTCCTTCCCGGGCACATCCGGGATCACTGGCCAGCTGCCGGTGGCCACGGTGATGTGTCCTGTCGAATAATGCTGGTCTCCCACCACGACAGTGCCGGCATCGGCCAGGGTGGCGTTGCCTTCGATAATGGTGACGCCGGCATTCTCGAGCATTCGGCGGTAAATCCCGTTCAGCCTCTCTATTTCGGCATTCTTGTTCGCAACCAGCCGGGCCCAGTCAAACCGGACCTGTTCCTTTGGGAGACTCCAGCCATAGCCTTCAGCGTCCTCAATATCCTCACCGGCGTGGGAACCATAGACAAACAGCTTTTTAGGTACACAACCGACATTAACGCAGGTACCTCCCAGATATCTTGATTCAACCACCGCCACTCTCGCCCCTTTCTCGGCTGACATTCTGGCCAGCCTTACGCCGCCGGAGCCGGCACCAATCACGATCAGATCAAATTCTTGCTGGTCAGACACGTTCTCTCCTAAATCTGCTATTCGGCGGATATCGGTTCCGCACCGGTTGGCCGGATTTCGCGAAAAAGAATATGGTCTTCCAAATCACCTATCAGGACAGTGCCGATACTTCTGAAACCCTCGGATTCGTAGAATGGCAGATATTGGTTATTGGCTGTATCCAGAACCAGACCAGTCCCACGGGGGTTATCCGCACACAGGGTCTCCACGGTTTTCAGAAGCATACGACCATAACCCCTACCCTGATAGGCCGGACTTACACCCATCAATGGAAGCTGGTGAGCCTGCTCCTGAGGCAGCAGGGCGGCGATACGCTCATGATAGTCAATATAGCGACGCGTGCTGGCAAAACCCGCTGTCAACATCATCCGCAAGCGCCAGCTTATCTGGTTAGTCAGGTTCAGCCGCAACTCCGGTTCCCCGATAAATGCGACCGCGACCAGCGTATCGTCCGCCAGAATACCAATCGCCTCCTGATTCAGTTCAAAGTAAAGGTCAATCAGTTCCCGGATCGTTGCCCTCACCCGCTGTCGATACCCGGGTTTGCGGTGGTTGAAAAGATACTGATACGTCGGCTCGTCTCGATAGGCCTTAACCAGAACGGCAATTGCCTCGTTCCGCGCGCTAACGTCAAGGCGCACAATTGTTGAACTCATTTGCTGTCTCTTTCTTTCAAATGGACAGGGTCAGTCGAACAGACACCAGTCCGGGTTCATCTTGTCTGTCCATGGAAGCCTGCTCGATTTCCACGCCATTATCGGTATTCAGCATCTCCAGCCAGCTTGCGACCTGACCAAAGGGCACTTTTTCCAGCCAAACCCGAATGGCGTCATCGCCACTCGGCTCAAAGCGCTGCAGAGTCAGTCCCGCCTCCCCCGCAGTCCGGGTAACCAGTGCCATCAGGGCGCGCCCGTCTGCCGGTCGGTTAACACTGGCAGATGACCGGGCCGAACTCCCGCCGGAAAGCCTTTGAATGGAGGCACGGTTTGCCTCCATCCAGGCCAGCAATTCCATAGCGTTTTCCCGACTGTCAAGGGCCCTGTCGTGATAAGACACCGCCGGTCTCCAGATCGCAAAATACAGCAGGCCGAGAATAACCGCGATGCCCAGAACCATCAGGGCCTGCTGATCACGCCGGGGCAACTGGTCGTATCGGGCAGTCAGCCTGCCCACGGCGGGAAATGCCTTGAGAAAGTTGATCATGGTCACCCCCCTGACACGGTCAAACGGCCACGAGCGCCGCTGGACTCATTCACAACCGAGCCGATTTGTGCTTCCAGTCCCCTGCCCGCGAGCCCGTTGCGCAGTGCACTCAGTTTGCTATAACTGTCGGCCCTGACATCGACCACCAGTTCGCCCCGGTTCTGGCTGTAGTTCACCGAGTTCAATACGATGGAATCGGCCCCGGAGAGCTTCGAATATTCGCTGCCGGTGTATTTCATCAGGGCAATGAACCCGGCATCGGTACCCCCCGCCTGAAGTTGGTTGAGTTGCCCCTGAACAACCCGGCGAACGTTTCCGGCATGGGTCCGGCTGTCGTTGGGGAAGGCGTTGCGGTAAATCTGCATTGCCTGGGCCCGGACCTGATCTGCCCTCTGCTCGTGGTAGTAGCCAAAGCCAATTTCCAATGCAACCTGAATGACAAACCAGACACTGGCCACCGCTATAAGTGGCTTCCAGGCACCCAGCAGCCCGGATTTTTCATTGCGGAGGGAATACGGTCCCTGGCACAGGTTAATGGGCTGACACAAATGATGGTGGTGGGCATGAGCCATCAGGTCCAGTGGCATCAGATCCAGAGTCTGCTCTTTTACCTTCAGCCGGGACGAACTCTTGATGGCTCCGATATCCGCCTGCAGAAGTTCGAATTCGGAAGCGGTTGCAAACAGCGTAACGGGAACCTCTGCCACCACATCTTCCGACGGCGGCGCCGCAAGCGTCTGGGCAAACATGGCCAGATTGCGGGACTGAACACCCAGCCATTCGCCCTGATCGCTGGCCAGCATCACTTTGTCGCCCTCAATGCAGATTGACCATCCGCCCTCGGTTACTGGAAGCAGCGCGGCATCAGGATAGATGGCTTCCAGCCGGACGTGATGCCAATCGCTGAACAGGCTGACCCAGCTGCCCATCTGCCGGTGATCAATGGCGGCAACCCGGTAACCCCGGTCCGAGTGTTGACCGATCGCCAGATGGACAGAGTCTATATCCTGCGCAATCTGCTCTTCCACCGCATAGGGCAATGCCTGCTGGATAAAGCGGGACTGCTTTGCCGGGATGTCGGCCAGACAGAACAGGGCTTCCTCCGCCGGAATCAGACCGATCAGCCGCACGCCGTCAAGATCATTGCGGGCGAGTGTCTGTTCGATCATGTCCTGAGTGTCGCCACCACCATGAGCCTGACTGTCGCCGCTGGCATCCAGCAGCACCCAGTTATAGAGCTGGGCAGCCGGTTCCGAATCCGACCCGGGAAAGGGCGGTAAAGGCCTGACGTAAAGACGATATGACATACTGAAACTCTGCCTTTGATCCTATTCCGGAACGCTGACCGGTTCCTTGGTGATTCGGTTTTTCTGACCTGTATCCCTGGCCAGGGTCTGGACCTCGCCCTCGGGACCACGGTAGACAGCGCTGACAAGATTCACCACCCGGTTATCGTAGGTAATTCGCGATATTACTTCAAAAAACCGGGTATTGACTCCCAGGCCGCTCGCCTTCAGGCCCAGGCCTGCAAATTCCGGAAGCGCCAGGAAATCCTGCACGGTACTGAACGGTTCCTCGGTTCTTTTCTCAACCACCGCACTGGCCTGCGCCAGTGTAAGTTCATTATGCAGGGAAGCAATAACCTCGGCGGTCGCTGTATTCACATTTATGCCGGCCCCCGACACCGGCACAGCAGTCACATGAGGCAACAAGGCACGATAGGCTTCCTCCGTCATGCCCTCAATCAACCTGAGCTCGGAAACGCTGGTAAAAAACTGATTGGCCGCGCGGTAGGCCGGTTCAGCCACCAGATACTGACCATCCTCGGCGCCGTAGGCGCTGATCGTCTGGTCGTTGGCGTCGATCCAGTCAATAAGGGCATCGACCCTGAAACTGGTGATTTCAAGCAGTTCCAGCAAAGCCGTCAGGCGATCTCGGGTCACAGGATCCACCGCCTCGCCAGCGCGCACAAGATCATTCAGGTTGATCCGCCCCCCCAGGCCATCAATCTGGACTTCGGCCACGGCAATGACCCGGACATCGCCACCTTCGCTACTCTCAACCGGGAGCACCGCGGAATTGGACGCCCAGATCTCGTCGAGGCTGTCAACCATGGCATTATTTTCCTCGTCGTCCTCGTAATCACGAAGCAGAATGCGCCTGGCAAAAGCTTCCGCGCCCAGGGCGATGCTGTATCCCTGCTGCTGGGCCAGATAATGACCGGCTTTAAAAATCCTCAGCTCCTGCCGCGGCGCCATGCCCGCCGCGATGAGAGTCACCAGTGCCATCGCCAACAGCACCATCAGCAATGCCACGCCGGACTGGTGTTGTAAAGCTGAACCGGGCCCTGTCTGATCAGCCACCAACCCCACCTCCGGCTGGCTCGCCATCGGATTCCTCGTCTCCGGCATCCTCCTCCGCCGATCCGGTATTAACCTCATTCTGGGCAACATCGCTGGCGAAATCCGGCAGCACGAAGGTGCGGGTCAGGTTGCCGAAACGTTGGTGTTCAATAATCACCTCGAGCCCTTTTGGCAATGCCACCTCCGGCTTTTCTCCGGGCATCTGGTCGGCCAGGCTGTTATCGTCCGGCCAGGTATCCTGCCAGTTGTTCTGCTCATTGAGAAATCGGACACGGAAATCGGTCACGTCCCCCAGCATCAGTGCATCACGGCTGTCGTCCTCCTGCGCCTGATCTACCGACACCCAGTACCGCCGCCGGATGGAATCACCGGTATATTCCCAGCCAACCCGTTGCAGATTACTGCGGCGGATACCCAGCGGGTTGCGCCAGCCCTGACGCGTCAGCAACAGGACCATATCGTCTTCGCGGCTGGTCAGCGCAGGATCGAAGTCCCCGTAGATATCACGGGCCGGCCGGTTGACGGCCTGGGTGATGTCACGTTCCAGAAACAGCATGGTGCGTTGCAGGGCCTCAAACTGAACCGCCAGTTCGTCAACCCGGTCCCGGGACTGGACGATACCGGACAATACCTGCCATACCCCAAGCCCCACCACCGCAGTGATACCGA